>ERZ857965.859-NODE-859-length-36853-cov-7.132154_pt1 | contig 36853 bp, 49 predicted proteins | sample MGYA00519758_ERZ857965 | MGnify/ENA primary metagenome ERZ857965 (study PRJEB31778, sample SAMEA3449381) | human gut metagenome | biome: human gut; feature: human-associated habitat; material: faeces | place: United Kingdom | collected 2010/2012 ... | reverse complement strand
CTTTCGGACTAAAAACCAAACGCTCAACCGGTCTTAAAACCATTGAACATAAACAGCTGACGGCGGCGAGTTCCTCCACGTCGGCCTGGCGCGCGTTGACGAGGTTGTCCAACGAGGTCTCCGGCAGGGTGCCGAACTTCACGTCCGGCCCGCCGGCGAGGATGTCCTCCTGCGCGAGTTTGGCCTTCCTGTCCTCGCGTTGCGCGTCGGACAGTTCGGTCATGTCCAGTCCGGTGGCGGTGCGCACGCGCCAGCTGTTGTAGTGCTGGGCGAGCATGCGGTCGTAGTTGTCCTTGTTCAAGCGGTTGGCGAGCGCGATGTAGGGTTCGACCTCGCCGGGGGTGCGTCCTTCGAGGTCGATCTGGTTGGTGAAGCGGATAGCTGGGCAGACGGGTTGTCCGTTCGGGTCGGTCGCGTTGTGCGGGGTGGCGTCGGCGAATGTCCACGCGCCGTCGGCGTGGATCCATGTCCAGATGTTGTATGCGTCCCACAGTTCGAGGCTTTCGCGTGTTTCGTTGAGGCGTCGGCGTCGCATGAACAGCTGGGGGTATGTGTCGCGGGCGGGGTCGTCGTACAGGGCGATGGCCTCGCGCGGGCTCCAGCATTCGATGCGCGCGCGGATCCCGTCGGGCCCGTCGGCGGCGCGCACGGTCTCGTAGGCGGTGCCGTAGGCGATGGCGGCCTGGTGCAGGGGTATCTGCCGGGCGGTCATGCGCGAGCGGTCCCATGGTTGCCAGAATTCGCGTGCGCGGGTGTGGTTGTCGTCGTCGCCGGGCACGTCCACGCCCTCCAGGTAGAGGGTCTGGGCGAGCGTGGTGACCACGAGGCGCAGCCATGGCGTGTGGCCCATGTCGCGCAGCATGCGGTGTTCGGCCGTGGCCTTCTTGAGCCGGATGGGCTTGGGGTTCCACCGCCACCAGCGGTCGATGCGGTCCAGCCGGGGCAGTTCCGCGTTCCATGCCGGCAGCGCTTGGCCGGTCAGGGCGGCGAGCGCTTGGGTTTCGTTTTCGTATGCGTTCACCATATCTGTCCGCCTCCTTGTTTTCTGGCGTTGAGGTATTCGCGGCGCATGCCGCGGGCGGCGATGGCGCAGAACGCGAGGTCGATCTTGCGTTTGGATTCGCGGCCTTCCTTGGCGATGCTCATGCCGGCGCGTGTGGGTTGGCGGCGCGCGTTGAGCATGTGCCGGCGCAGGCGCGCGTCGCCGTCGTGGGGGAAGTCCTTGTCGGCTATGGCGGTGTAGGCCTGGTCGACGTAGGCGACGAAGCGTTTCTGCACGTCGAGGCGGGCCATGTCGAACATGACGGCGTGCCGGTCCCGGCCTTCGGGGCGCGCCCAGAGTCTGAGCCTGCGCCCGTAGTCGCGGTGCCATGCGTCGAAAAGCGGGTCCCAGTAGTGCAGTCCGGTTTCGTCGTCGAGCACGTGGCTGGGGTCTCCCCAGAAGGCGACGACGTGGTAGCGTCGCATGGCCTCGCGTACGGTGTCGTCCACGCCTTCGCGCGGCACCTTCCATGCGTCGCCGCGTTTGCCGGGCGGGCGTTGCCACAGTCCGAGGGGTTTGACGAATCCGTCGGCGACGCGGCATGCGACGAGCGCGGTGGCGTCGTCGGTCAGGGAACAGTCGAGGAACATGACGATGGCCTCGCCGTCCCCGAGTTCGAGTTCAGGATGCTCGTTGGCGTCCCATTCCTGGCTGGTCACGTACGCGTCCTCGGGGGCCTGGCATTGGTTGAACCATTTGCGCCGGGATTCGCTGACGGGGTTCTTCGGGTTGATGATCTCCTTGAGGATGCGTCGCGTGGACAGCCAGTCGCTGTCGCCGCGCACGTCGGCGATGACCTTGGGGATCGATTCCTCGGTCATGGGGATGTCCGGCGCGGCTTCGATGGAATCGTAGAGCAGCCCGAAGTCCATGTATTTCGGCCTGAGCCCCTTGTCGGGGCTGTCGGGGTCGCCCTGCGTGCCCTCCCACGCCTCGCGCACCCTCTGCGCGACGCTGTCCTCGCCGTCCCGGTAGGCGTTGCAGATGTCGAGCATCTTCGCGTTCACGCCGTCGGCGCTTTTCGCCGCGTTGCCGGAGAGCACGCCGTCCATGTCGTGTCCGCCGTTCGACGAGTTCCAGTTCTGGGTCTCGTTGCGGATCAGAAACGTGGGCCGTCCGCCCTCCAGGGCGAGCGGCGAGCTGGTGACGGCCTCGATCTGGCGGCTGTCGCCCAGGGCGTACATGTTGAGCTTGCCGAGCTGGATGCCGTAGTGGCGTCTGGTCTCCATGGGGATCAGGCCCGGCAGCAGCTTCATGGTGTTCTTGGTCTGCTCCTGGCTGACGGCGCACACCTGCACCCACGCGTTCGGCTCCTCACGCCCCACCGGCTCGCCGGTGCGCGGATCCCAGTGGTCGAAGGTGAGCGGCGCGAAGCAGCTGGCGACCGCGCCGCCGGCGGCCATCGGGTCCTTGCCCCACCCCTTGAGCCGTTGGAGCACCGCGTTGTCGTGCAACGGTCGGCCCTCGTCGTCGAGCGCGTAGAACCACAGCCAGAAGCGCGCCTGCTCGAGCGTCCATTTCCATGGGGTGCGCGCCTTGGAGTCGCGCAGCCAGTAGCCGCACCACGCGAGGAAATCCCATCCGAGCGTGTGCTCGGGCAGCAGCCAGCCGCCGTCCGCCCCGCGCTTCCACGTGGGGCCGATGAGCGTCGGGCCCGTGTTCCATCGGCGCGCCGGCTCGTCGGCGAGCGCGCGGCGGTACCAGTCGGCGATCTCGGCGAGTTCGCGTGTCCTGTCGGGGATCAGTGCGGCCGCGTTGTCGTTGCGCAGCCGTGCCATCAGCCGAACGCCTTGCTCCAGCGGGAGTCGGCGACGGCGCGCATCCGGGCGCTTCTCGTTCCGGGTGTGTCGGCGGCGGCCTGTTCTTCGGGTTCGGGCATGTCGAGCCGGTTGAGGAGGTTGGAGAGGTGGTTTTCGTCGGCGCGCAGCTGAGCGAGGAGCGGGTGGGCGACGATCTGGCCCTGGCTGCCTTCGACGGTGTAGTCGTCGCCGATGGCGCGGCGTTCCTTGACGATGCGGTCGGCGGTGTGGCAGGCGTTTTCGAGGTCGCGGTATTCGGCTTCGGTGAATTCCCATCTGTCGGTCAGGTCGCGCCATAGGCGTTGTCCGCGCCCGTCGCGGGTCAGGCCCGTGGGCATGCGGTGCTTGGTGGGTTTCGGCGTGGGCATGCCATTGTCTCCTTCCCGTCTATCGGAGTCTTTCGATCACGTCGAACAGGAACGTGAGGTCGGCGAGCGTGGCCGGCGCGTGGTGCCATGGGCGGCCGGTGACGGTCATGTAGCGGTCGCGGCTGTACGCCTCTGCGGTGACGAGCCCGCGCGCCCTGACGCCGGCGCGGGGCGCGCAGCGTCCCCAGATGTGCAGCCCGTCGCCGGAGGGGCTGGTCTCGATGTAGGTTCTGCCTTCCACGGGGGCGAGGAGCATTTTGGCCCAGTCCGTCAGGTGGTTGCGCCTGTCGTAGCAGTGGTCGAGGTCGATGCACGCGAACCCGCCGCCGAGTGCGAATCCGAGTCCGTCGCCCGCTGTGGAGCCGAGCGCGTCCCACCATGCGCACCATGTGGCCGGGTCGGTGCTGGACGCGGGACGGCCCGCGATGGTGATGGGCCGCTTGGTGGTGCCGTCGCCGCGTGTGACGCGCTTCCAGCGCAGCCACCGGTCGGCGTGCGTCATCTCGTACGGTATCGCGTTGCGCCCGGCCCGCCGCTCGCGCATGGCGGCGGTGCGGCAGCGGTCGGAGCAGTAGCGGCGCGGCCTGCCGCGTCCTGCCGCATCCATCGCGCTTCCACAGTATTCGCATGTCCCGTTCACACAATCCACTATATCGTGACATCGCTTAAAAAACAATATAACGGCCATATTCCAACGTTTTATTCATAACGTGACATGGCTTGAAGAGGTGAAAGACGGACGGCGAGGAAAGCGTCGCGCGAACGTGGAAGGCCCCAGCGAGCCGAGGAAACGGCCACGGGAGGGGCGAACGGGACAAGACCGGCGGAAAACGACGCAGGAGGGAAAACGGGGATTTCAGGCGCATGCACAATCGGAGGTGCTATCCGGCGGTTATACCGGTGTCGCCGGGGAGTCCCCTCCCACCCGGCGTGGCGTCCAGTCTAGCAGTCCGGGTTGTCTTTCGCTCGGATGCAGTCTCATGAGCTTGCGTCGTCGGTTGCGTTCGGCGTTCTCCCGCTCGGTCTTGGCTTTGTGGCATTCGTGCGACAGCCATTGAAGGTTGTCGAGGTCGTGGTCGTCGCCGGCGACGATGTGGTCGCACTCCGTACCCACCCCGTTGCATCCGGGGGCGTGGCTGGCGGCCTGGCATCTGCCGCGTGCGCGTGCTCGGACGGCGGCCTTGCGCCGCCCCCAGTCGGAGGGCAGCCGGTACCGCCTGTCGCTGGTGTACCAGCGCTCGCGTCGGCTCGCGGAGGGCATGGCATCCACCTCTCTCCACCGTCGTGGTCGGCGTGTCGTTGTGCTCCCGCCTTGCATATCTATAGTAATTATATTACTATAGATATATCGACCAAGGAAAGGAGGTGACATGGAACTCAGGGATTGGATGCAGCTCATCACCAGTTGGGTCGCCATAGCGGTGACCATCTGGATCGAGGTCCGCAGGGGCAAGTCCGACAAGAAGGGCCGGTCCAAGCGGAAACGCAGGAAGAAGTAAAACGGGTTCCGGCTAGACCTATTAGCCGGAACCCCTCCGCCAATCCTATATTCCATGGGACATCATGAGCAAATCGAGAACATTGGGAATCATGAGCATGCTGTTCGCCGTCGTATCCGCCATGTTCGCGGCGTCGGGCCAGCCCTACGGGGCCTCCGGATTCGCCATCGCGGCCGGGCTTGCCGGCCTGTTCGCGGGCTGGAGGAGCGACGATGGCGACTGAATACCTCGGCGTCAAGCAGGTCGCCGAACGCCTCGGCATCACCAGTGGCGGCCTGCTCAACCTCAAGCTCCCCGAACCCGACGCCATGATAGGCCGCACGCGCGGCTGGCTCCCGGAGACGATAGACGGATGGAACGCGAAGCGTCCCGGTCGGGGCGTCGGCGGAGGCAGGCCACGCAAGCACGCGGACTAGCCCGCGTCGAATGTCCGCGCGAAGCGCTCGCAGGCCTTGAGCAGCAGCGCCCCGAACCCTTGTGGCTGGATATGCGAATGCCCTAGAAGAGCGCATCTCCTAGGGCATTCACACTAATCCTGATACGGAGTATACCACGGGATGGCGGCAGCCTACTCCCGCTTGGAAAAGTTTTCTCGCGCTTTGGCCGCTTCCCGTTGCGCGAAGCTCATCAGACGTGGGTCGTCGTATGCCTTGCAGGCGTCCAGATACAGTCTGATGTCTTCTTCGTTTTCGAGATGTTCGGCGGTGTGCCATTCGGTGAATTGCGGGGTGGGCATGTCAGGCGTTTTGGAGGTCGTTGTATCGGCGTTCGAGTCCTTCGCGCAGGACTTGGCTGTAGTTGATTCCGGCCTGTTCGCCGAACGTGTCGAGCCATGCGGGGATAGTGACGTTCTTGCGCACTGATTTTCTGCCGTATTTTTCGGCGTAGGAGTCCATGTCGAGGCTGATGAGGGTGACGATGCCGCCCGGTCCGTCGGGTTTCACGTCGGCGATGTTGGTGGCGTGCGGCTCGTGGCGTCCTTCCTCGAGTTCGCCGAGCACCCAACCGCTGGCGGCGTCCACGGCCATGTCGAGCGCTTCGGGCAGGTTCCGGCCTTCGGTGACGAGGCCGGGCATGTCGGGGCAGAGCACGGTGTATCCGCCGGGGACGCCGGATGGGTAGAGGACGACCGGGTAGACGAGTTTCATTTGATTCTTCTTTCGTTGATTCCGGCTTGTTTCCATATCGATCTGACGGTGAAGGGCGCGAGGTCTCCGCTGTGTTTGGGGACGGTGACCCTTCCGGGCTTGTCGGGGTGCGTGTACTGGCAGTGGCTTCCCCTTATCATACGCATTATGTGTATTACCGTCAAGCCTTGGACATGGCGAAAGCCACTATCTCGCGGATGCTGAACTCCCAATAGCCGCCTTCGACCGGCTTGCTGCCGGGCAGCTTCCCGCGTCGCAAAGCATCGGTTATTGTCTTGCGGCTGACCTCGTACCCGTAGTTGTCCTTGAGCCATTGACTCATGCCTGCCGGGGTTTTGGTGAGGTGTATGGCTTCGGCCTTGGCTCGGCTTTGCTCTCGCAGCTCGGTCACGTTGATGGGGTTGCCGCATTTGCAGAGCCTCAGCGTCTCGCCTTTCGCGGCGAGGACTTCGCGTCCGCATTCGGGGCACATGCCGACGATCCTACGCGAGCGTGGCATGCGGTCGACGATCCGCTCGATTCGCTCGCACGCCCGGGTGAGGCGCCGCATGTGCCATCCGGCGTTCGACGCCCTGCACAGGAGGGGCAGGATGACTGGCGCTCGTTTTGCGAGCCATTGCCACCTGCCGAGCCATGTTCCCGCGTCCGCGCATGCCTGTTCGATGGCCTGCTCGGTCTGGTCGAGCAGGTCGACGGCGTGCAGGTCGACGGGTGCGGGCGCGTCGCCTCCCTGTGGCCTGCCTCCGTTGCCGGGCTCCGTGAGACGGTATTCTCGGCGCGCGACCGACTGGAGCCGGTACAGGTTGACGCGCAGCCGGTGCAGGAGCCGCGCGTACCCGCGCCGGCACGTCTTGCACAACGTCCATGACTCCTCGACCGGCTTATCGCAGTTCTGGCAGTTCCGATCCATTTTTACGCTCCTTCTGCAGACGTATACGGGCATATAAAGGCGTATAAAAGCGCCTAGAACATGGGCGGTTCGATGAATTTCGGGCGCATGCGCTCCGCCCGCTCCCGACGCTCCCGCTCCGCGGCGTGCTGACGGATGATCGCGCTCGCCTCCTGCGGGGTGACGCCGAGCATCCTGCATGTTGTCTCGATGTCGACGCCGCGCTCGTGCCACGTGACGACCATCTCCGCCTTGCGTTTCGTGACGGCCATGATCAGTCCTCCACCTTGTCCGCGCCGTCAGCGTGCGCCCAGTCGCAGGACATGGCCGCTTCGGTATAGCCGTTGTAGAAGACGCAGGTGACGCGCCTCGTGTCCGGCATCGTGACCGTGCACGTCTGGAATTTGCTGGAGTCTGAGCTGCACTGCGACCGGGTGGCGGATTCCGTGGTCGAATCCTCCGGCTCGTGAGGCGTGCTCCCGCATCCCGCGAGCGCGAGGAGGAATACCGGTGTGAGCAGGAACATGGTGATGGCGGTCAGGCCGATGCCGGCGAGTGCGAGTGGTTTTCGTTTTCTCATTTCGAGTGTTTCCTTCCTTGTCTGGTGGCTTCCTTGTTCCATGCGCGGATGGCTTCCTTGAGGTCGGTGTGGCGGGTGAGGATGAGGATGCCGTGGCGTTCGCAGGAGCATACCCAGAACTGTCGTATGGCGGATGTTTTCCGGTTGACGGCCCGGGCAAACGGGTCGAATCTGATGTTTCGGCTGCCGCAGGTCGGGCATGGCACTGGTTTGCGCCATTTGCGCGGTCGTGTCTCCTTGGATACGGTCTTCGTGGTTTTTCCCCTTCGTTGTCATCGCCGTGCTCCCTTCAGGAGTTTGCGGTATCGGATGTAGTCGTTGATGTCGCGTCGGATGCAGTCGCGCACCCTGTGCGTGCCGGCATGCGTCTTGTATGGGTCTTCGGGGCAGTCGATGAACCTCAAATACCGGCGGAGCGTGGTCAGGTCGAACTTGCGGTAGGACAGCCACCTGTCCGGGTTCAGGTCGAGACGTTTCAGGAAGTCGATGTCGAAGTCCACGTTCGTTCCGGCCGGAACCAAGGTGAAGCGTTGCGACAGGGATTCGAGATACTCCTCCACGGCGTTCGCGACCGCTCCCACGCAGTCGTTCCCGGCGGAACCGTTCGACAGTTCGAACAGGAGGCCGTTGTCCGTGTGCATGGAGAACACTATCGGGCTCATGTCCAACAGGTCGAGATAGTCCGGTCTGATGATGCGATGCAGGGATCCATACGAATGTTCGCCCAGCACGTCGGTGCATTCCATGCCGACCTCCAACGGCAGACTGCCATCCCTGTCCGTACCGGTCGTTTCGAAATCGAGCCAGAGCAGCGCCTCCGGCTTCACGTTCAGGTCTTTGTCTTGTTTCCTCATGATTGTTCCTTCCGATCGCTTTGCCATTCGATGATCTCGATTTGCGTGAGCCGTTGTGCCGTGCCGTCAGGCAGCAGCCACCACCAGTCGCCGTTCCAGTCGCGTATCGGCACGCTGAGCGGATCCCGCCAGCTCGGGATGATGTAGCCGAACCGTTCCGCCTCGGCCGGATGCGCGTGCGCCCAACCATGACAGCCGGTCGTGCCGGAACCGCACAGTTCGACGATGTTGCACGGCAGGTCACGCACGGCGGGATCGGCACGACGGCGCAACTGCCGGTGATGGCCACTGCGTCCAGGCCATAGTGACGGGTCGTGGATGTTCGTCCCGCAGCGCAGGCAATGCCAGCCCTGACGTTGCAAGGCGATGCGTTTTGATTCCTGGAATTGCCGGTCGCTCATCGTCGCTTCCTTCCGAGCTGGTCGAGCAGGTTGATGCAGGTCGAGCAGTCGCGTTTGATATCGCGGATGCGGTCAAGGCCCATATCGGCGAGCGCCGGGCTTTTGAGCGCGTCGAGTTCCAATCGGTCGGCGGCTTGGATGGCCGATGTGAGGATGGCGGCCATGTGTGCGATGGTCATGTCGTTCATGCCGCCGCCTCCTGTTCGAACAATTGTTCGGCCAATACGTTGCCGGGCACGTTTGCGAGCTGACGGCGCAGCATGTCCGGGTCCAAGCCCTGGTTGAGCAGGTCCGCGACCTTGCACGCGAGCTCCATGTACGTGTCCGTGCCTTCGCAGGCTATCGGGCCGAGAACCCGTTTGACCTCTTCGCTGCCCCACGTGAACCGTCGGCGAGCGTTGGAATCCTTTGGCGTGGCGAATCCGCGTTCCTTGCCTTTGACGAGCCAGTTGCGGTATTTCGCGTTCCAGTCGGCCGAGCGGGCTCCCGAGTCGAGTGCGCGGTCGCGGAATTTGTCGGCTTCGATGTCGCAGTCGATGCCGAGCCGGTCGGCGAGCGCCTGGTGTTCTTCAGAGGGTTTCCAGTCGGCTGGTATTGGGATTGGTTTTCTCGCGCGCGCGTTACTCTCTCTAGGTTCTATATATGGTTCTTCCTTAGATATGGTTCTTGTGCAATCATGTTGCACCCCTGTTTGCACACCTGTCCGTGTTTTTTGCACCCCTGTTTGCACTGCTGGTGTGCAGTCTGTTTGCACTGCTGGTGTGCAGTCGTGTTGCACTGGTGTTTCGGCGTTTTTGAGAGGTGCAGTTTTTGCACCTCTGCTCATGTTGAGGTTCCAGACGGTCGGCTTGTATCCGCCGAGGTTGGACACGATGCGCTGGTCTCCCCTGCTGATCAGCCCGGAGGATTCGAGACTCTTCAACGCGTAGGAGACCGTACGCACGCTGTATCCGGTCAACCGGCTGATCGTGCTCCTGCTCGGATACGCTCCCATGCCTTGAGGGTCGGCATGGTCGGCCAGCACGAGAAGCGTGCGGAAATCCGCGTGCTTGATGTCCGACGCTACACCGTAGATAACCCATGTCAACGCTTGGATACTCATGATTCGTCATCTCCTCCATCGAGGTACGCGCCCTTGAGCGCCTTCCTCTCGTCCTCGCTGACCCGATATCCGATACGTTCCAGCACGTCGTACCAGCAACACATATCGTCCACGCCATGCCGCGAGCGCCAGTAGTTCCAGCCGATGTTCGACTCCCATCTGGCGGCCAGGACATCGAGAATCCGAAGCGGCCTGTCCTTCAGCACCATGCGGATCGAGTCGAGGTTCTCCCTGCATTCCAGCGACCAGTGCTCGTCGTCATGCTCGGTGATCGGCAGGCTCCAGCCGAACGCGATCAGCTCCCTGATGACGTCCTCGCCCTTGTATGACTGGTACGGGAACACGCTCCGCCAGCCGACAGTGTCCGCGAGCGCGAGCCTGCAGAGTCCCGTTTCCGCGTGTTCGTGGGTGAGGGTGCGGAGGTTTGCTTTCAGCCATGCGGTGCGGTTGGCTTTGGCGATGGCTTCGAATTCGCGGGCCTGTCGGTTGAGTTCCCTGCCTCGCGCCTTGATGGCATTGTCCTTGTCGGTCTTGGCCTTGTCTTTCTGGAGTTCGTCGGCTGGTATGGGCGTGTATGTGCAGAACCAGTATTCATACGAGTACACTCTGGCTTCCGGCCAGTCGGATTCCCTGATGAACGAGGTCCAGAAGTCCGAGTTGATGTCGGAGAACGAGTGGGCGGCCTTGTAGCCGTGCGGATGCCAGTTCCAGAAGTTCTTTCCGTCGGGGAGACTTTCGACTTTGATTCCGGCTTTGGCGAGCGCCTTCAGCGCCTTGTCGTGCCATATGGTCTTCCTGCGTTCCTGGGAGAGCCGCTGGTAGGTCCAGTCGAAGTCGTCGGCGCGGGCGAGTTCCTGCTGCATGTCGGGGTCGGATTCGAATTCGGCGAGCTTGTCCAACTGGTCGAGCGACAGTTGGCTGAAATCGGCGGACATGTCGCGCGTCTCCTGCGGGATTCTGGCTATCTTCAACCGTCTGCGGACGAAACGGTCGCTGCGTCCCGTCTTCTCGGCCATCTCCTTGACGCCCACGCCCAGGTCGAGAAGCCCTTGGTAGCCGTCGGCCTCCTCTATCGGAGTCAGGTCGGAGCGTTGCGTGTTCTCCACGAGCATGATCTCGCGTTCGCGGCGTGCATCCATCTCCTCGACGATCGCGGGCACGGTCGAGAGTCCCGACTGTTTGGCCGCGGCGAGCCTGCGATGGCCGATGACGACGCGGTACTGTTTGTGTCCGTCGATGTCCGTCTCGCCGTTCGGCGTGACCAATAAAGGCTGTTTGATGCCCTGGCTTCGGATGCTCGACGCCAGTTCGTCGATGTCGCCGACCTGCTTGCGCGGATTGTTTGGATTGGCGTGCAGGTCGTCGACCTGCAGATTCTCTATCGTGATGCCCATGATTCATCCTTTGGTTTTCTAAAATTCCGGTTCGGCAGGCTGTCCGAACGAGCCGAACGACGAGGAAGACGTGGCCTGGTCGGTGCCCCACGGGTCGGACGGCGGCAACGAATCCGCAGCGGCCGCCCCGCCCGTATAGCCGGCCGGAGCGGAGTACGGATTCCCATACGCTCCAGCCGTACCCCGCTGCGCCTTGGCCACCTGCGCCGTCGCATACCGCAGGGAAGGGCCGATCTCATCCACCTGCAATTCCACGGAGGAACGCTGCTGATGCTGCTCGTCCTCCCACGAATGCTGCGTCAGCCTGCCCTGGGCGACCACACGCATGCCCTTCGCGAGACTATTGGCGCAATGCTCGGCCAGATCACCCCACACCGTGCAGCGAAGGAACAACGCGTCCCCGTCGACCCACTGCTGCGACTGCCGGTCGAACGTGCGCGGAGTGGACGCGATCGTGAAACCAGCCACGCTCCTGCCGTTCTTCGTCGACCTCAACTCAGGATCCGCGGTCAGATTGCCCACCACCGCGATGATCGTCTCACCAGCCATCAGAACCTACCTTTCACGGCGAGAGTCTTGATGATGCGGATGGTCTCGCCACCATCCCTGGTCTTCACCATGTGCGTCAACTGCGCGGCCACTCCCTGATGGAAAGCGTCGCCAGGCATCGCCTCCAACACGGGAGACGCGACCTCGGACACGAACCGGCCCACCAGTTCGGTGAAGCGCACGCCCAACGATTCCAAGATCACCAGCTCCTTCCACGTCTCGCTCTCCATCGCACGACGGCACGCCTCCGCCACCGCCCGGTCGCCACGCGTCATCCTCTCCATGCCGACGTCCTTGACCGGAGAGTTCGGACTGAAATGCCAATGCGGCAGAATCTCCTTCATCGGTTCCTCCCTTGACCTTGATTGATTGATACGAGATTGATTGATATGAGCCGGACCGCTGGGCGCCATGACAGCAAATAATCGCGCCCATCGTTCCCACACCCCAGGAAAGCTGAACGAAACGGGGATGCGGGCGGCGTTGACGGTCCGGCCAAGCGCCGGCGGCGGGATTCGAACCCGCAGCGGACGGCGGAAGACGTGAGAGTGAAATGCAATGTGAGAGAAAGGACACACGCCTCCGCCATCCGTCCGCGTCCTTGTACGCCGGCGGATACGGTCAGACGCCATCCGCGTCATCGCGTGGAGCGAACCTGACCGTCAGCCACAGGGCCGTGGCCAGATACACGCCCTCCACCACAAGCGCGCCCGTCATGCCGCCGCCATGCCAGGTGAGCATGAGCGTCACGCTCACGACCAGGCCGACCACGGCGGCCGTGAACTTCACACGACGCAGCGTGTAGTTCGGCCTCCCCTTTTCGGACCCGTCCTCGATGCGATAGTCGTTGTCGGTCATCTTGCGCCTCCGATGCTTTGAATGAATGTCCTTGCCTGGTCTTTTCCGATGCTCGCCAGCTCGTGGCTTCCGTCGACGTCGAGCTCCATGAGGCTGGCGCCCTTGCCCGTGACGCGAATCGCGTAGCCGGTCAAGCCGAACATGATCACCGTGTCCCTCGGCGGCGCTGGTGGTGTCAGCAGCGTTTCCGCGTCGATTCTCCTGAGTGTCATCACAGCTCCTTGCGAATGTCGTTCATGCTTACTCCTCCAACGATTTGACGTATCGGTCCATCTCCTCGCGTCTGATGTGACGGCGGGAAGGCGTTCCTCGTTTGCTTGGCGGACGAAACGTGTCTATGTCGCCCTGGTTGACAGCCTGTCGGAGGCCGTCGTAGTCGATCCCGTACAGGCTCGCGGCCTGCGGGATGGTCCATGCGAGCCTGTCCTTCAACGGGATACGGCTCGCATCCTTGAGCTCGTTCTGCAAGACCATCACGCGCCTCCTTTGCGTGTGTGATGCCGGGCGGCGTTAGGAGAACCGCCCGGCCCTCTCCTAAAATCGGTGTCACCCCGCATTTCCGACATGCGGGCCGAACAGTTAGGAGAAGAATCATGAGTGACAGACTCACGCTCGGCACCGGAAACGGCGAACCGGTCCATGTGAAGCTTGCCGAGGGACAGGATCGAACGAGCCTTGAGGAGGATCTGATGGAAGCGGCCAGGAACGGTACGGTCGTGACCGTCAAAGGATCCGTCAAGGGCACCAGCTCGGACACCATCCACATCAACCCGTCCAACGCGTTGTGGTGGGCGATCGACGACGCCCCCAAACAGAGCGTCGGACGCATTTACTGACATCGCCATCTCGTGGTCAAGCTGCGCATCGATACGCGGCTTGACCGCTTTCATGTCGTGTTCCGGGAGCACTAGAAGATACGCCGCGACACCGTCGCCATCCTCGTAGCGGAATAACTTGACGCATTCCTCGTCAGGAATCTCAATGTTGAGGTTTCCCATCACGCGCCTCCTTTGCGTGTGTAATGCCGGGCGGCGTTAGGAGAACCGCCCGGCCCTCTCCTAAAATCGGCGTCACCCCGCATTTGCGACGTGCGGGCCGAACAGTTAGGAGAAGAACTATGGATTGGATCAGTTATGGTTTGGAAGGCTTGACCGCGTTGTTTACCGGAGGAGCTATGGCTTGGAACTTCGCATATCGAAGTAGGCCGAAGTGGCAGCCCTATGTGGTCGAATGCGGATACGGAAATCCTCCGTGCCTTCTGGTCAAGATCGTCAATGTGGGCAACGGAGCCGCCACCGACGTGCATGCAACGGCCACCCACAGTCCCGAAACCCCTTATGGATCACGGCGGAAAGGCTTCAACTCTCTTGTCGCCACTGGCGGCTGCGTGTACGCGCGAATCAAGGTGAAGGAATCGGAGACCGAGGAAAATGGCCATAAGTACCTGCATTACACACCTCCCGAAGGCGCTTCGGTGACGATCACCTGGCGGCAGCAGCCGTTCATCGGCCACGGGAAAACAAAGACCTGGCCCTTGTCCAAAATTCCCCACGATTTCTCGCAAGGGGACTAAGTTCGATCTGCGTCTGGGCTGAACGAATCGCACAGAGAATGTCATGAAGCACCTTGACCACGGTCAGAAGTTTCAAGAGAATCGCGCAAAGCAACACGACCACGCACAGCAGCTGACCCGATAGGCACGCGAATTGACTGACGCTCATCACGCACCCGCTTCCAACGACGGCTGAGCGCGACCCCAGTACCGGTCGATGAAATAGCGCTGCCCCTTGCCCGTGACCTTCGGAGTGCGGCTGACCGTGGTGTGCCCGTCCGCATGGGTGACGGTGGTCTCCTTGATGCGGAACAGGCCGAGATCCATCGCACGCTGTGTCGGCACGTTGCGATTCGAACCGGACTTGCCGAGATACCCGTCAGCCTGAAGAAGACGGAACAGTCTGTTCTGGCCGATGTCCATCCCGTTCTGCCGGAGCATCTTCGCGAGCTCGCCGACCAGGCACGTGCCGTCGGACGCGGCCACGGCGTCCGCGAACCGCGCTTTCGGCTCCAGTTCCACGATGCGCGTCTGCTGTTCGGCGATCTTCTGCTTCTGCGCTTCCATGGTGCGCTGGCCGATCATCACGGCCTTCGCGAGGATGGTCATGTCATCATCTGCGGCGGTGGTGGGGATGTAGCCGCCGGTTTTGCGAATGGCCGGAAGGACCTCGTGAGTTACCCAACGCTGGAATTCCTTGGCCTCCGGCTTCCGCGAGCGCATGACCAGACGATACAGGCCAGGCTCACTGATGATGTACGCCTGCTGCCGACGTCCAATCGAATCGATGACTTCAGCAGTACTGAACTCGTCTTCATCAAACATTTTGACAGTCTCGGTTGGATTACCGAGGTCAAGGATGCTCATGCAATCCTTGAGTACGAACCAAGGCTCCCCCGCCTCATCGGTCAAAGTGCGCAATGATGCGCCCTTGAAATCGAATTGCTGGATTTCATTGTTCACTGGATTCTCCTTAGAATCGTTTTCATGATTGATTGGTTTTCAGAGCACGGCGTCGAGCTGGCCGGTTTTGTCTTCACACTCGTTGTGACGGTCGTTGGCTGGGCCATCGAGCATAGAAGCTCGAAGGAGCAGAACAAGGAGCGCGAGGATGACATCAGGTTTCTGCGCGAGCAGCTGGACAGCCTACGGAGACAGGCGACCACGCTGGAGGAGCAGACCGCCATGCAGCGCGCCGATCATGACAAGCCGCCGTTCTCCGACGCAGAATGGATTTGCGGATCGCTACGCCGTATCCGCATCGAGGGATCACGCGACGTCCATGTGGAGTCAGTCACGCCTCCGACGGATACCTATATGTTTCATTTGAACACGCATCTGCCTGACGATTTCGCGCCATCCGAGACCATCGAATACGTCATCAGTGATCCAGGTCCCGTTGAACTGTTTTGGCGGTGGGCCGACGAGCCAAACATGTCTTTGAGAAGGCTTCGAAGGGTCTCGTACAAGCCTGTATGATGTCCCTTTCGCGCGAGATGCCATCCCGCATCAACGCCAGCGAGATAAATCCACGCATCACCGAAGCTGCATGGGCCGTAGCTTAATCCGTCGGTGGCCACATCGAAATAATCGCCCTGCTTAACATCGTCAATCCAATATTCGGATGGAAGCACATCAAGGCATGGACCTCCGTCCGCTTCGATAGCGCGGCATTTCCAGATGAGCCGCTTGAAATCGCCAGCGCTTCCCGGCTCTCTGGGAATGCTCTTATCCATTCCGGTGCAGCCGTTGCCGAAGTCGACCCGTTCGATAGGTTCGCCTGGTGTCCATTCGCGGACATCGGATCTCTTCATTTTCCTCATTTCGTGTTCTCCTTTCGATTCATTCGTCGGCGAGCGCTGCTCACGGCTTGATCTGTTTGATGCCGTCGATTGGTTGCAGGAGCTTGATCATGAGCTGGTAGAGGCTCATGCCGAGCATCGTCGCCGTCTTCTCGAGTTGCTCGATGTTAAACGACCCCTTGCCTCCCAGACGTTCGCTGACGGTTTTCTCGCTCATGCCGAGTTCCTTGGCGAGTGCGGCCTGTGTCTTGCGATGCCGTGCGAGCTCGCCGCTGAGATTCCTTGCGATGGTTTCCGTCTCACTCATCTGTCTTGCCGCTCCTTTCTTTGTTCATTGCGATGCCTTGCGGTAATTCTTACCGTACTTAATTGAGTAAGTTTATTGTTACTCAATTAAGTATTCTTTACAAATCCTTCTCAATTGGGTACCATGTTGGGCATGGGAAGCATTGCCAAAAATGAAGTCACCGAAGACAGCAAGAGAATCATCGACATATGTCGAGATCTCGTTAAACGAAGCGGAATAACAAATGCCGAGTTCTACAAAAAGAGCGGTATGAGAAACAACTATTGGCACGTAAGGCTCCGATATGAAGCGCCGCTCACGACGTCCGACGTGGAGCACATCGCCTCCACATTCGGACTCACCAGCCTCGACATCTACACACGAGCACTCGGCAGCGAGGCCGCCCGCGCCTACGAAGCCCGCGAGCGCCAATCCCAGATCACCGATGATCTCATCGACCGTATCGCCGCGCACCCCGAAGACTATGACGTGGCCGCAAACAAGGATCCGAACGCACGCCTCGAAGCCGAGACGCCTGACGATTGACGGATTGAAAGGAACACGAATGACCGAATACAACCTGTATTGTGACGAGACATGTCACCTTGAGCATGATGATTCGAACAGCATGGCTCTGGGAGCCGTCATTGTGCCAAAAGGAAAACGCAAAGAGATATGCGTCAGAATCAAAGAAATCAAGCAGAAACATGGCATATGCGCCACGAATGAGGTGAAATGGGCAAAGGCACGAGACCGTATGCTGCCGCTCTATCTGGATCTCGTGGACTACTTCTTCGATGACGATGACATATCGTTCCGAGCGCTCCTCATCCCGGACAAGAATCTACTTGACCACGAGAAATACAATCAGGACCACAACACCTGGTATTACAAAATGTACTTCGAGATGCTCAAGGTCGTCTTCGATCCAAGGCAAAGCTATAACGTATTCGTCGACATCAAAGACACACACTCGAGTTTTCGAGTCAGCCAATTATGGGATGTCTGTTCGAACAACATGTACGATTACGATCACAGAATCATCCAGAAAATCCAGCCGATACGTTCCGACGAAGTACAGATCATGCAGCTCACCGACATACTCATCGGAGCAGTATGCCGTTCGCAGCGAAAACTGCCAGAACAGCATCAGAGCATGGCGAAGCGCAGAATCATCGAACGAATCATTCAACGGTCGGGATACAAACTAGACCGGAGCACATTGCTGAAGGAGACCAAGTTCAACTATTTCGTATGGAGGGCGAGATGAATCCGCATTGGCTGCCCGGATTGATTCCTTGGAATCAAGAGCACGGAGAGACATGGGAGCAGTATGAGCAACGACTGTTCCATGTATTCCAGAACGAGTTCAGAGAGTCCTTCCAATACGACGGGAAACCCGTACACTACAAAAGAATGCCCTACGACGGAATCTATCCGGAAGCCTTCATGCATCTGACCACATGCAATCAGGACGACTCCGGCTCACGGCTTCCGGATGCTGAACGCAGCGAACGCATCAGCTGGCCCAGACCGGTAGTGGAGCATCATCCGTTCTGCGAAATATGCGGATACGCCCAATGCGCGCGGCCTTGGGTATGGAGAAAAAACGACAAGAACAAGGATCGAGTGAAGATATATCTTCCAAACCAACAATATCTCGTTGTTCTAGGAGAACGAAGGGATTACTGGGTACTCATAACCGCGTACTACGTAAACCGCCAATGGAGCATAGACAAGCTGGAAAAGGAATATAACTCCAGATTCAGCACAAGAATCCAATAAAAAAACTAGAGCCGCCCGTTAAGGACGACTCCGAAGACTCCTTCTACAACATGTAGATGAGCTAGTTCGAATATCACATACGACACTCCAACTGTCAAATAGAACTTGACAGACAGCGAAAAAGTACTTCTCGAAAAACAATACTTTCGGAAGAGAGGAATGTGGATAACAAGACCATCGCGGAGCTTCATAGGAACGCGGAATCCATGGGACTGACGATAGCGTCGTACCGCCTCCCACGCGACATATGCGGCCTGTACGACGACCGGCACGGGCTCATCCTATTGGCCGACTGGCTCAACCAGCGCCAACGCCGCTGCACATTGTGCCACGAGCTCATCCATGCCAGACACCACGACCCCGGATGCGGCAGCCAATACGGAATCAAATGCGAGCGCCGTTGCCGCAGGGAGACCGCGTTGGCGTTGATCAGTCCGGTGGATTACGGCATGGCCGAGACGGTGTACGAAGGCAATACGTGGATGATGGCAGTGGAATTGGGAGTCACCATCCAGGTGTTGAACGACTACCGGCAGCTATTGTACGATTCCGGCGTGTGCGTGCAATGAAAAAGGCCCGACGTCCGCATGGCCGCGAGCGCCGGGGGCTAGATTCTAAACGTCTAGCAAGTCTGCTTGCATTAAGCTTTATCCCTATAGTTTCAACGTCTTTTCGTTATTGTTTTCAGATTCTAAACGTTTTTATAGTTTAGATTCTAAACAATGTGTTATAGTCATAAGTATGAACGATTCCGACTTTAATCCTCGTAAACGGCACGTGGTCTTCCAGAAGCTGAACATCACCCCATCCTCAATGCCGATCATCTCGCTCATCGCGTCCATCAAGAACGTCAGGGCAAACGGTCTCGACCTGTCACCCGACTACCAGCGAGGATACATCTGGTCGAACGAATACAAGGATCAGCTCATCCTCAGCATCATACTGAACTACCCAATCGGCAACATCGTCATCAACAACCTCGACCAGCCGAACCAACGCAACGCCAGACAGGAATTAGTTGACGGCAAGCAGCGCCTCACCACCATCTTCCGCTTCATGGAGGTAGGCAACGTCGGGCAATGGCTCGACAGCTACGATGACTGGTTCCAGCTCAGCAAAAAGACCTCGGACCAGGCCAAGGAAATCATCAACCGCATCGTCGGAGACTCCGACCCCGACGGGCTCGCCCGCATGCACAGGGCGAAGCGTCTATCCTTCTCCGACCTGCCGAGCAGCATCCAGATGAACTTCAACACGTACAACATCCCCGTGTACACGATGCAGGCCGCGGACCCTGCGCAGATCCGCAACTATTTCAAGGTCCTGCAGAACCAGGAGAAGCTGCGCGCCGGGGAGATCATCAACGCGCTTCCCGACAACCCGATGAGCATGTACTTCGACCGGATACCGGCAGAGGCGTTTCTCACAAGGACGGGATGCTCGAACTTCAAACGCGCGGAACTGGAGAAAGTCTACTATTCCGTTCTCGGAACATGGTTCGATAAAATCCAGATCAACGCCAGCGACAAAACCATAATTTCCTTCGTGGAGAACATGCCGGACCTCACCGAAACGCAGATTAAACATATCAACAATCTGAACTCCGGCATCATCGCCATCTCCCAGCTACCCGGCGCGGTACAGAAGATTCGGTCATCCAAGCGAATGCTCAAACTCGTCTTTGGATTGGCACTGCACGCACCTGGCTATTTCTCTACAACGGACGCGTTCTCCAGACTGCAGGCCGTCTGCGAATTGTCGTCGAAGCTTGCCGCGTTCAACACCAGCGACTCCGACCAAGTGGCTTTCTCGAAATATTTCGGAGACGAATACACCCTGGATAAAGAGAACTTCGAGACACGGAAGGCATGCGTGTATCGAGCGCTATTCTGGAGCACGTCGCGCGTCTCCTCACGCACCGCATACGTAGACGCGATGGAAATCCTACGACGCATGTTCACCGAATCATTCGACTCCGCATTCGAATATTACACGGCGCACAACATAGCCAAATGAACCCAAGACCCCGGCGCCCGCATGGCCGCGAGCGCCGGGGTCTTCTGTCTCATTCATGAAGTGAACGTCGCGCGTTTTGTCGGTCTTCTTTCCCCGGTTCGCGTTCGGCGCGTTTTTCCTTGTCTCGGCTGCTTCTTGACGCGATCGGCTCGAACAGGTTGGCGATTATGGTCGCCACTGGAACCGCCAGGAAACCAAACGACCATGGACTCGACGTGTCCAAGAACGATATGAAGCTCATCAGCAATGCGACCGCGAACAAACCTGCGCTGACCCACATGCCTTTGCGGCTCTGATCTATCTCCGCCTTGACGAGCTGGTTCTGCCGGTTTGATTCGTCGACCGTGAAGGCGTCGTTCCATCTGCACATACGTTCCTGGACGTCAGCCGGATACTTGTTGAAATCGCTGGGCCGCGGGAGCATGCCTGAGTAGGATTCCGAGATTCCGGATTGCACCAGCATGGATATGGCGCGGACCAGCTCCTCGTCGTTCGGCTGCGTTATCTCGCCTTGTCTTTCTCCATTCTCATCCGGCTGATCGCCGACGTCACGAGACGGCTTCTCGTCTGCCGGGACAGGTTCGCCTGCGCGTTCCTCATCGACTCCATGCGACGGTTCTCCAGCTGATGCGTCCCGCTCAGTCCTGGAATCGTCATCATTCTCATCATCGTCTTCATGCTCATCGTCCACGGCACCTCCTTGCTTTCGTCTTCAATTTACCGGCGAGCGCGGGGTGTGTCAATACTCTTTCGTGTTGCGGAAAAGCCGTCGCCGTCCGTCACTGGCCGTCGCGGAGGTCTGGCAGGGCGGCGTCGAGTGTTTCGGCGAGCCGCCGTTCCCTCCAATGCGTGTACACGCTGGTGGTGTGGATGTCGGTGTGGCCCATGATGGCGGTGCGCTCCTCGTCGCTCGCGCCGGCGGCGGCGAGTTCGGTGGCGAGCCAGTGCCGCGCGCTGTAGATGTCGACGTACGGCAGTCCCGCCATCTTCAGGGCGCGGCGCCAGCGTTTCTCCTCGTTGTCCCGTCTGATGGGATGGCCGTAAAGATTGGTGAACACCAATCCATGGGACGGCACGCCCCATTTGACGATATGCGCCCAAAGCCGGTCCCAAAGCCCCTGCGGAATGGGAACCGTCCGCACGCCTTTGGCGGTCTTCGGTTTGGTCAGCCAGATCGCCCCATCCAGATGCTCGGCTTCCATCCAATCCGGGATCGTGGCGCCGGCTGGTATCGGCTTGGCCTGCTGGCACACGTTGATGACGGGAATCCCATGATGCAGTTCCAGCTGGTAGGGCATCAGGCCATACCTCTCCCCCGGCCGCATGCCCGTGGTGAAGGCGAGTTCGAACATGAGTGCCCACTTCTCACGCTCGTCCGGGCTGTCGAACACGGCGACCGCCGGATCGGGCTCGGCGAGCGCGGCCTCGATGACCTTCGCTGGGTCGGCGACGTCGAGGATGGGGCGTTCGTACCGGTCCTCCGGCATTCGTCCGACGTTTTCCATCGGGTCGTCGGCGATGAGTCCGTCCCGTTTCGCGGTTCGGAGCATGGCGCCGAGGACTGCGAGATAGGTGTTGACGGTCTTGCTTTTGCGTGTGCGGCGCAGTCTCCTGCACATTCCGTTGATGTCGTTGGCGGTGAGCCGGTTGAGGCGTATGTCGCCGATGATCGCGTTCATGGTGCGCATCCAGCTGGATTCGTTGCGCCATGTGGTGGGATTGATGGCCGCGCGGTGCTCCTCCATCCACCGTTCGAAGTAGTCAGCGGTCTTGGGGCCGTCCTTGCTGGGGAGTCTTCCGTCCCGTTCCCATTCGGCGATCTTCGCCTGGAAGCGGGCGCGCGCCTCGCTTTTCACCATGCCGGTGGCTTCGATCGGCGGGCGTCTGCGTCCGGTCGTCGGGTCGGTTCCCATGTCCTTGCGGAAATGCCATCGTCCTTTGGAGTCCTGGAACACGCTTCCGGATCCCCCGGTCCTCCTGTTTTTCGTCTTGCCCGCCATGACTGTCCTCCCGTGTCAGGGAGTCCACTCTAAATCACACTCTAAGTGGGCGTAAAACGACGTTTCCAGCCGGAAAACTAGTATCAGCGTCACGCGCGCACGACGCCATACAAGCCTTACTGCCGTCTACGTTTCCGCAGTATTCCAACGGTTCAGCGCCACTCCTGCACAAGGTGGCGCGTATCAACGGTGGTTATAACACAAGCCGGCTGCCACCGTTCGCGAGAGAGACCGGCCGGCAAAAAGGCGTCATCCCTAGTCGAAGTCCTTGGGACTGAGCACGGCGAGCAGCTCGGCGTCGTGTACCTGCCAGCGGCTGAACGGCTGATCGGAGCCGAACACCACCACGGAGGCGGTGGACATGCCCAGGTTGAGCAGATCCAGCTTGACCATGTCCGAATCCGAGGAGGCGAGCCACTGGCAGCTCACCGAAACGGTCGGCTCATGGCCGAGGACCATCAGGACCCGGGTCTTGTCCTTGGCGTTGGCGAGCTCGTCGAACACGGCCTGCATGCCGCCGTCGTACAGGGCCTGGCGGTATTCGACCTTGGGATGGTCGCCGAACACCTTGAGCATTCTCTCCAGCGTCTGCCGGGCGCGGACCGCGCCGGAGCACGCGACGCGGTCGGGCAGCAGTTTCACGCCGACGAGTCCCTTGGCGACGATCTTCGCCTGCTTCTCGCCCTTGTCGGTTATCTCGCGGTCATGGTCGCCCTTGTCGTTGAACGGTTCCGCCTTCGCGTGCCGCATGACCAGCAGCACGTGGGAATAGTTCTTCGTCTTTTTTTCGACCTTGCTGAGATTCACGCCCATTCTTCAGGACCTTTCCGTACGACGTCACTGCCTCCATTGTGGCAGACGAGGGGCGCTCGACTTCCCGTCATCACCAAATCATTGCCTGCCGTTAAGATTCGCCGCGCCTGATTGGGCTGTCAGATCGCCGTCGCCTCGCCTTGCTTGCAGGCCTGGTCGTCCTGCGACAGTCGGGACGTTTGCAGGTCGAGGTCGCGCAGCACCTTGCGCAGCTTGTGGTCCGAAATGTCGCGCAGCTCCAGATCGTCCAGCTGGGCCTCGCGCTGTTCGGGGGTGAGCGAATCGATGTCAGTGGTCGTATCCTTGGTGGCGCGGTCGCGTTTGCGCAGGGCCGCGAACCCCTCCGCCATCGCGCGGGAGACCACAAGGAAGCCGGTGTGGCCGATCATCGCATGGTCCGGCCGCACGGCGAGCCCCTGCGCCTTCCACGTGCGTTCCAGCGTCTCCTGGATGGCGGGATCGGTCCAATGGCCGGCTTCGCGCAGAGCCTCGACGAGTCGGCTCATCTGCGTGGTGGTGGTGATGTAGGCGATGAGGACGCCGCCGGGCGCGATGACCCGGTACGCCTGTTCGAGCCTGTTCCACGGGTCGAGCATGTCGAGCACGATGCGGTCGAAGGAGTGCTCCGGCAGGCCGGCCGCGACCGAGTCGAAGTCGCCGGTCTTGAGGTCCCACCACTGCGGGCGTTCGCCGTAATACAGCGTGGCGTTCGCGTCGGCCACACGGGCGAATTCAGGTCGCAGCTCGATGGTGGTCAGGCGGCCGGACTCCCCCACCGCATCCAGCAGGTTGACGCTCATCGCGCCCGATCCGGCACCAGATTCGAGCACGTTGAGGCCGCTTCGGATGTCGCCGAGCTGGATGACCTGCGCGATGTCCTTCGGGTACATGATCTGGGCGCCGCGCGGCATGGAGAGCACGTAGTCGGCGAGACGGGGGCGCATGACCGCATACTGCCAGCCGCCGATCGCACGGGTCGCCTTCCACGGCTTGTTCCGGTCGCGTTCGGGATGGTCCGCATTGACCTGAGCCTCGCGCTTGGCGGTGACGGTGGTGACGACCACGCCCTCGGTGCGGCCTATCACGTCGTCGTGCAGAATGATCCCGTGCTCGGTCTGGGTGACACCACCGGCGGTCAGCTGGTCGGTGATCTTCTTGCCCTTGCGGTCGGTGAATTGGATCTTTTCGCCTGCGACGATCGGCCCGCGTCTCGGGTTCATGGCATCTCCTTGGGGTGAGTTTCTGAGCTGTACACAGTTTAGCGTACCCGCGCGCTGCGTTCCGGATGTAGCAGCGAATCGTTCTCAATAAGAAAAGTGCGAGGATTCCGAACATTTCCGCACAATCGAACATTTCAGAGACCGGCAAAATACCGGGCTTATGAAGTAATCCGTGTTCGTTTCCTCACATAATGGACTCGCACCTTTCTTATTGAGAACCATTCGCTGTAACATTGCCTCATGCCGAATATCACGCCGTCAGAAGACCGAACCGTCGAAACCGTCCACGTACCGAATAATCCCACGCTCACCGGCCTGGCCCGGCTCACCCGCAACGTGGCGTATCGCACCGGGGCCGATGATCTGGTGATGGACATCATCGCGCCGCAATCCACCGGCGACGATGATGACCGCCGCTACCCCACCGTGGTGTTCGTGCAGGGCAGCGCGTGGACCACACCGGACCGTGATTACGAGATCCCGCAGCTATCCGAACTGGCGCGAGAGGGATTCGTGGTGGCGACGGTGAACCATCGCAACGCCTCGCGTGACGCCAGTGCCGTGTTCCCTGCCTATCTGAAGGATGTCAAGGCGGCGATCCGGTACCTGCGGGCGAACGCGCGGCGCTGGCACGTCGACCCTGAGCGGCTGGGCATCTGGGGCACGTCGTCCGGCGGCAACACGTCTCTGCTGGTGGGGCTCACTGCCGACGACCCGCGGTATGAAGACGGCAGTTATGCCACCGAAAGCGACGCGGTGAGCTTCGTGGTCAGCTGCTTCCCGCCCACCGACATGATGGAGGCGATCGACGCGTTCGGCAACGAGGATGACCCGTTCCGGCTGTACTATTTCGGCCCGTTCGCCGCAGTGGTCGGGGCGACCCATGAAACCGGATTGAGCGACGACGTGCGCCGCCGGGCGGCCGACATGAGCCCGTACCTGCAGGCGCGTGACGGGGTGGCCTACCCGCCGACGATGCTGCTGCACGGCACCGCCGACACCGTGGTCCCCTACCGGCAGTCGGTCAAGATGCACAAGAGGCTTCTCGAACACGGCGTGGACTCGCGGCTGGTGCTGGTCGACGGCGCAGAACACGAGCGCGACTTCTGGAGCCCGCAGGTGTTCGATATGATCTTCGATTTCATTCGGGAGCGGTGCTGAGATAATCAGACCGTATTGGGTCGGGGATAACTTGTATTCGATTCCCGGAACAGCTTCTAACAAATGCCGTGTGAGCACACGCACGGCAGTGACACAATCAGGCACTATGGTGGCGGGTATGACTTCGGTTCGTGCTGTCGAGCAGACGCGGATGGGGATTGCCGCGCTGCTCGTTTCCAATATCGGCTGGGGCGTGCTGCCGCTGTACTGGCACGCGCTGTCCGGCATGAATGCCATCAGCGTGCTGGCGTATCGGCTGATCGCCACGCTGGTGGTCATGATTGCGCTGCTGATGGCGTTCCGCCGCTATCGCGCATATCATCGCGCGATCGCCGCGCTTTGACGCGCACAGCGGAGCAAAAGGCTGTTCTCGCGCTGGAACTCGCCGCCACCACGGCTATCAGCGTGAATTGGTTGCTGTACATATATCTGGTGGTCAACGGCCAGGCGCTGCAGACCTCAATCGCGTACCTGACTACGCCTCTGCTCAACGTGGCGCTGGGCGTGGGCATGTTCGCTGTGCAGTCACCGACGTTCCCGTGGATGGCGATCGTGCTCGCCGCCAGTTTCTCCGTCTACGGTCTGCTCAAACGCTACGTGCCGTTGGACGCCATTGCACAGGCCGAGAACGACAAGGACATGCGGCAATGGGAACCACTGAACAGCATGCTGTTGATTTCCAGCACGCTTGCTTTCGCTCGATATGATGACAAACGCATGTGGACCTATGACGTGATCGAGAATGCGATGACGCGCAATCTGGGATACTCGTTCAGCGAAGAATACGACGAAAGTGCCGAGGATAACGAGGATACGAACGAAGTCGGTGGACAGCCCGGCCTGCGCCCGAACTACGGTCCGACCTACTACGCCGCCTTCGTGCACGATCCGGAAGGCAACAACATCGAGGCCATGCTCGCCTGAGTGTCCGACAGCTCAACAGCGACAAAACCAGATCCCGCCATGCGCAATGTTCGCATGGCGGGACCTGTCATATTCCCAGAGAATCAAACATCTCAGCAGCCGTGTGGAAACGCGGGCCGTTCTCCGCTGAATATTCATGGACTTCTCGCAAGGCAGAAAACGTATCAGTAGGAACGGCGCTCTGTTGAGGAAGGTCTAATGAAAGTCGGAACTCGTACGTGTCTGGATTGGAACACATGTGATTTCCCCCTTTAGCCCTGACTACTTGAACAGGTCGAACAAGCTGAACGTGGTCTTCTTGTAGACCGTGTTGTACAGTTTGCGCTTGGGATGCAGCCATCCCATGCCCTTCTTGCCGTAACCGGGAATCAGCGCACGCTTGACCGCACGGGTGGCGCGGCCCTTCGTACGCGCGGACAGGCTCTTCTTCCAACTGGGTTTCCTCATCCCGTATTTCATGGCGGCCTCTTTTCGGATGGTTATGCTCATTCTATACAGTGCTGAACACGTAGCAGATCGAGCAATCAGACAAGCAGATCGTACACGCTGCGCATGGCGAGCAACCCGTCCGTCATCCATTGGTAGGCTTCCGTCATACCGCCGGAGAAATCCACATCATGCCGTACCAAAAGGTGGCGGTTCTTCTTGTCGGCTTCCGGCTCGTCCCAAGTCGCCTCGCCCAAAGCAGACAGCATCCGTTCAACGGAATCCTTCATGCCGTAAAGTTTCGTGTACTGGAACGTGTCGATGAAATACAGGTCGACCGTAATGTAGCCGTCTCGAATATTCAACGCTCCATCCGGGTGGCAGAACCCCGAGCCTACGCCGAAGCTGACCCATGTGTCGCTGTTCGTCTTGCGACCGGATGGGTCGCCGTATACAGCAACAAAGTCGGGCCGCGTTGCAGCATATCTATACAGGCCATTCCAGAAGCTGCGCCGCAGTGAGATATTGTTGCTGACTTGCCGCAGTTCGTCCAAGGTTCTGCCGTCCGCGACTTTCCACACTGTCCAACCGTTGTTGATCTGCTTGTTCTCGCCGGTTTCGAGCATTCTGGCGCGGCGGAACGCGCCGGATGGGCTATCGAATATCTCGCCGTTGGACAGGCGAATGCGATGGTCTTCGGTTACGGTTGCCGTGGCGGTTACGCCGGCATACCGACTTTCCAACATGTCACCGGCTGTAAGGATCCCTCTCTTGCATAAGTCGGCGAAATCGACGGCATTCTGTTCGCGCTCTCCTTGGCTCAAGTTCCTGCTGCGGAGAGTCTGCATAGCCTGTTCCCCCGCTGTGGGGCTTGTCCACACCTGCAATGCAAGATCGGCAAGTCGCGCGCCGCGCCGCGCGATCGCCTGTTCATCCCATTGCGTGGCGTCGTGCAGTTCGGCGGAAATGGACAGGTATTCGCTACTATACCCGCCGATCGCACGGTTCTTCTTCTGTTCGAATGTTCCGTCGGAAAGTTCCGAGTTGTATGCGGTCAATGTCAGATTGCCCAGACTGTTCACCAGCAGCGGGAATCGGCCGGGGTCGGAGAGCATATCGCGCCATTCGGCATGCGCCATGGCGTTCTGTGGCATGATGTGTTCGACGGTGTATTCGTCGAAGGACCGCGGGTCCTTGGGATGGTTGTGGTTTTCCAATCCGGCGAGCAGATATTTGCAGCGCGAGGCCGGGCGGTACAGATTCTCGCCGAGCAGTGCCTGCCTGAATTCCTTATCCGTGGGCATGCGCGTGGCTTTGGCGGTTTCGGTGAGGAGCAGCGCGGCGAAGGTTTCGGCCGGATCGTCTTCCACTGATTCGAGCTTGGCGATCAACGACGGGACGAGCTTGTTCAGTCCGTTGCTGGATACCGAGCAGACCATTCGGCGGAACAGATACGATTCGAGATCCGCGAGCATGCGCAGCAGCCCGTCCCGGGTTATGCGTTCATGCTTCCATGCCGCGAACATGTACAGGAGCATCGGATCCGTAACAGTGCTGTCCAGGGTTTGGATCGAGGCGAGACGGCGGTCCACGTTCGCGTCGCCGCTGCCGGCAGACGCGATGCCTTTGATGGCGGCATAATACCCGGCATATTCCAGCATGTTCTCCAGAAGCCCGCGTGTGCGTTCCATGCGCGGCAGGGAGCTGTCGGCTGCGAAACGTTTGAATTCCGAGTACATGTATCGGTTCTTGGACACGGGCCTCTTCAACGTGACGACCATCCAGTCATGCAGGAACGCGTCGAATGAGAGACTGCCGAGCACACGCTCCATGGGCAGCCAGTAGTCGGCGTACAGGGCGTTCTGCTCGGCTATGGGGCATCCCATGAGCATGTAGTTGCGTACCAGGTCGGAAGTCTCCAGATCAAGCCCGGTGGAATTCATCGACTCGAATACCAGTTGCGGTTCGTCGCGTCCCTGGTCCAGGGTGACGGACACGACTTCAAGGCGTTGCAGTCCGTTCCACACCGTGTTCACGTCATCGATTGCGGCGACCAGGGAACGGAACAGATCGAGGTTCGCTTCCAGCCGGGAATCTATATTAGCTTGATTCGGCCGATCAGGGGCGACCACATGGTCGCACATGCTGTGCAGCACTTCCCTATCGTCGCTGGAAAGCGTCAGCTTGTAGCGGCCTTCGCCGGTTGCATACTTGTCGACAAGATAACCACGGTCGATGAGCATGTCTGCGGAGAATCGCAGGTTTTCAGGGCGTTCTCGGGCATATTCGGCCAGCGCGATGAGCAGCAGGGTCACCGAGGTGAGGCGCTGCTGGCCGTCGATGAGCAGACACCGGCTGACACCATCCGGGCCGATGCCGCCTTCCTGCATCCATACGACCGACCCGGTGAAATGCGTTCGCTCAGGGTGCCGGCCGGCCGTTACGATGTCGGACCACAATTGCCGGCACTGCGTCTCGCCCCATGAGTATCTGCGCTGATACACCGGCACTGCGAACCGAAGCGAACCGGTGAATAAATCCAGCAGGATTTTCTTGCCAGCGTCCATGATGATTTCACTTCCCCATTCTGAATGTCTTCTTACGTTATGGTACGTTAAAAACAAAAATGCTCGCATTAGCAACAATCCAGAGAAATCTGAACACACGCTCAAGATATGTCACAATTTAGAAACTCTGCTGGCTATCGCTGAATCGCAGTCAACTAGACTTCCACAGGCTCACTAGCATATTCTGTATCAGACTGATTCTATGAATGGCGATATGGAATCGGACAACACATAGGATGTGTATATGTGACACGGCGACAGGAAACAGGCGATGGCAAAAAACAACAAATCAAATCAAAAGAACGTGTAGAAGAGCACGGTGAAGTATTTACCAACGAGCGTGAGGTCAACGCCATGCTGGATTTGGTTAAGCAGGAGACCGAGCGTATCGACAGCCGTTTCCTCGAACCAGCATGCGGCAATGGCAACTTTCTGACTGAAGTACTGCGTCGTAAACTCGATGTGGTCGGCAAACGCTATGGGAAAAACCAGTTGGAGTACGAACGCTACGCCTTCGTAGCGGTGTCTTCCATCTATGGTGTGGACATCATGCAGGATAATGTCGAAGAATGTCGTGATCGACTGTTTCAAGAAGCCAATAAAACCTATACCAATCGTTTTAAGAATGGTGCAAGAGATTCGTTCCGCGATTCCATTCGCTATGTGCTTTCCGTTAACATCCTTTGCGGCGATGCCCTTACTTTGACTGATTCAACAGGAGCTCCAATTGTGTTTCCGGAATGGTCATTGGTATCGGGCAGCAAAGTAAAGCGACGCGATTACACATTCGCTTCCCTGCTAGATAAGGCCGAATCACAGCCAACGTTCGATATGGTGGAAGATTTTGACGTGGACAAGGACGATCCCAGTAAAATCGTCCCTACGCCTATTAAGGAATATCCGATGGTGAATTACCTGGAGGTTGCTCAAAAATGAGTAGTAGCCAGCTGAATTTCGGCACTAAGTCATACAACCCTGATGTGCTGTCATGCTTAGCCAATCTTTCCAACGATGAGGTGTTCACTTCACCACAGTTAGCGAACAGAGTGCTTGATCTGTTACCTCAAGAAGTCTGGCACGACAGTTCCACTACATTCCTTGATCCGTTCACCAAGACAGGCGTGTTCCTGCGTGAGATTACTAGACGCCTGCTCAAAGGTCTTGAAGATGAGATCCCGGACTTGCAGAAGCGTATTGATCACATTTTGAACTATCAGGTCTGGGGTATAGCCATTACCGAATTGACAGCATTGCTGTCACGTCGAACACTGTATTGTTCCAAAAAAGCGAACAGCAAATATTCTATCGATGACATGTTCGACACTCCTGACGGGCATATCCATTACAAGGCCATCGAGCATATGTGGGCTGGTGATAGATGCGTCTACTGCGGCGCTAAGCGAGATTAATACGACCGCAGCAGTGAGTTGGAAAGCTACACCTACGAATTCATTCATACTTATCATCCAGAGAGGATTTTCAACATGCAGTTTGACGTTATCGTCGGTAACCCTCCATATCAGCTCAGTGACGGTGGTTTCGGCAAAAGCGCCGCTCCGATCTATCAAAAATTTGTTCAGCAAGCACAGAAGATGAATCCCAGATATCTGTCGATGATCATTCCTTCTCGGTGGTTCTCAGGTGGTCGCGGTCTGGATGAGTTCCGTGCTGAGATGCTTGCTGATAAACATCTGCGTGCTTTGACCGATTATGAAAGCTTTAAAGAAGTCTTCCCCGGCGTTGACTTGGCAGGAGGCGCTTGTTACTTCCTATTGGATCGTGACCATGAGGGTGATTGCCAAATCACTAATGTACGTGACGGTAAGCAAACGCACGCTAATCGCTATCTTGATGAATTCCCCGTGTTTGTGCGAGATAATCAAGCGGTGGATATCATCCGTAAGGTCCGCAAGGCTCACCCTGGCAGATATCTGGATGAAGTCGTTTCTTCGTCCAAACCCTTCGGTCTTCGCACCTTCTATAAGCCTAAAAAGAAGGGAGTCCCATGCCACTTCATCCAGCGTATCGGAGAAGGATTCGCCTCCCCTGAGGATATTACGGATCAATTCGGCTTACTCGACAAATGGAAGTTACTGATTCCTAGATCGCCTATTGCTAGGCAAACAGATTTCTCAAAACCAGTGAAATTCTATGCCAACCAGAATACTGCAATTGTTCCACCAGGCGAATGCTGCACGGAGTCCTTCCTCGTTGCGTATGCAGGCGAAACCGAAGAGGAAGTTCTGAACTTTAGATCCTACCTTTTCTCCAAAGTGGCACGATTCCTTTTATTACAGGCAGTTGCCTCGCAAGATATAACAAAAAGGCGCTTTTTGTTTGTTCCCGACCTTGGCGTCTACGATCACAGAATCAGCGACGAGGAATTAGTGCAGTTGTTCGGGCTGAGTGACATCGATTGGCAATACATCGATTCCCGTATCTCTGAGACTGACGAGGTGAAATGATGGTAAATGATTTCTTCCCTCAGCGGCCAAATGTATCCCCAAAGATTTACGCCTATACAATTGACGCTCCCACCCATAAGGGACTTCTGAAGATTGGCTACACAAGGCGCGCTGTGCCTACTCGCGTCAAGGAACAGTTGGGCACATCCCATGTAGGTTACAAAATCGTATTCGAGAAGAGCTCGATGCGCGATGACGGTTCAGCTTTCGATGATAACGCAGTGCACAAGATGCTGGAACAGCAATTCCCCTGCGAGTTTGGCGAATGGTATCGTTGCACTGTCAAGGATGTGGAAAACGCCGTTGAGGCGGTCAGAGATCGTCGAGGATCCATCACCCAACGCACACAAAGCTTTACCATGCGGCCTGAACAGCAGCGCGCAGTGAGGAAAACCCAGGAATATTTCGCACGGTTCAGGAAGGATAATCCGGGCAAGCCTCCGCGATTCCTGTGGAATGCGAAGATGCGTTTTGGCAAGACTTTCACAAGTTACGAGTTTGCCAAGGCTGAAGGGTACAAACGTGTGCTTATCCTCACTTTTAAACCTGCTGTAGCGGATTCATGGCGGGAAGATCTCGAAACACATAAGGATTTCGAAGGATGGCAGTTCATTTCCCGTGATACCGAACTTACCTATGAGACGGCTGATAAGAACCGTCCTATAGTATGCTTTGGCTCGTTCCAAGATTTCTTAGGCAAGAACGATGTGGGCGGCATTAAGGCCAAGAACGAGTGGGTACATGAAATCAACTGGGATCTCGTCATCTTCGATGAATACCATTTCGGCGCATGGCGCGATGCCGCACGCGAACTGTTCGAGGCCGAGGACACTAAGGAACAGAAAGACAATATCAGCAGCGTGGCGGAAATCGTTGGTGACAATTTCGCTCAGGGTGATGACGATTTCCTCCCTATCACCACAAACGGATATCTGTTCCTGTCTGGTACGCCATTCCGGGCAATAGCTAACGGCGAATTCATTGAGGAACAGATCTTCAACTGGACCTATGCTGATGAACAGAGGGCCAAGGAAAGTTGGCGCGGTCCTGGTGTCAACCCGTATGCCGCGCTGCCCCGCGTGGTGCTGATGACTTATCAAATGCCAGACCAGATTCGCGAAATCGCTTCAGGTGGCGAGTTCAATGAATTCGACCTGAACGAATTCTTTGCGGCTGAAGGCGCTGGTGTCAACGCGAAATTCAAGCATGAAAACGATGTGCAAAAATGGCTCGATCTGATTCGAGGCAGTCTGGCAGAGACTTCCATTGATGAGTTGAAGATGGGCGCCCGCAAACCTCCTATGCCTTATTCGGACTCAAGGTTGAAGAACATCCTCACCCATACATTTTGGTTCCTTCCGTCGGTTGCATCATGCTATGCAATGGCGAATTTGTTGGACAATCGGCAGAACATCTTCTTCCACGAATATCACATCAACGTGGCAGCCGGCGCGAGCGCAGGCATCGGTCTGGATGCGTTGAAGCCTGTTCGCAAATCGATGACAGATCCTTTGGGATCCAAGTCCATCACATTGTCCTGTGGCAAACTCACTACTGGCGTGACCGTCAAGCCATGGACGGGCATCTTTATGCTACGCAATTTGAAAAGCCCCGAAACCTATTTCCAAGCGGCGTTCCGTGTCCAATCACCATGGACTATGGCAAACCCTGATGGCCAGCATCCGAATCAAATCGAGATTTTGAAGAAGGAATGTTATATCTTCGATTTCGCTCCGACCCGCGCTCTACGGCAAATTACCGACTATAGCTGTTCCCTCAATCCTGAGGAGGGTAAGTCACCTGAGGCAAGCGTAGACGAATTCATCCATTTCCTTCCCGTGCTTGCCTATGACGGCAGTAGTATGAAACAGGTCAACGCCACGGATGTGTTGGACATCGCCTCCGCTGGTACTTCCGCCACATTGCTCGCCAAACGTTGGGAAAGCGCACTGCTGGTGAATGTGGACAATCTCACGCTCAAGAACCTGATGAACAATCAGCAGGCCATGGATGCGCTGATGAGCATCGAAGGTTTCCGTAGCCTTAACAACGACCTTGAGATCATCATCAACAAGTCTGAGCAGGTCAAAGGCATGAAGAAAGAGACTAAGGGCAAGGCTACACCTGCGGAGAAAAAGAAAATTCGTGAGGAAGAAAAGGAATATAAGAGCCTACGTAAGCAGGTTCAAGAGAAACTAATCAAGTTCGCCACCCGCATCCCAATCTTCATGTACCTGACTGATTATCGTGAGCAAACGCTTAAGGATGTCGTCACCAAACTTGAACCTGAACTGTTTAAAAAAGTCACTGGATTGACGAAAGATGATTTCGAATTGTTACTCAGCTTGAATGTATTTAACAGCGCCCGTATGAACGACGCAGTATATAAATTCAAACGGTACGAAGATGATAGTCTCTCTTACGCCGGAATCGACAAGCATGAAGGTGAAAAGATCGGCAGGTTCGATACGGTTCTTAATCGTCAAGAGTTCGAGGAGATGTGAGACATGGCATCGAATGGGCTGACTTTTATGGAAAAAGAGCCTTTTTGGAGGTTGTTCAATCGTGGTGGCTATGTCTTGGATTTCAGCACCGAACATTTCGATGATTTCACTCAGGACAGTGTGGGTATAAGACTCTGTGAAAAATACAGATCTTCAAAGGGCCGCTCTCTTGAACATTTTGTGTCCGATGCCCCGCTGATCAAGTGTGGAAGCTATTTGCTGATTTGTTAAAGTACTATGAAAACTATTTCGATGAAGATGCAGACGGAGATGAATGTGAAAACAAGCACCACTTGCATCAAGAGTGCAAGCAACTTCTGGCATCGCATGCCACTGAGACAAAGAAAAACGAAAGCGATGATCCTATGTTTTTCAATGTAATTATTCGGGCAGATGAAGATATCCCCGTAGAAAATTCAAGAATATTTGAGGGTACAGATCCGGACATAGCGGCAAGATTCAAGAATCAGGATGGAACGCCTAATTTTGAAATGTTGCAAAAGCTCCCAACCATCACATCGCCTGAGTATGATGATGATAGTTCAACAACTGCTCAAATTGGGTATCTCAGAGCCGATTCGTCTCAATGCCTTAGTTCAGTGGTCGCATCTTTCCCCTCGACAAGGTTAAACCGCATACTTGCGACAACAAGTTGGCGCGGTTCAAGAACCCGTTGGATGGTCTTCAAAGGAGACCCATACAGAATGCTCGGTGATTTAAGAAGCAACTATAATCCCGTACAAAATGAAGCAGTACTTCGATTTCCTTCTGTTTCCGTTAGAGATAATCAAATTGCAGTAATGATGCCTTTTAATTCAGCATATCCTAGCCCTTTAAAAGATCCTGTCTATGCTGCAATAGCATCAGCGGCTAATCAGCTTGGATATGAATGTAGACGTGTGGATGAGATTAAAACTCCGACAGATATCACTCAGGATATTCTGAAGCTCATAGAAAGTTCTAAAATCGTTATTGCTGATTTGAGCGGGGCTAATCCCAATGTGTATTACGAGATGGGACTGGCTCATGACAGGGGCAGGATCGTGATTCCAATTTCAAATAGCAAGGAAAGGCTTCCGTTCGACAATAGGCAGATTCGCACTATTTTCTTCCATGATGACGATGAATATAGCCTGCAGGGACTTACGAGAAAAATAAAAGCTACTCTAGAGAATCTGTAAAAGACACATAATGAAGACTGCGAACATTTCTCGAAGATCCAAAGGAAAATTTTCATATTTTTTAAAGAAGCACGTATCCACTATCCGTCCGCTCATTGAGCAATGTTCCTTATACATAGGGTCGGAGCTACATTCCCAGCTGTTATCGAAGGAATCTTCCATGACCACTTACAAAATTCTTTCCTAGCACTCACACGCTACAACGCTCCTCAATCAAGTGTTCCCGTAAGGCAAATAAAAACTCACATAAATCCTTCTCGCATTGTTCTTGATTTTTCCCTAATATCTCCCGCCCTTTCTTTTTTGTGTCTTCGTATACATAATTATTCATAGAGCGCAAAAGCTCATCAGCACTTGCCGATAACAGCAAAGAGCCGAATATGATCACTTTCCGTGACTTATTTTCACAGAAAACTATATCATTTGATATAATGCGCCCCACATATAGTAAAAGAAACAAACGTAACTCATCAGAAGCGATAACATGCTTCTGATGCCGCCTATGTAATACATCTTCCGACAGATGATCATCAAGACTAATTAAATCCTCAATTAATTCTTTTGAATCTATGTCGACCCTGTTCGATATATCCATAATTATTGCATCAGCATCTTTGATAATGTTATTGGTATAACAGCTATATTTTGGTTGATAGATAAAAAAAAGATAAAATTACATTTGATTGATAAACCTGTTTACAATCTTATACTGGGAGTTATTATTGGGACAATTTGGTTAGGTGTGTCTTTGGGAATATTAACTTTCATAGGTGTAATACAATTAGATGGAAGCAATTCAGTTTCTATGATTTGGTTATGGTTACTTTCTGCTTTTATCAATACCATTATGCAAGAAATGTTGGTGCGTGGTTATTTGTATCAAATGATAAAGAGCAATTACAATATTTTATCAGCTATTATAGTATCAACGGGATTGTTTACATTTGCTCATGCTGGTGCTTTTGAAGCAGGAGTTCTTCCGGTTTTAAATGTTATTACCATGAGCCTTTTTATGACAGCAGTTTTGGAATACACGGGTTCTTTGATTGCACCTATCATAATTCATTTTTTATGGAATGGTGTTGGTGCAATAATTCTTGGTGGAGTATCATTAGCGGAAGATTACCCACATCTACTCAACATGATAATTAGTGGAAATCCTATTTTATCTGGTGGTAGCTGTAAAATTGAGGGTAGCATAATTGTACTTCTTATGAATATAGTAATGATAATAGGTTTTATTATAGCAAAAAAGAAAAGAAAGAAAGTAGAATAATAAACTAATTTTTACAATTTCATATCCCTACACACAAAGCATTTAGTCTTAGGATTGAGGTGTTCTATTATGAATGAGAGAGAAAAAATCATTCGCTTATGGTTCGATATGTGGCTTAAACAGCAAGATTTAGGAATGGATAGAATTTTTACAGAAGATGTTGTTTATACGGAAAGCTGGTGTCCTAAATATGAAAACCTTAAAACAGTAAAACATTGGTTTAATGAATGGAATACTCGTGGTAAAGTTATTATTTGGGATATTAAGCAGTTCTTTCATAAGGGAAATCAAACTGTTGTAGAGTGGTATTTTAAAAATGAAATGAATACAGGAAGTATTGAAGAATTTGACGGTATTTCCTTAATTGAATGGACAGAAGATAACAAAATCAA
>ERZ857965.858-NODE-858-length-36896-cov-11.739909_pt1 | contig 36896 bp, 35 predicted proteins | sample MGYA00519758_ERZ857965 | MGnify/ENA primary metagenome ERZ857965 (study PRJEB31778, sample SAMEA3449381) | human gut metagenome | biome: human gut; feature: human-associated habitat; material: faeces | place: United Kingdom | collected 2010/2012 ... | reverse complement strand
AAATCACCATCTTTAGATTTAAGCATATCTGTAATAGAAATATAATCTTCATCTTTTATTTTAAAATAAGAAATTTTTTGATCTAAAACTGTTAATTCTGCCATTTTTCCCTCCTTTTATTTAATCGTAATTTCACTTGCGTCATACATAAATTTTTGTGGAGTTAAATAGTATTTTTTAATATTAATTTTTTTACCACCTCTATTAGTCATTATTATAATTTTAATTATTTCATGCAATTCCTCCAAAACATTTTATAATAATATTATAATATAAATACTGAAAAAATCATATACCCCTATTGAAGAGTTTGTTCGAATTTTTTGAATATTTATGATAAATGTCATTTCATATTTGAGATGATTTTTTGTTTGTCAAAAAGTCACCCTTAAAAGAAGGATGATGTTGTAGTGAGTAAGACTATTACACAAGAGTTAGTATAGAAAGTAATATTAAATAAAAGTTAGAATTTATATGTGGTTTTTATTATATCAAACTTACTATTATGAATGGTAGTATTAGAAAAATTGGTAAGACTACTTATATAGAGCCACATAAGATTATTGTTAAAGATACTACATTTCTAGCATTTAATTATTCTACCTATAAATAAAATTTATAAATATTTAAAATGTTTTTAAATGAATACTACTCACAGCATTTACGTTTGAAGTGTTGTGATTTTTAAAGATATTTAACTTCTAATATTAAAAATATGAATGTTTCTATGGATTTTAGTGATATTAGATAAAATATATTATGATACTTATTGGGTATCTTTTTTTCTTGTTTTTGTTTTGTTTTTTTGGTTTATGTTATGTTTTATAGTTTGTTCTAGTTCTAGTAATTTTGTTCTATCTATTTTGTATAGGTGTGATGCTTGTTGAAATTTTCTTGTGCAATTTTCACATGCGTTTATCCATTTTTCTTTTTCATAATTTGTTTTAAAGAATCCCCAGTAGAATGGTATTGTTTTTGAAACTTCTTTTTCACATATATCACATTTCATTTTTTTACTCCTTATTTTTTTGTTATTATATTTTATTCTTTTTTGAAGAGTTTTTGTATGTTTTTGGTTATTTTTCATATTATTTAGTGGTGATTGCTTTGAATAATTTGATTGCTCATAGAGGGCGTGATTCGTGTTTGTTTGGGGAAAATACTAAAGAGGGTGTTATTGATTCTCTTGATAGGTCTTATGTATCTGGAGTGGAAATTGATGTTAGGATTACTAAAGATAATAAGATTGTTGTTATTCATGATATGACTATTAATAGAACTAGTAATGGTTATGGTTTTGTCGGTAAGATGCCTTTTTGGAAACTTAGAAAATATAATTTTGGTACGAATGATAATGTTTCTAGGATTTGTTTACTTAAGGATATATTAAAGATTATTCCTAATGATAAGATTGTTTTGATTGAGATTAAATGTGAGGTTTGTGATAAGGATAGGTTTGTTAAGTATTTTGCTTCCTCTATAAAATCCTTTTTGGATAAGAATATATATGTTATGAGTTTTAATAGTGAGATTATTAAACTTATTAAAGAAAAGTGTCCTGGTGTTAAATGTGGTTTTTTGATTGGCTCTTTTGTTAATTATAAGCATATTGATGATGAAATGGATTTTGTTGCTATTAGTAGTTATAGTGTTAATAAAGTTAGTAATTATTCTAAGCCTGTGTTTGTTTGGGCTATTAATAGTAAGGAAAGATATGTTGATTTACTTAGTAAGATGAATAGTTCTACTTATTATATTGTTGATTTTCCTAGAAATTTTTGTACTTAAAAAGGATGCCTCAAGCATCCTTTAGTTTTATTCTTTATTTTTACTTATTATTAGTGCTATTACTCCGACTAGGACCATAACTCCTAATAATACCCAACTTATTACCATCATAACTAATCCTCCTCATTACCTTATCTATTTTTATTTTATCATGTTTTTGTTTTTTTTCAAGGCAAATTGGTTTTTTTGGTAATTTATTTACAGTTTTTATTAGTTTTCTAGTTTATCTAATACGTCTTTAGTTACTTCAATAGCTTTTTCTCTTAGGGCTTCTGCTGCAGATGTTATTGTTTCATCTTTTTTCTTTTTGGCTGTTTTTATTATTTTGTCTAGTTCTTTTTTTATTTCTTCAGCCTTTTTTTCTGCGACTTTTTTTACTTTTTCTTTGTCTAAATCTTCTAAATCTTTTTCTATTTTATCTAGTGATTTTTGAAGATTTTCTTTTATATCTTTTATACTTGTATTTTTTATTTTTTCTGTTAATTCAGATATTTTGTTTTTTAAATCTTTTCTTAGATCTTCACCTTTTTTTGGGGCGAACATCATTCCTAGGCCTGCTCCGGCGGCCATACTTATTGCAGCAGTTGCTACTGTTTTCTTTTTCATTTTATCCCTCCATTACACTTTTATTATAACTTATTTTTTTTATTTTATTCTGTTTTATTTTGTTTTTTTGTTGGTTTTTAAACATTTTTTATTGTTTCGTTTATTTTAAAGCGTCAAGCTTATAAATGAATGTTGATTCGTCTTTGTTTTTTGAAGCATAACCTTTGTAGTTATTACTTAGTGTTATTAGTTCATCTGCTATATTTTTTTTGTTTTTTATTGTTTCTGCTGTTTTTGATAATTTGTTTATTCCTTGAGAGTTAAATTTTTGCATTCCGTTTGATAGGGTTTTTGTTCCTTGATTTAATGTTTTTGCTCCTTTTGTTAGTGTTAATGAACCATTATAAAGTTTGTTTACCCCTGTTTCTAGCTTTGTTAAGCCTTGGTTTAGGTTTGATGAACCATTGTTTATTTTTGTTAAGTTTATTTTTAGACTTGTTAGCATTGTGTTTATTTGTTTTGATGTTTGTGTTAATGTAGTTATTGTTTCATCTATGGCATAGTTGTTTTGTGATAATAGATATACTAGTTCGTAAGCATTTTTGATTGCTAGTAGTTGTTCGCTATCTCCGACATAATTTTTTAGATTATTGTTTGTGTAATAACTTTCTAGTTGTTCATATGATAGTCCTGTTTTTTTGATAAGACTATTTATTGCTGTTTGATTTTGTGTTTTTAGATATGATAATTGTTCTATTTTTTGGGATTCGTTTGTGTTGTTTAAAGATTTTTGTGCTTTTTCTAAGGCTTTTAATACTTTATTTAGACCTTGATTTATTTTTGTTGATCCATTATTTAATTCATTTATAGCGTTTGATACTTCCTTTATGTTTTGTGAAATTTGTTCTGCTCCATATGATAGGTTTTTTGCACCTTTATTTAGTTTGTTTGCTCCACTTTGAAGTTCATTCATGCTTTCTTGTAGTTTTTTGGTGTTTGTGTAAAGTGTATCCATTTTGTCAAATACTTTGAAATCTTCTTTATCTATTAGTTTTGGTGTTATTACCATGTATATGTCATTTAATGAGAAGTTTTCTGTTTTATATTTTATTGTTATATTGTCTAGTGTTTTGAAACTGTCATAGTTAATGCTATCGTAAAGTCCTGGGGATGCTAGTGCTATTAACATGCTTCTTGTCCCAGTTTGTGTTATTTTACCGTTGGTAACTGTTATATTTTTGTTTTCTTTACTGTCAAGAGTTGTTCCTAGGCTTACTACGAATGGTGTGTATAATGTTTGATTTACACCATTTACGTTTACATTATTTTTTTGATTGTTTTTGTAATTGAATTCTATTTTGATATTTCCTTTTTTACCTTTTATGTCTTCTGGTTTTACTTCTTTGTTATTTAGATAATATTTTATATTTACTTCGATTGGTAATTGTTTATCTGTTTTTCCTTGATAGAATATGTCTTCGCCTTTGGTGTTCCAATATAGAGTGTTTTTATCTTGTTTATAGGTTTCTTCACCATTTATATTTAGTATTTCTTTTAATTCTGTGTTATCTTTTAGTGTTTTTTCGCCATTATAATACAAATGATTTGTTACAGTTATTTCCTTTCTTTGACCATTTGAATCTAGTTTTGTGTATACTGATTCTGTTTTTTGTGATGCAAATACAGAAACTGGGCTTAATACTAGCGATAGGGTTAAAGCTAATCCTGTTATTTTTTTTATATTTTTCATTTTAAACTCCTTCTTTCATATTTTTTGTTGTTTTTACTATTAATTTATCAAATATAAGTATTAGTGATGGTAATACTAAGATTACTACTAGCATGCTTATTATTGCTCCTCTTGATAGGAGGTTACATATTGAACCTATCATATCTATTTGTGAATAGATTGCTACTCCAAAGGTTGCACAGAAGAAACATAGTGCTGAGGTTATAATTGAAGGTACTGTTAATTTTAATGTTTTTTCCATGGCTTTCTTTTTGTCTTTTGTTTTTGATCTTTCTTCTATATATTTTGTTGACATTAGAATAGCATAGTCTATTGTTGCTCCTAGTTGGATGGTTCCTATTACTATTGAGGCAATAAATGGGAGTGATGTTCCTGTGTAGTATGATATTGCCATGTTGATAAATATTGCCATTTCTATTGCAAATACTAGGATGAATGGTAGGCTTACTGATTTTAGTACGAATAGCATTATTATAAATATTACTCCGATTGATAGGTAGTTTACTACTTTGAAGTCATGATCTGCTATTTCTACTAAGTCTTTTGTAAGTGCTCCTTCACCTGCTATTATACTATTTTCGTCATATTCTTTTACTAAGTTATCAATTTGTCCTATTTGTGCATTTAATTCATCGCTTGCTACTTCATATGTTGAGTTTAGGATAATCAGTTGATAATTATCGTTTTGATATATTTTAGTTACTTCTTCTGGTAGCATGTTTGAAGGAATACCAAATTCTTCTATTGTTTGTGGTGCTAGGACTAAATCTATTCCTTTTTGATTTTTTAATTTATTTACTAATTCTTTTGTTTTGTATGTTGGTACATTTTTATCTAGCAATATTATTTCTGGAGATGTTATGTTAAATTCTTTTGATAGATTGCTATTTGCTATGCTACTTGGAAGATCTTGCGGTAATGATTTATCTAGTTTGTAGTATACGTCATAGTGGCTGTTTCCATAGAAGGCCGGTATGCATATTATTATGAATGTTATTAATATTATTACATAGTGTTTAAGTGAGAATTTTTGGATTCTTTGAAATTTTGGTAATATTACTTTGTGTTTTGTTTTTTCTATGTATTTATCAAATACTAATAGTAGTGATGGGAATATTGTTAGGACACATATTAGTCCGAATAATACTCCTTTTGCCATTACTATACCTATATCTTTACCTAGGGTTAAGTCCATGAAGCATAGTGCTAGGAAACCTGCGATTGTTGTAAGAGATGAACCTATTACAGATTTAAATGTTTCTTTTATAGCCTTTTCCATAGCTTTCTTTTTGTCTTTTTCTTTTTCTTTTGCTTGTTCATATTTGTGATATAGGAATATTGAAAAGTCTGTTGTTACTCCGAGTTGTAGGACTGCTGTTATGGCTTTTGTTATGTATGATACATCATGTAAGAAGATGTTTGAACCCATGTTATACATTATTGCCATTCCTATATTTAGTAGCAAGAATATTGGTGTTAGATATGAATTTGTTGCTAGTGTTAATACAATTAAACAAAGTGCTACTGCTATTACTACGTAGGCTGCTATTTCTTGATTAGATAGATTCATTGTATCTAATACCATGGCTGTCATTCCACTTACTGTGCTTGAATCTTTGACTGTTTCACGCATTTGTTCTACCGCACTTATTGTTTTGTCGTTTGATGTTGATTCTTTGAATGTTACAACCATTATTGTTTTATCTTTGTTTGTTACTTTGTTTACTATTTCTGATGGTAACATGTCTATTGGTATAGTTTCATCTGTTATGTCTGCTATACTCATTACTTCGTTTACTCCATCGATGTCTTTTATTTTGTCTTCTAGTTTTAGTATATCGTGATTTGACATATTATCTACTGTTACGAATGAAAAGGCTCCTATACCAAATTCATCTGTTAGGATGTCTTGTCCTTTTATTGTTTCTATGTCTTTTGGTAGGTATACTAAAATATCATAGTTTACTTTGGTATTTACGTATCCTATTGTTGCAGGGATAAGTAATAGTACTGATAGTAGTACGATTAAGAAACTATGATTTGTTATAAATTTAGATACTTTCTTCATATTAAAACCTCCATCTGTAAGAAATTTTATTCTTTTTTAGAGGAATAATCACTAACAAAAATAATGTTTTTGTATGATAATCGACATTTTGTTTTATTTGTATGTGTAATTAAACAACTTTTGTAGTTTATCTGTACTTTTGAGTTTTTTTTAGTTATAATTGTTTTATGAATTTGAAAGGGTGATTTTATGAGAAGTAAGAAAACTGATCTTAGGATTATTAAGACTAAAAAGAGTTTGTATGAGTCTTTGCTTGATTTGATGAGGGAAAAACCTTTTGAAGAGTTAAAGGTTTCTGATATATGTGAGAATGCTTTGGTTAATAGATCTACTTTTTATTCTCATTTTGATGATAAGTATGATTTGCTTGATAGTTTGATTTGTGATTTGAAGGAAGGATTGTCTGAGGAACTTAGTAAGAATACTAATATTTCTAATTCTAAGGAGTATTATTTGGAGATGATTAAGTTACTTCTTGATCATATTGAGGATAAGAAAGATGTATATGCGATGGTTCTTATTAATAATAAGAATGGTGTTGGTATGGATATGGTTTATGATGCTTTAAATGAAGATGTTACTAAGAGAATTGAGATTGAGGGTCATAAACTTAATAGAGGTATTCCTAGTTCTATTATTGCTAAGTTTTATTTAGGGGCTGTGTTTAATTTGGGTAGAGAGTGGCTTATTAGTAATAATAAGTATTCTAAGGATGAAATTATTAGTTATTTAGAGGATTTGCTTCCAGATGTGTTGTAGCGTTTGGGAGTTTTTTGTTATTTTTTTTAAAATTTGTAGATTTTTTTGATGTGAAGGTCACGTATTAAGAAATTGTGTATTATAATGTATTTTGAAAGAGAGGTAATAATATGATAAAAGAAGTAAAGGTGTTATGCCCTATTGTATATTATAATAAACATCATGATAGAGATTATTTTGACAATAAAGGTGTTATGATAATTACTTTATTTAGTGGTGATAAGTATATGCTTGATTTAACAAGTAATACTGATATAACAACGGCTACTAAAGATTATATTGAATTAAGGAAAGTAAGTGAAACTAAGGAAATAGTGTTATTTAAGAATGTCTTAAAGTGTTGTTTGTAGATATATTCTTTAGATTATGGGCTGAGTATATTATGAAAAAGTTAAATATTTTAGTTAGGAGGAATGTTTGTTATGATGGAACTTAGTAATTTAAGTAAAGAGGAATTATTAAATTTAATTGATGAATATGATGATTATGTTTCAGAACTTAGGGAAAGTGGTGAAGAGTTTCCTATTTCTATATATGAGTTTTTTGATGAAAGATATAGAAGTGATGGGGATGATTATATATGTGTTGAAGATGAAATACGAAATATTGCTTATTTAGAGGATATGAGGGATACTTTTTTTAGGGATTAATAATAATTTGTTTTTAGCATGATTATTAATGATGTGGTAGCATTTGCTGAGGTATTATTATGGGTTTGCCAATCTTTTTTCATTTTGGTGGATATTTATTCTAAAATATGGTATTATTGATTTGAGGTTACAGGACCCTGTGAATTTTTAGTAATGTATGACATAATGTTAAAGATTAACTATAAAGGTTATGTTACAGGACCCTGTGAATTTTTAGTAATGTATGACGAAATAGAAAATGATTATGATCCCGAGATCGTTACAGGACCCTGTGAATTTTTAGTAATGTATGACAACTATCTTGTGTACTTCTGTTTTTAATTTGTTACAGGACCCTGTGAATTTTTAGTAATGTATGACTAGCAATTATACTAGCGACGAGTGGGTAGAGTTACAGGACCCTGTGAATTTTTAGTAATGTATGACCACTTATTAAGGTGGATGATCCGATCATTGTTACAGGACCCTGTGAATTTTTAGTAATGTATGACAAAACTCATATTATTAATAGTGATGGCACAGTTACAGGACCCTGTGAATTTTTAGTAATGTATGACGTTTTTGTTTTGTATGACTATACTATTAATGTTACAGGACCCTGTGAATTTTTAGTAATGTATGACTCACGTTCTTTTATCATCCTGTCTAGTTCTGTTACAGGACCCTGTGAATTTTTAGTAATGTATGACTATGTTTCTTTCCTGTGATATTTACTAAGTGTTACAGGACCCTGTGAATTTTTAGTAATGTATGACTATAGTTTAGTAAGTAGAGCAATGAATATAGTTACAGGACCCTGTGAATTTTTAGTAATGTATGACCAGAAGTTAAAGAAAAAGAGAAATAGTATGTTACAGGACCCTGTGAATTTTTAGTAATGTATGACGATGAGGAAATAAAATCATTAATATCCGCAGTTACAGGACCCTGTTAATTTTTAGTAATGTATGACTACTCATATCTGATATTGGGTGTGTTTCTATATCATTAGCAATACTTTTCTTCACTGTATCATTCTCAATTGAGGTTAATAAATTTTCTACTTTTTTTCCTATTCCTTTTTTGTTTTTTCTTTACGCTTTTTTAACATGGTTTCCTCCACTCCAACTTTGGAAAATCTCTAAGCCTATCAATTTAATTGACTATGGCGTCTTTGTAGAATTTGTGCCTACCCAAACTATTAATGTATATTAAAAATTTTATTTGGTGTTTAATTTTGCTATTTTATTTTTTTACTCTTCTGTTAATTTTTTTATTGGTCCAGTCATGCGGGCTAGAAATTTATCGTGTTCAGATAAATCACTGTATCTGATACACTTTTCTTTTTCTCTTAACTTCAAAAATTCTTTAAACGTCAAATTTGACATTATATCACCTCTTTGAGTTTTATTTTAACATATTATTATTTTGATTAGTTTTTATAATATTTTTTGACTTACGTATGTCTCTTTGATAAACTATACTTGGTGATAGTTGTGAAAGTTACTTTTAATGTTGATGATGATATAAATACAATTGATTTAGATAAGAATATTATGCTTTTTGGGAAAAATACTAGTTATAAAAATAAATTTGTAAATACATTAATTAATTGCTTGTCTGGTAAAAATAAAAGTATATTAATAGATGGTAAAAAATATGAATCTAGTGATTATAATGTTGTGATAATAAATGAGGAAAATGATTTTGCAAACCAGTTTAAGTTTTCTAAAACTAATACTTTTAAAGAGTTAATTTATCATGATATTATTGCAAAAATAAATGAAGAAAAAATGATTTCGTATACAAATGAAATATTTGATGTTATTGATGAAAAAGTTAATAGGCTTCTTGATAGAAAAATTAATAAATCTAGTGATAATAATTTGTCCTTTCAAATTGAGATTCCTAATGTTACTTCTATTATTGATAAATATACTAATATTTATATTAACAATATATTACTTAATAATAATGAGGTTTCTAAATCAATGAAAAGAAAGTTATTATATGAACTATATTTCTTAGAGCTAAGAAATTGTAAAAATAAAATAAATATTATTGTTATCGATAATTTTGATGTTTATTTAAATCAGGATGAAGTTATTCATGTTCTTAATGAAATTGAAAAATTATCTACTAATAATTGTTATTTTATTCTTAGTACATGTAATAATATATTTGAGTATATGAATATTAATAATTTTAATATTTATAAAATTACTGATAATTTAAAAAGTTTAGGTCTTATTGATGAAGCTATTAAGTGTTATTTATTAAAAAAAGAATATAATAATTTGAAATGTGATTTTAGTACTTTTTATAAAGAAAACGAATATCTTATTTCTAAAGAGGAAATAAGCGATATAAAAAGTAAAGTTCTTAATGATTTTCCTCATAAAATTGGGAAAATATTAAACTCTACTAACATTAATATTGTTAATAAAAGACCTAAAAAGATTAGTTCTGAATACATAGTTTGTAACAATAGTGATTATTCTTTACTTTTTTCAGAAATATGCAATAAATTTATTGACTAAATTTAAGAAATATTATACAATTAAGTTGTCCTGATGGACGTACATTACTAAAAGTTTACAGGTTTCTGTAATAAGGCATAATGCCTTAGGTTTGATCTAACCTTAAAGATCATAAAAACAGGCGTTTGCCTGTTTTTGTTTGTTAAAATATTAATAAATTTTCTATTGATATATCTTCTTCTATTTTTTTATGTCCACAAAACATAATCATATTGTTGTATTGGTTTTCAGTAACTTGTAATAACCTTATATTCCCTTTCTTTGGCGCTTTATTTCTGATTCTTGTTATATGTTTATTTAAATCATCATTATTTTTGCATATTCTTGAATATACAGAATATTGCATCATTATATACCCATCATCTAGTAAGAATTTTCTAAATTTCGTTGCTACTTTCTTTTCTTTATCAGTTATAACTGGTAAATCAAACATTACTATTATTCTCATAAATCTATTCATATATTATAGTTGGTAAATCTAGGGTTATCTCTCCAGTTTGAAAAGATTTTATATAACTTTTTATTAATAGACCTATACTATATTCTACGGTATATTTTTTATTATTATGAAATACCTCCTTATTTAACAAATCTATTAAATTTTTTTTAAATTCAAATGATAATGGATATACAATGTTATCTTTATTTTCATATACATATTTATCAATAATACTTCTATATGGTTTTAGAAAATCATATGCTAAATTAAAATTATTTATTTTTGAACTATGATGTATTCCTAAATAAGTATTTAATCCAAATACCGATAAGTTTCTTATAATTGCAGTAGCAAAAATAGTATATCCATAGTTTAAAGCAGCATTTATACTATCATCATAAAATCTAATAAAATCACTCCCAAATAAACTTCTAAAATACATTTTTGCTGCTAGACCTTCTCTATTTTTTATATCTCCTTCAGTTATTTCTGTTAAGTATTTGTTTAATTTAGTTATTGGTAATTCTTCTTGAGTAGTCATTTCTAATACTTTTATACTATTTTCTATTTTCTTTTTTACTATTTGATTCCATAGTTCATTTTTTATGCCTTCTGTTATTTGCAATTGATTAGAGAATACATCTAATTGTTTATAATGGTAATTATATGGAAACATTATAGAGGTTGGCATATATTTTTCATCACAAATAATTAGTGAAATAGCATTTTTACCAAATTCTGCTAATAATCTTGAAGTTATAATAGTAGAAGAATCCTCTATCAGGACATAATTAATGTCTTCTAGAGGAATCTTATAATTATTGTTTTCTTTTACTATAACAAGTTGATTATCTTTAAAATGTATTCTTTCACTTTTTTTAATTATTACTTGTCTATAGCCCACTTATTTCACCTAAAATACTAATAGATAGTTTCTCTATTTCTTTTATTGTTGATACGGTTATTGTATATTGAGTTCTAAATTGAGTAAATATGTTGCCTTCACTAATTAAATCATAACCATCTCCTATTATACTTTTTATTTCAAGCATACCACTAGTAAATCCTACCACATATCCCATTGACTCTTTGCCATTTTTTAAAATTACTTTTATTAAATCACTTTTATTTAAAACTTTGTATAATTTGTAATCAGTTGTTAATTTTTCATATGGTATTATCATAGTATTTTTATCTCGTCCATAATCAACTTTTACTCTTAAAGCTGGAACTGGTTTGTTTTCTTTTGTTGATTTTTTTATTCTTTCTATAGTTTTTATTTCATACATGTCATATGCCGCAAAATATAATTTGTTATCTTTTTCATCTTTTGATTTATAAATTTCTATTCTATATATTCCGCCTTTTTCTACATTTGCATCTTTAATCATATGTCCTGTGTTTTTGTATTCTGTATAAATTTTTACTTTTTTGATTTCTTTTTGTTCTTTGTCGTTTGGATTTATAGGGTATTTCCCTTCATGTCTTTTTAATGCTTTTTCTCCGGTCTCATCTTTACCAAACCATTCTACTAAGGCATTATATATATCTTTTGAACCTCCGTCTTTTCCTTGAATATTCTCAAGATCTTTTCTTTTTACTTTTTCTATTGGGGTTCTTAGTGTTTTCCATGTTCTTATTGTTTCATCTTTATCTTTTTCTTCATAGATTCCATAATAAGTTTCTTTGTGCATTGCTCCAGTTGCTTTAGTTTTTGCTAATGATGGTGTTAAAATATGAACGTTTTTAAGTTCTTTTTTTGTATATGTTCTTAAATTTTGTAATTCATATCTTAATGTATTAATATCTTGTTCATATACTCTTGCTTCTGCTTCTTGGACAAAGTTCTCATATGGTAATGGAAATTTTAATTTTCCTATATTATGTTTATTGTAAAAAATATTATCTTTTGATAGTTGTTCTTTTAGATACTCTTTATAATTTGTTGATATTACTTCTCCTGTTTCGTTGTCGTATGTTATTGCTTCATCATTTATTGTTATATCGCTTATTTTTTCTTTTAATTTACCATCTATATATCTACTAAATTTTTCATATAAAGTTATTTTTTGTTGTAATGATTTTGTGATTGATGCTATTACTAGGGCATCCATGGCATGATGTAAATGATTATCTCTGTCTTTATTTATATCTTTTTTCATGTTTTCTGGCATTATATATGTTTTAGAAATATAACTATGAGTTAGTCTATTAAATCCCCATCTTGCTCTTAGTTTTGAGGTTATTGCACCTGGATAAGTGTTAACTTCTTCTACATTTAAATGTGATTTTAGTAATGTTGCTAATTCTTTACTTATATACTTTGTGTCGTTTAGGTTTTGTTCTCTCATTTCTCTTTCTGTTTCAAAATCAAGTTTTTTTAATAAATAATTATCTTTTTTCTTTTGTGATATAGATAAATTATTTATATAACTTTCATATTCTTCCCATTTTGAAGTTTTTCCAAACCATTCATATGGTGTTTTATTTCCTTTATCTTGGTTATATTTTGTATATACTAGTGTTTTATTTAAATAATTATCATTATATGTTCTGGAATATGGTAAAATATGGTCTATTTGTACTATGTTATTTCTAAATAAGTCTTCTATTTTTATTTTTTCCATACTATAACCGCAAAATTCTTTTTGTTCTTTCCACAATCTGTATTTTAATAAATCATTACTTGATATTTTATTTATATCACTGAAGAATCCTAGTTCTACTAAATGATTTTTATCTTGTTCGTTTTCTTCTTGCTTTTGTTCTTGATTTTTAGATATTTCATTTCTTTCTCTTCTACTTTTTGCTAGTTCTCTTGCTGTTTCTACATTGACTATTTTAGGCGTTCCGTATTTTTTTATTATAGCATTAATAACTTTTCTTGTTTGAGTTAACGATCTTATTACTCTTTGATTTGTTATATTTCTATCTACACACACTGGTACTAGTAAATCTTTCTTTTCTATTTTGTCATATAAGTTTGAATGATCATAACCAATTTTAGCCATCGCTTTGTCATATGTATTTCCTTCTTCCATAAGAGGAATTATTTTTCTTATTATTTCTGTTGATAGCATTAAATGATCTTTGAAATTTGGTAATTTTTCTACAAAGTTATAATCTTCAAATTTTTCTTCAATTATTTGAGATTCTTTTATGCTTTTTAAAATTTCATCATTTAATTTATAGTTAGTGCAATATAGTGCAAGTTCGTCTAAAAATTCTATATTATTTGATACTTCGGTCCAAATACTTTTGTCATAACAATCTGTTATTACTTTTCTTAATGTGTGGTATCCTTTTAATTCTATTAATGCTTTTGAGTATAATTTATCATTATATATTTTTTCGTATATTTCTCTTTTTGAGTCTTCTAGACTGTATATATCTAATTTTTCATCTTTTGATATTTTTAATTGATTTTTTAGTTCTTCGATTACTTTAGCGTATTCTTTTTTTGATAAATTTAGATCTTTTATTTTGATTTTTTCTTTATTTAGAATTTTTATTAATGTTTTATAAGTTATTTTATTTTTTTGTTTTGCCTCTGCTATGATTTGTTTTATTTCTTCGGAGCTTAGTTTTGTGTATTGTTCATTTTCTTGTTTGTATCTTAAATTGACTAATTTTGAGATCGCTACAAATAATTCAGATGATGGAGCATATTTTGGAGCTCTGGGTTTTTTATCAAAGGCACATTTTCCTATCATTTTTTCTATTAAGTTTCCACCATATTTTGATCTATTTGTTATTCTTTTTCCGCTTTCATCATATGTGTAATAGTTACCTGGTCCTTCAGAATAATGTCTTCTTGAGTTATAAATTTCTAGATATTTTTGTTTAAATTCATTAGTGATTAATCCAAAAGTAATTTGTTTATCTAGTACTTTATTTATTTCATCTAGATACATTTCATTAGTTACTGATATTTTATAGTTTCCTGCACTATTTTTTATTTTATCTTTGAATTTTTCATCTTTTATGTACATTTCTGATATACTTCTATAATGCTTTGTTTTTATTATTTCTTCGTTTTCTTTGATCGCTGATAATACTTTACCATTTTCTTTATCTGCTGATTCTTCTCTATTTGATTTATAGCCTCTTTTCTTTGCATAATGTACAAGTATTATACATAATTCATCATTTGTTAATTTTCTATCTAGTGCTTCTACTTTTAATTTATATGGATTGGTATTTTTATTTTTATAATAACTATTAATCATGTCATTGTATATAATCGTTAATTCTTCATTTTTTTCTGATACTTTGCTTTTTGTTATGTTTCCTTTTAAATAACCTTCTTCAAATAGCAAGTTTCTAACCCTATCTATTCTGAATTCTCTTCGTCTTGTAACTCTTCTTGCTCCTCGTTTTTCTCTTCTTTCTTTTGCTCTACTATCCCCAGTTTTTTCAACTTCTCCTGGTGGAAAAATTCTGCTTCCTACATCTATTATTTTGTAGGGGTTATTATTTTCATCTAGAGCTAATAAGCCCCAGCCTACTGATGAAATTCCTACATCTAATCCTAAAATATAATTATACTTCATATATACTCCTCCTTATGGTGATTATAGCATACAATTTGTATTCTTTTCAATCAATCTTGTTTTATATTTTTGACGGGAAACGCAAATTTGCGTTATTTTGTTTACAAATAAATTCTTATATTATATATTTAGGATGAAAGGAGTATTTGATGTGAAAAATGAAGTTAAGAAAAGTAGTTTAGCTACTGCAAGTTTGGTTTTAGGAATTATAGGAGTTGTTTTATCGTTTATACCTATAATTAATAATGCTGCTTTTATATTAGGGATTCTTGCTATTATTTTTGGAATTGTAACGCTTGTTAAAAAAACTGGAAAAGGTAAATCTATTGCAGGACTTGTACTTGGTATATTTGCTGTTATTATTACATTGGCAATGCAAAGTGCTTTCTCTGATGCTCTTGATGACACCAGCAAAGATTTAAATAAGGCTACTGGTGATGCTACTGAAGAAGTTCTTAAAAATGATGTTGATGTTAAACTGGGTAAATTTAAAGTTACTACTAATGAATTGGGTATTGATGAAACGAAACTTGTTGTTTCTGTTAAAAACCTTACAAATGAAAAGAAATCTTTTTCTATTCATATTGAAGCAGTAGATTCTACTGGTAAGAGAATTGAAGATGATTATGTTTATGCAGATGATTTGGCTGCTGGACAAAGACAAAATTTTAATATTTTTACTTTAATTACTGATGAAAAGCTTAGTGCAATGAAAAAAGCAACTTTTAAAATAGTAGATGCTTCTGTGTATTAAGATTTTAGCAAGCAATATTTACTGTTGCTTGTTTTTTTATTTTATTTCTATACTATCTATTATGTTGTTTTCTATATCGTAAATAGTAAATGTTTTGTTGTTATATATCATATATGTTGGTTTATTATTGTTTCTTGGAAATGAAATTGATCCTACGTTTATATAGGTTTTGTTTTCTATTTGTTTTATGTATGGTATGTGTTCATGTCCATATATTAGTATTTCTTTTTGATTTAGTTTATTTTTATTTATATTGTATTTGTTGCCATGGGTTATATAAATATTTAGATTATCTATAAATATATATGATATTCCTTCGTTTATTGGAAAATCTGAGGCTTTTATGTCTACTTCTGAATCACAGTTACCTTTCATACATATTAAGTGGTTTTTATGGTTATTTAGAAATTCTTTTACTTTGTTACTTTGTATTTGTTTTATATTGTTGTAACTTGGTCCTTGATAGTAAAGGTCTCCTAGAACTATTAGTTTATCTATTTTTTGATTATTTATTTGTTTTTCAATTATTTTTAAATTATTGTAATAACCATGTATATCTGATATGAATAGTAGTTTCATTATTGGTTCTCCTTTATAATTATTTTGTTATTTACTAGTTCAAAAAACTTTTTAAATGTATCTTGATATGTCATGTTGTTTGGTAATTTATCTGAAAACATTATTTTTGATATTTCTGAGTTTTTTGGGATTTTTTCTATTTTTAGTATTTCGCAGTAACATAAAAGTGAGAATGAATTTATTTTATATGTTGCTATGGGGATTATGTTTGTTTTTATGGCTCCTGTTTCTTCATATAATTCTCTTTTTGCTGCATTTAGCCAGGTTTCCCCTTTTTCTATATGTCCTCCTGGTATTTCCCAACCTTTTCTTTTTGTGTTATAGCAGAATACGTATTTTTCTTTGTATTTTGATACACATACTACTCTGGTGTATTCTGATTCTTTACAATGGTTTAATTCAAAAAACTCTACTTCTTTCATATTTTCTCCTTTATATTTTTTTATAAATTTCTATAAAGTATTCTAGATTTGGAGTTAGTTCGTTGTTATTTTGCATTTCTTTAAATTTTTGTATTGATACATATTTTATGTTTGTTACTTCATCTTGTTTTTTTGTTATTTGTTCTAGTTTTATGTCTTTGTTTAGTAACCATATGTCTATTATTTTGCTATCTATTATTATATGTTTTATGTATGTTAGTTCTTGTTTTTTTACTGTTATGTTTAGTTCTTCTTTTAGTTCTCTTAGTGCTCCTTCGATGTCTTTTTCTTTTGTTTTTACGTGTCCTGTTGTTGGTTCCCATAGTCCTCCATATGATTTGTTTTTGTTTCTTTGGGTTAATAGTATTTCTTTGTTCTTGTTGATTATCCATATTTGTTCTAGTAGATAATATTCATCTTTGTTTAGCTTATCTTTTCCTCTTTTGAATGTTTTGTTTAGTTTTTGTTTTTCTTTATTATATAAATCTATTGTTTCCATGACTACTCCTTTGTTTTATTATAACATTTAAAAAAGGAAAATAAAGTTTTTTTAGTCCTTTATTATCCTTTTACTTATTTTATATGTTGCTAGGAAGTATCCTCCATATATTAATACTATAAATATACTTGTTAGTAAGAGGCTTTTTCCTATTTTTATGTCTGCGAGCATTTTTATTAGACTGTTTATTTCTGTTAGTCCTACTGCGGCATGGAATAGTGCAACTGCTAGGGGTAGAATAAATATTATTGCTATTTGTGTGAACAAGGCTTTATTTATCATTTTGTTACTTGCTCCTAGTTCTTTTAATATTTTATATCTTTCTTTGTTATCACTTGATGTTGATAATTCTGTTATGGCTAGGATTGTTACGCTTGATATGGCAAATATTATTCCTAGATATAGTCCTACATATATTAACATTACTTTTAGACCTAAGCTTTGTGTTACCATGTCTATTTTTGTTGTTATTAATAAGTTTTGGTTTTCGGTGGTTAGTGATTTTAAGAAGTTTTGTTCTCTTTTTTCTTTATTATTATCTTTGTAATTACCTATTATTATTGATTGGATTGGTTTTTGATTTTTTAGATATTTATCATTTATTACTATTATTCCTGTGTTGTTGTTACTTGATGAGTTTTCTGGTGCTAGTTTTATTATTTCTTTTGTTGCGGGTTTTAGATAGTTATTATTTATATTTATTTTGTTTTGTTTTTTATAAAATGGTGTTAAATATTCTATTAATGTATCTATGTTTGTTGTTTCTAGATATTCATCTTCTTTGATGTTTATTTTTGGTTTGTTTTGGATATTCATTATATTGTTATAATCGCTTTGTTTTATTACCATTACTTGGGTATTTAGTTCAATTAAATTACCATATTTCTTTTTTAGTTGTTGTTTATCTTGATCTGTCATCATATTTATTGTTGTTAGATTTTTTATGTTATATATGTCATATTTTGTATATTCTTTTACTTCTTGTTTAAAATATTTATTTGTTATTATTTGATTTAGATTTGTATATTCACCTTCTATATATCTATTGTGTGAATATATGGTAAAGTCTTGTTGATTGTTTTCTTCTATGTCGTTATTAAAGGCATTTGTCATTGTTACTGAGCAGGCTAGAATTCCTATTGTTAATAATAACATTAAAGATATTATTGTTGTAGAGATTACACTTGTATTTATTTGATTATTTATTTGTTTTAAGTTAAACATGTTTAAGTCTTTGTAATAAATCTTTTTTATTTTTTTTGTTATTGTTAATATGAAACCTGATAATGAATAGAAGAATAATAAGGTTCCTAGACTTCCTGATATTATCATTGTTAATGTTTTTTTATCCATCATGAATAGTGTTCCTTGGAATAACAGATGATAGGCATATGCTATTAATACTATTGCTAATATAAAACTTATTGTTATTGTGTATTTGTTTCTAAACTTTACTTTTTCATTTTGTTTTGTTGCTGTTAAAAGATTTATTAGTTTATATTTTGTTAGAGTTATTATGTTAAAAATCATTACTAATACGAATATTAATCCAAAGTATATTATTGTTTTATATAGGGCTTTTTCTGAGAATACAAATGTGTAGTTTGAGAGGTTTACTTCGAATAGTTTTGCTGTTAGGATTGATAGTCCTTGTGATATAAATACTCCGAGGATGAGTCCTACTAGGAGGGAGAAGAGTCCTATTACTATGGTTTCTATCACTAACATTGTTGATACTTTTCTTTTACTCATTCCTAGTGTTAGATATAGTCCTATTTCTTTTTTTCTTCTTTTTATGATGAAGTTGTTTGAATATATTATTAAGAATCCTAGTATTATTGATACGAATACTGATAGATAGTTCATGATTACTATTATGCTTTGTATCATATCTTGTTTTGTTTCTGATAGAATTAGTATTGATTTTTGTGCTTCTAAGGAATTGAATATATAGAATATGGAGACTGCTACTACTAGGGTGAAGAAATAAATACTATAGTCTTTTAGACTTTTTGTTATGTTTTTTAGAGATAACTTAAATATCATTGTTTAGTTCTCCTCCTAGTAAAGTTACTACTTCTATTATGCTATTAAAGAATTCTTTTCTTGTTTTATCTCCTTTTTCTATTTCGTTAAATATTTTCCCATCTTTTATAAAGATTACTCTATTTGAATATGAAGCACTATAAGCATCATGTGTTACCATTAAGATTGTGGCTTTTAGTTCTTTATTTAAAGTTTCTAATTTTTCTAAAAGTTTTCTTGCTGATTTTGAATCTAATGCTCCGGTTGGTTCATCTGCTAAAATTAATGATGGATTTGTTACTAGGGCTCTTGCGGATGCTACTCTTTGTTTTTCTCCTCCGGATAATTGATATGGATATTTATTTAATATTTGAGTTATTTCTAGCTCTTTTGCTGCTTTTTTTACTTTTTCTTCTATTTGATTTGGTTTTTCTTTATTTATTGTTAGAGCTAGTGCTATGTTTTCATAGGCTGTTAAGGTATCTAATAAGTTGAAGTCTTGGAAGATAAAACCTAGTTCTTCTCTTCTAAATTTATTTAGATTATTGCCTCTTAGTTTAGTTATATCTTTATCTTTTACTATAATATGACCACTTGTTACTTTATCTATTGTTGATATGCAATTTAATAGTGTTGTCTTTCCTGAACCTGATGACCCCATTATTGATAGAAATTCTCCTTCTTCTACGTTAAAAGATATATTATTTATTGCTTTTGTTAGACTTCCTTTGTTGCCATAATATTTTTCTATGTTTGCTATTTTTAATATTTCCATTTCTTTCACCTCAGGATAATTGTATTATCTATTTTTTGTTTTAACAATTGATTTATATAACAAAACCTTACGATTTTGTAAGGTTATTTGTTAGAGAGTTTATTGGAAATATTATTTGGACTTCTGTTCCTATGTTTTCTTTTGAAATTAATTTTATGTTATGTCCTAGTTTTTCTGTTAGTTTTTTTACCAAATATAGACCTATTCCTGTGGAGTTTTTTTCTTTTCTTCCATTTGTTCCTGTAAACCCTTTGTTAAATACTTTGTTTTGTTCTTCTTTTTTTATACCTATTCCGTTATCTTTGATTGATAAAACTATATTTTCTTTTGTTTTTACCTGTGTTATTATTATTTCTGGATTTTCTTTTGTATATTTTATACTATTTATTATGATTTGATTTATTATGAATTCTAACCATTTACTATCGCTATAGACATAGTCTTTTACTTTGATATCTATTTTTATTTTTTTGTTTATTAGATCTTTTTTGTTTTTTGTTATGACATTGTCTATTACTTTTCTTAAATTTGTTTTTTTGATTATATAATCTTTTTCTACGTTGTTACTTCTTACATAGTACATTATTTGATCTATATAATTTTCTTGTTTTTTTAGTTCTTCTTCTATACTTTTTGTTATTTTATTTTTATTATTTTCTATTATTAGATTGGTAGTTTGTATTGGAGTTTTTATTTCATGACACCAAGCTTCTAAATACTCTGTGAAGTCTTCACTTTTTAGTTTATATTTATTTATATTTTCTATCATTGATTTGTCTATTATATATAAATAATCACACAATAGTTGTCCTTCTAGAAAGTTTGGTTTTTTTATTATTTCTGTTATTAGATATTTTTGATCTAGTTTTTCTAATGTTTTATCTAATTTTTTATAAAATAAGTTTTCTTTTATATACTTTACTATTAGGGGTATTATTTGAATTATTATTAGTGTTATTATTAGTAGTTTTGCTATTTTGTTTATGTTAAATATGTTTAGTATGGTTATTATTAATATATTACTTATTATATAGGTTATTATGTATATTAGATTGTCTGATATATAATTTTTTATATTCATAATATTATGTATCCTTGGCTTCTTTTTGTAAGTATTACATTGTTTAAATTTAGTTTTTCTAATTTTGATCTTACTCTGTTTATGTTTACTGTTAAGGTGTTGTCATCTACATATTCGTTGTTATCCCATAGGTATGATATTATATCGTCTCTGGTTACTATTGTTCCTTTGTTTTTTAGCAAATATATTAATATTTTTAATTCGTTTTTTGATAGTTCTATTCTTATATTATTTCTTTCTATCTGACTTTTTGTAATATTTATTGTCATGTCTTTATATGTTATTTCTTTTTGAGCTTTTGTATTTCTTTCTAACAATCTTGTTATTCTAGCAAGTAATATTCTTGGACTAAATGGTTTGGTTATGAAATCATCAGCACCATATTCTATACATAGGAGTTCATCTATTTCGGTATTTTTACTTGTTACTATTATTATTGGAGTATCTATTTCTTTTCTTAAATCTTTTAGGAGATATTCTCCGTCTAGGTTTGGTAAGTTTATGTCTAATAAAATTAGGTCTTTTTCTTTTGCATTTATTATTTGTTCTTTTACGTTTGTAAAGTCTATTATTTGGATGGTTTTAAATCCATTTTTTTCTAGGTATATTGATAGTTCTTCTCTTAATTTTTGAGTATCTTCGACTATAATAATGGTCATTTTAATCACCTGTTTCTTGTTTACATCTTTTTAATTGTTATTTACATATATTTTTATTTCTTTACTTTGTAGTTTAGTTTTTTGTTTTACTGTTACATTTTTATTTGCTGTTTTGTGAGTTTTTTATGTTTATTTTTTGTCATTTTTTGTTTTTAATCTTTACAGTTTTCATCACATAGTAATAATTCTATCATCATGTCTTCGTAGACTTTAAATAGTTCTTCTTGTTCTTTTTTTGTTAATTTTTTTGTGTAGTCTTTGTGAGTAGGTACTGCTCCTTGATGGATGTTTGTTATTTTTCCTTGGTTTACTAGTAAAACAGTTGGAGCGGTTAGTTTCTTTTTACCTTTGTTTTTTCCATCTTCGAATGTTGTTTCTATGTTTTTATCTAGTATTTTTATTAGTTTTTCATAGGTTTTTGCTTTGTTTGTGGTTTTTCCTTGGTAATAATCATTTCTTATATTTTTGAAGTTATAATAATATATTTCTTTTATACCATTTTCATTTGCTGCGTTTAATAAGACTGGTAAAATCATTCTACACCAATTACAGTCTGGGAAACCCATATATATTATTTTGTTTCCTTTTTGTATTTCTTTTATTATGTTATCATCATTTAAGTATTTGATTTGATTGTTTTTTTGGATATTTAATTTTATATAGTTTCCTTTTTCTTGTGTTAATGGAACATTGTTATATGCTTCATATTCTCTTTTGAATTTGTTGCTGTCTGTGTTGTTTTTTATTATTATTGTTGTTATTAGTCCTAGTATAAGTATTGATATTATAATTATTAGTATTATTTTTAATTTGTTTTTAGTCATTGTTTCACCTCTTTTTTTATTATAGCATAGTTTTTTTAAAAGAACTTAAACATGTTTGATGTATGTTTAAGCTCTCCTTTACACTTTTAATCTTGTATAGATTTTTGTTATGTTGTCTTTTAGTTCTTGTTCGTTAATGTTAAGATTTAGTTTTTTGTTTTCATATATGATTTTTCCATTTATTATTGTGGTTTCTATGTTATTTGTTTCTATGTTATGAACTATTTGTGTTATTAGTTCTGGGGCTGGAAATGTGGTTATTTCATCTAAATTTAAGATGATTAAATCTGCTTGTTTGTTTTCTTCGATTGACCCTATTTTGTTTTCTAGATTTAGTGCTTTTGCTCCATTTATGGTAGCCATTTTTAAGACTTCATATGAATCCATTATGGTTGGATCTTTATACATGGCTTTTTGAAGATCTGCGACTAAGGACATGTGTTTAAATAAATTTAAATTATTTCCACTTCCTTGACCGTCTGTTCCTAGGCAAATATTTATTCTTTGTTTTTTGTAACTTGTTAGATCTGCGATTCCACATCCTAAATTAAGATTACTTACTGGATTTGTTACTATGGAAATGTCTTTATTTGTTAGTAACTTTTGATCATCTTCTGCGATAAATGTTCCATGTGCTAGGATTAGTTTATGGTTAAGGTAGTTTAATTTTTGTAGTTCTTTGGTTGGGGATGTTTGATATTTTTTTGTTAGATCTTTTACTTCTTTTTCGTTTTCTGAGAAATGCATATGGATTGGTATATTATATTCTTTTGCTAGGTTTAAACATTCTTTTAAGTAATTATTTGTACAGGTATACATAGCATGTGGTGTTACTGTGAATGTTACTAATTCATTATTTTTATATTCATTTATTAGATCTTTAAAATCTTTTATTCTTTCTAGGCCTTCTTTATCTAGGTCTCCCATTAGGCATCTTGACATTGATATTCTCATATTTGTTTCTGTTATGGCTTTCATTGTTCCTTTCCAGCCAAAGTACATATCATTAGCGCATGTTGTACCTGTTTTTATCATTTCTAGGCATGATAGTAATGTGGCATAATAAATATCTTTATCAGTCATTTTGTTTTCTATAGGCCATATTTTGTTTTCTAGCCAATCTTGAAGTGTTAAGTTATCATTGGTTGCTCTAAAGATACTCATTCCTAAGTGGGTATGAGCATTTATAAGTCCGGGCATAACTATTTTATTGTTTGCATTTATTATTTTGTCATATTTTCCTTTATATTCTTTGGTTATTTCTTTTATTTTATCATTTTCTATTACTATGTCTAGTTGTTCATATTTGTTTTTTCTTTTTTGATCCATGGTTATTACTGTTCCATTTTTTATTACTGTTATCATATTTATTCTCCTTTTCTTTTTGGGTGATTGTATTTAGAGGTTTTATTTATTATTTTATATGGAAATTTTTCTCGTAATTTTTTTCTTTCTTCTTTTGTTAGTTGTTTTGTTTGTTTTGCTATGTCAATGTGAAGTATTCCATCTAGATGGTCTAATTCGTGTGATATGATTGTGGCTTTAAAGCCTTTGTATGTTTTTTCTTGCTGTTTTTTGTTTTCATCTAGGTAACTTATTGTTATTTGATATGGTCTATCTACTAGACATGTGTTATTTGGACAACTAGCACAGCCTTCCCAGTAATTGGTTAATCCTAATTCTTCTTTTTTTATGGGATTTATCATAATTATTTTTTCGTTATTTTGGTTTTTTGTATAGGAATTTTCTTCTGCTGTTTTTATATAAATTATTCTTTTTGGTATACCTAGTTGTATACCACTTATGGCAAATAATTGGTGATTTGAGCAATACTTTTCTAAGTCTTTTATGTATTCTTTATAATTATCTTTTGAAAGATCGATATTTTTTGATATTTGTCTTAGGTATGTTAAATCATTTTCTATGGTTTTTAACTTTTTCATATTTTTCTCCTTATGGTTATATTTTATCATATTTTTTTGTACATATGATAAAAAACACTTAAATTAGTAGTTTAATCTTTGCTTGGATTATGTTAGGAAATATTTTATTTTTTGATTTTATTTGGTTTTTATTATATAATTTTATTAGTTGTGAGGGATGTATATGATTAATTATTATGAACTTTTGAATGTTGATAGAAAGGCTTCTGAGGAAGATATAAAAAGAGCTTATCGTTTAATGGCTAAGAAGTATCATCCAGATATTAATAAGAGTCCTGAAGCTAGTAAGATAATTGTTAGTTTAAATGAGGCTAAGGATACTTTGCTTAATCCTGTTAAGAGAAGAGATTATGATGCTTTGCTTGATGATATGGCTAATTCTAAACAATATTCTAAGAATAAAAATGAGACTTATAGTGCTAAGAAGAATGAATATAAGGAGGCTCATTCAGATACTTATGTTACTAGGTGGCAATTTTTTGTTAATTATATTAAGTTTAGTACTGATGGGAAGGTTATTAAGTTTTTTAAGTCTTTGGTTGTGGGACTTAGTACTTTGTTTTTTACTTGTATTAAATGGCTTAGTATTGCTATTGCGTATATTGTGGAAGTATCAGGAGTTTTAATTGATTATATTGCTGTTATTTTGGTTTTTTTAGGGGTTATTTGTTTGTTTGTTATGAAGAATGCTACTAGTCCTGATTATGTTTCTTTTATGCCGGCGAATGTTGAAATGTGTACTTTTTATTTACTTCTTTCGTTTGGGGTTGCTATTTTAAAATTTGTTATTGTTAGAGGTTCGATTAATTTGTTTGTAAGATTTCAGAATATATCAGATAAGATTATGGTTTCGGTGCTTATGAAATGATTCATGTTTTGTTGTGAATCTTTTTTTGTATAGAAAAATATTTCTTTTCAGGTGAAAGAAATATTATTTTTAACCAATAAAATATATTTTTGCTATGCCATTATTTGGATTTCCTTGTCCTAATTCATATGTTTCTCTGTTGAGACCCAAATGACACGTTTTGTTGCTTTAGCAATGAAAGTGGCGATAGTATTCTTTCTTTTTTATGAAGTCGTAAAACAAAATAAAAAAGGCACCAATACTTTTTACGATAGTTTGTAGTATTGGTGCTTCTTGGGTTTCCAAAGGATCGCCTTTGGCACACTATTCCTAGTTGGCATTATGCCGACTTGGTAGTGTGTTACTATAATGGAATTATAGTTTTAAAAAACAGATTAACTTTATTCATTAATCTGTTTAATTTAAATAAATAACTATTTTTTCTTAATTGTTAATACAGCAGGATTTACAGTTCCTTTTTCTTCTGAATCTTCAATACCATATTGTTTATTCCAATATCTTCTATATTCTTCGCCTTGTTTTGCAAAATGTGATAGAGCATTTGCAGTAGCTCCAGCCATAAATCCACTTAATCCTAACTCTTCATTATATACTTGTTGTTCAGCTTCTTCAAATGAGATACCTTCTTTAAATTTCTTCATCATTAAAATTGTTGCTTTAACAACAAATACTGAATAACCATCATTACTATTATTATCAGCAAATTGTAACCATTCTTCTGCTGTTTCAGGTTTAACTAAAGTTAATCCTTCTTTCATTAATGTGTATTTAGCTTTTTTAGCTGCTAAATCGGCACGTTCCATTGCTTTATTTCTTTCTTCTTCGGCTTTTAATCTTCTATCTCTTTGTTTATCAACAATAACATCACCAAAGAATTTTCTTTTTGAATCTTCAATATCTTCCGGACTTCTTCTATCATAGCCATATTCAATATATGGATTAGAATATAGTTCTTCGCCAGTTTCTTCTAATGTTATAGATGAAATTGCAGAACCATAACCTATAAATGGTATTCCAGAATTTTCTGTTTCAATATTTGAAAAATAATTTACATTCCTTAATACATCTGTTTCGTTTTGTTCAACTCCATACCACCAAGTTTTATATGAAATTCTTTCCCCAATATGCTTTTTTAGGTTTTCAAACATTTTAATTGCATTTTTTTCTTTGCTGTGTTTTGCAATATATTCAGCGAAAGTTATATCTCCTTCTTCCATTGGTAAGAAAGAACCTGCTTGAGTATGGCACACATAATTATAACCATTGCCTTCCATGTTGCTAATTAGAATTCTATAATCTGGATTATTTCTATATTTTGCTTTAATTTCATCTAAACTATATCTTTTTCCGAAATAAATCCATCTAGAATAATTTGATTTTTCACCATCATAAGTTTTTTCACCATCTACAACATATTCTTTGTCGTAAAAACGGAATCCTTGCATTTTACCATCATTTTCAATTTGCATAGGATTTCTTTCAGTCACTTCTTTTATTGAAGATTCACTAAATAATAGACCTCTGTAAATTTTCTCAACATAAGTTTTAGTTATTTTTTCCATAATATTTCCCCCTTCAGAAAATCATTTAATATAATAGCATAAATTAACTAGAATGTAAAACAAATCCAACCGATTTGTATTAAAAGCAGGAAAAACTATAATAAATTTAATGAATAATAATAATCATATACATCCCTCACAACTAATCAAAATTAATATTTTTACTATTACAATCATACTTATTTATTGAATTATATGATTATAAGAACACGACATTTTAATTATCTTAAAACTGATACTATAACATTCCAATTGCTTTGATTATCTTTTTTTCAGGTGAAAGAAATATTATTTTTAACCAATAAAATATATTTTTGCTATACCATTATTTGGATTTCCTTGTCCTAATTCATATGTTTTTCCATTTGGTTTAGGCATAGGTTTTTTAGTACTTTTGACATTTGTCCATGAATAGCCTGAACCGTCAATCATAACTGTATCATTAAAGATTTTCCCACTATAATGAATTGAGCAATCATTATTTGTTGTTCCTGTTTTGCATCCTGATTTTGGCGTTGTGTTTGTATTTGAGGTTATAGCTACACATCCTGTGTGCCCACTTATATATGATGATCCTCCTCCACCGGACATTATAAAGCAATCTACGTCAGTATTACCTGCTCCGCCTCCACCATAGTAGCCACCGCCTCCGCCACTATGACCTGAACAGGTATTTATATTTGAACCTGAATTATCACCATGTCCACCTGATGCAAATGTTCCTGCTGTTACGGCTGAAGAACTTCTTGTTGGGGTTCCTTTCGTTCCTCCTGCTGTTTGAGATCCTCCGCTTCCTGGGTTATTTATGTATTTTCTAATATTACTGCTGGAAAGAGTATATATAAACTCTGCTCCTTTGTTTGCTGTTAATCCTCCACCTTCTCCGTATGTTCCTTGTAAGGTTACTCTTGAAGAATTTTTTCTATAATTTCCAGAACTACCTCCAGCTACCATTATTCTTGATGCTAATGATGAGGAATTGTTCCAATTTCCATTTATTAATCTAACATCTGTTGCTCCTCCACCACTAAAACCACCTCTGTAATTCGACCATTTGTAAGTTGTACTCCCTTGGGCATTTCCTCCTGCTCCTCCACCATTAAATGTTTTGCCAGCTCCTTTTCCGGGTGTTTGAGTTGTATCATTTCCTAATGTACCTAATTCACCTTTTTGTCCTACATAAAAATAAATTTTATCACCTTTTGTTAAATTTATGGTTCCTGCTGTGTAACCACCACGTCCAATTTCTGGAGTATCTGAACCACCATCTGCTCCCCACAATTCTATTCTGTAAGCTCCAGTTGCTGGTATTTTATATTCTTGTTCTGTTCCTGTATAATTAAATATTTGCTCGTATCCTACGGATATTTCTATAGTTTTTGAGCCTGTTATGTTGTCTGTAAATAGTGCATAAGAATTAGTTATTTTATATGAAATAAATCCTACTAACATTAAAAATATTGTACATAATATAAATAATTTTGTTATGTTTAATTCTTTTATGTTTTTATTTAATAGGTTATAAAATGACCCCCCCCCCGAACGAATGTTTGCTATTGGATGTTAGCATATTTTTGGGACAGTTTTTAGAGGGGGGTTGCTTGTTTTCATTTCTTACTTTTCTTATCATAAAACTGTCATCCTTTCTTCAGTTATTTTATACAACTTAATGATAACATTTTCTATATTTCTTTTCAATGTTATTTTTATATTTTTTCATAGGAATAATTTGATTTTGATTTAACTCTTGCTATACTTTTTATAATAAAAAAAGAACTCTAATGTTCTTTTGATGTTGATAGTATAAATTTATTAATTGTTAAAGTGAATAGGCATAATGATGTTACGAAATAGTTTAGAGCGAAGTAATTATTTGTATCTACTAGTGATGTACTTATTGTTTGGTATTTATATGTTATAAAACAGAAATACAGGTGTAAGAAGAATAGTACTAGATTGTTTAGGGTGTTGTATTGTTCTCCTTTTTTTTGTGCTAAAAACATAAAGAATGTTACTACTGAGTAGATTATTATTAGTATTAGTAAACAAATTCCTATTTTTTGTGTTATTAAGCCTGGATAGATTATTATTGCTGAATATAGAAAAAAGATAAAACTTATATATTTTAGGTAATATGATATTTCTTTTAGTTTATTCATTATTTATTCTCCGAGCTAAATGGGTTTATAATCATATCATAGGCGTTGTTTAGTTCACTTATTGTTTCTACTTTTTTTATGTTATTAGTAGTTTCTTGATTGTTGTTTACTTTAATATTTTGTTTTTGTTCTGTAATTGGTGTTGGTTCGTTAGTTATTTGGGGTTCTTCTTCTTTTTGTCTTAGTTTTTCAAATGGATTGTTGTTTATGTTATTTACTTGGTTATTAATTTCATTTGTTGATATATTGTTATTTTCTGGTTGTTTTGGTTCTTGTGTTTGTATTTCTTGTTGTGCTGTTATTTGGGGTTCTTCTTTTATTATAAGTCCTTCATGATCTCTTTTATCTTCGTCTAATAAATCTTTGAATTTTTCATCGAATACTATTAGATATTTTTTTATTACGTCTGGGTATACTGCTTTGGAGTTTTCTATTGCTTTTCTTATATGAGTTGCTGTTACTATTTTTTTGTTATCGAATAGGGCTTCTGAAAAAGCTTGACTGAATAGTGTTATTGGTACATCTGGGTAACGTCCTGCTGTTTCGTATACTCTATTATATTCTGTTGTTAGTTCTACTACAAAGCGAGCTAGTTTTTCTCTTATGAATGGTGTGTATGCCATTTTTATACCTGTTGAATGTTCTATACGTGGTATTACTCCTACTACTATTTTGGTTGTCATGTCTTGATCTGGTTCTGCAATGTCTATTCTTTGGAAACGACGTGTGAAAGCTTTATCTCTTAGGATGTATTTTTCATATTCATCTGAGGTTGTAGCCCCAATTACTTTTAAATCTCCACGTCCTAGTCCTGTTTTGAACATATTTGCAAAGTCTAGTGCACTATCGGTTGTAGCGTTAATTAAAGTATGTATTTCATCTATAAATAATATATATTTTTCATGTTCCAGTATTTCATCTATTAAGGTTTGAACACGAGAATCTCCAGTTTCTTGAACTGTTCCCATTAAAGCTTGAGTATCTACTTTTATGATTGTGTATCCTTTTAAAGCATCTGGTACTTCATTTCTTTGTATTAGATATGCTAGTCCTTCAACTATAGCGGTTTTACCTATACCAGGTTTACCAGTTAATATAGCACTTTTATCTGGAGTAAGTAGTACTAGTGAAAGTTGCTTTATTTCTTTATCACGACCAATTGCAGGATTTACTACATATTCTTGTTCAGTAAAGTTTACTCCGTATCTTTTTATAAAACTATTTTTTTTATCAGGCATATTATACCCTCCTATCATATATATTATTAGTATAATTGATTTTAACAATTAATTCAATAAAAAAACTTGTCAAAAAATAAAAAATTTGTTAGAATAAAGTAGTAATTAAATGGCGGTATTGGTGAAGTGGTTAACACGCTGGATTGTGGCTCCAGTATGCGTGGGTTCGATCCCCACATATCGCCCCATTTTTAAATAGTACTTATGAGCTTTTCATAAGTTTTTTTGTGCATAAATTAAAAAAATATAGCTTTTGCACTATATTTCTCTTGTTTTTCTGAAAAAGTTGCTTTTTGGAGGAAATATTTTTATTAATATGTAAAATACTATTATTATTAATATTCCTATTAAGGTTGTTATTAGATTTGTTTCTCTATTTACTCCGATTAGTAAACTTAAATAATTAACTGTAAAACCAAAGAATGTTCCTGTTATTATTGAGATTATATTTACTATGTTGCTTTCTTTTTTATTTATTAGATTATAACCATATTTTACTACATAGATTACTGACATACTGATTGTTATATTTAGGATTAATCCTAACAAGAAAAAGTAATTTGTTCCTAGTAAGGTTATTTCTATTAATGACCATAAAAGGTTTGGTATTATGGTTATGCCAATTTTATTAAAGATTGTATTTTCTGTTGGAGATAGAAAGTTTGTTAATTTATTTATTGAAAATAATTCGTATAGGTTATTTAATAATATTGATAGTCCTATTACAAATAGGAAGCCTGTTGCCATGAAAAATAAGTACATATTATTCCTCCTTTTATTCTAGAATTTTCTTTCTATTATATTTTGTTTGATGAAATATCTTAGTAGTAAGGCTATTATTATGAAAAATGCTATTGATTTTAAACCAAACATTTCTATTCCTAATGCTATGGAACTTATGAAACAACCAGTTACTCCACCGAATAAGGTTACTGCCCCAATGGCTGCTCCCATTTGAGGATCTATTCCTAAAAAGCTTGATAATAATATTCCTAATGTTGCTCCACATATAAATGCTGGTCCTATGTTTCCACCTTTGAAACCTATTGCTAAACATAAGGCTGTTAATACTGTTTTTAATATAAATGTATACCACATTTGATTATTTTCTAAGGATTTTTCTACAAGTATGGTATCATTACCACAGAAAAGGGTATTTCCTATTAGATATACGCATCCTATCATTATTATTGAACCTATTATTATTCTTAGATAATCATTTTTTATTTTACAAAATATGTCTTTTGTTGTTTTTAGTATTTTATTAAATAATAAAGCAAATATTACACATATTCCTAGTAAGATTAAAATTGGTATTATTTGTTTTAGGTTGTAGTCTGCATGATGTATATATATTAGTTTGTCTACAAAGCTGTCTAACCCTAAGGCAAAGCATATGAATCTACTGAAACATGCTGATAGTAGAACTGGTAGAACATATATTGGTTTTTTATTTTTTTTTGAAAAGCATAGTTCACAAGCAAATACTGTTCCTGTTAGGGGTGCTCCAAATACTGAACCAAATAATGATGCTACTCCACTTGCTATTATTGTGGCTCTGTTTTCTTTTTTTAGATTAAAGAATTTGGCTATATAGGCTCCTACTCCACCGCCCATTTTTATAGGTGCTTCCATTCTACCTATTGAGGCTCCTGCTAAGTGTGATAATGTTGTAGTTATAAACATGCTTGGTACTGTATTATCACTTATTTCTTCTTCTTTTGTTATGGCTTTGTTTACTATTTCTATACCGCCTTTGTCTGTTTTCCATCTTTTATTTAGGTAAACTATTAGTAGTCCTATCAACGGCATTAATAATATTATGTATGGTATGGCATTTCTAAAGTCTACAATTATATCTAATGTTTTTATAAATAGAGCACCTAGGACTCCGCCGACTACTCCAACAAATGAAGCTATTATGACAATGATTAGGTATGGCTCTATTTTTTCAACAAAGTTATCTATTTTTTCTTCATTTTTCATATCGCTACTCCTTTTTATTCTAATATGAATATAGCACAAATGTGTTAAGATTACAATATTATTTTTTATTTGAGTAGTTGTTTTAATGTTAAAAGACGAAAAAAGAAAAAGAGCAATACTTACTCTATATTAAATCTTTGTTTGTCATAATTGTAATTATGAAGAATTTCTTCTTGAGTTAGGGCTCTGTTGTAGATTCTTACTGAGTAGATATTGCCTTTAAAGAATCTATTTGGATCTGTTGTTGATGTACCTCTTGGATTGGCTGCAATCACCATAGGAGTATTACTTTCTGGAACACCTATTGAACCAGTAATACTATAAGCATCATACAATAGACCATCAGTATACAAATTCATTTTCTTACCATCATAACTAATAGACGCATATGTTTTTTTATTTAAAGCAAAATCCTTTTCTATAATTCTATATGATCCAGATATAAAAAACTCTCCTGCTATTTTTTTATTATACAAAGAAAAACCATACCCGCCACCTTCAAAGTTTGCCACAATACTTTCTTCAGGACCTGTAGTATACTCAGATTTTTGTATAACAACCTCTACTGTTGGATTATTAAAATTCATTTGAGCTATACTTACCCAATTGTTTGTTCCATTAAATGATAAGTAATTATCATACCAAGTTGGACTGTTTTTAAGTGTACCGTTGTAACTGGAATTTGCCAAATTTTTCCAAGTAGTAACTGAGTAATTACTGGTGATGTTACTATTTCCATTATTGTTAATTCCATCGTACCAAAGAACTAATCCATCAGAAATATAACCATTAATGATATCAGAATAAGCATTTACTCTTCGCCCTTGTCCTTTTTCACTAGTAATATCATTAGGTATTACGTTAATGTAATTTGAATTGTCGTTGGATACATAAGTATTGGTATTATACATGGAACGTTCTGCACCATAAGTGTGAAAGACTGCTACTTCATCTAAATTATACTCCTTTTCTAAGTCAATGGTTATGCAATAATTGGTTGAACTTGTAGTAGGTGTTGCATAATTAGAGGATGATACTATTCCATCAGTAATAATACTGAAAGGCTGCCCACTTGCTGCACTGCTTGAAGCGTTTACAGTTTTTCCTTTTGCAATATTTACTCCGTCTTTTATAGCTTCAACTTCAACCCAATAATTTTTGTTTTATTGTAAATATACCCCCCTCTCCCGAACGAATGTTTGCTGTTTTGATTTTGTATTTTTTTCATATTACTACGTCCGCCTTAGTATTATTTATACTTTAATTTTATAACAAAAAAGCTACTTTTTCAAGTAGCATTTGTTTATTTACTATATCCTTTATTTATATAATCTTCACAAAGATCTTTAAATAAATTAAAATGAACAATTTCTCTTTGTCTTAACCATAAAAGGGGTTCAATAACATCTGGATCATCAGTTAAATCAATCAAGTTCTCATATATAGTTCTAGCTTTTTGTTCTGCAGCCATATCCTCATACAAATTAGCAACAGGATCTCCAACAGCAGATATATAATCAGTAGTAAAATTAATTCCATTCGCATTTGTAGGGAACAAATCAAGTCCATGTTCAACATAATGAGCATCAAATCCTGCCTTCATAAGTTCTTCTTTACTAACACCTTCGGTTAGTTGATATATCATAGCACAAATCATTTCAACATGACCAAGTTCTTCAGTACCTATATCAGTAAGTAAAGCACGTCCTTTGGTATCTGGCATAGTATATCTTTGATTTAAATATCTTAAAGCCGCACCAAGTTCTCCTTGAGGACCACCATATTGGGTAACAATAAGATTAGCTAGTTTAGGATCCTTTTTTGTAATATTAATAGGATATTGTAATTTTTTTTCGTATTTCCACATTATATATTTCCCTCCCAAGGCCATTTTTTACTATCCCAAGCCCAAGGAGAAGTACTTAAATATTCGCTACCTAATTCCGTAGCACCATATTTACTTTCATAATTCGTTAAAGCTTGATTATAAAGCTTAACATATTTCTCCCTAAGATTAATAGCATTACTATCGCTAGGATAAACATCTAAATATAATCCCAAATCATGAGCAGCAAAACCATACATTTGAACTAGTAAAAGCAAATATTCCTTTTCATTACTAGGATTAAATTCATGGGGTTTATAATTCATATAAGGACTATATAAATTATTAAACATATTTCCCCTTACAAATCCTAAATATGGTTCACTATCATAACTAGTTTTATTAGAGTTAGTATTAACAATATTCATACCAGTAGAATTATTAATCTTTTTTTGATTAAGGTTATTTAAATAATTATAGTAATCAACATAGTTATTCATCTAATTTTTCCTCCCAATTTATAATATGAATAAACTAATAACCATGTCTGGGAGTTTGACTATTTTAAATAAAAAATCATTACTTGTATAGACCAAATATCTTGAGAATTAAAAAAAACTGGAAAATCAGTTTTTTTCTATAATAAAATATTTCTTTTTACCTTTTCTTATTATGTTGTATTTTCTGCTTTTATTTATTATATAATTTTCATCATTTATTATGTCTCCATTTAAGGTAATAGCATTATTGTTTAGGAATTCTCTTGCTTCTCTTCGTGATGATGCTATTTTATTGTCTGTTAATATTTCTATTAAAGTTTGATTTTCTTGTTGTTTATATTTAGGTACTCCTTTGAATGCTTCTTCTATTTGTTTATCTGTTAATTCTTTTATGTTGTTTTTAAATAGTGCATCCGATATTGTTTTAGCATTTTGATATTCTTTTTCTCCATGTAGGTCAGTTATGAACTCTTGTGCCAGTTTTTCTTGTGCTATTCTTAGGTGTGGTTCTTTGATATGTTTTTCCATAATTTGTTCTATTTCTTCTTTGGTTAGGAATGTGTATACTTTTAGGTATTCTTCTACTTTTGTATCATCTGAATTTATTAGGTATTGGTATAATTCATAACTTGATGTTTTGTTTATATCTAACCATAGAGCATTTCCTTCACTTTTTCCAAACTTGTTTCCGTTGGCATCTAGGATAAGTGGCATTGTAAAACCATATGCTTCTTTTCCTTCTATTTTTTTGATTAGTTCTATACCTGTTGTGATATTTCCCCATTGATCAGATCCTGCGGCTTGTAATATGCATTTTTTTTCTTTGTATAAATGTAGAAAGTCATATCCTTGTAATAGGGTATATGAAAATTCGGCATAAGTTATTCCTGTTTCAAGTCTTCTGCTTATAATGTCTTTTGCTAACATATAATTAACATTTATGTATTTTCCTATGTCTCTTAAAAATTCTAAATATGTGTAATCTTTCATCCAATCGTAGTTATTAACTATTTCTGCTTTTCCTTCAAGTATTGTGCTTACTTGTTTTTTTATTCCATCAAAATTCTTTTGAAGTTTTTCTTTTGAAATTATTTCTCTTTCTGCGGTTGGTCTAGGGTCTCCGATTAATCCTGTGGCTCCCCCGACTAGGAGTATTGGATGATGACCTGCTTTTGCTAGTCTTTTAGCTGTTATTAATGATGAGTAATGTCCAATATGCAGGCTATCTGCAGTTGGATCTGTTCCCCAGTAAAATGATATTTTTTCATTATTTAATTTTTGTTCTAGGTCTTCTCCGGCGACATCTTTGATTAGCCCTCTCCATTTTAATTCTTCATATAATTTCATATTTGTTCCTCCTTATAATAAAAGCTCATAAATTAAAGGACGAGATTTTCCCGTGGTACCACCTTAATTTATGAGCTTTTCATACACTTTATGCTTTAACGAGCTTATCCGATTTGAATTCATGATTTGTATTTCACTTTACTATTTTTGTTCGTTTACAGCAACCACGAACTCTCTTTAAAGGAAAATATTAAAGTTACTAAAATCAATCAATATTCAATATGTTATTACTTTATCATATGATTTTATTTTAGTCAATTATTTTTAAACAAAAAAAATCCTCAGCAACTTCCTATTTTCGCGATTACTATCGTCGGCGTTAAAGAGCTTAACTTCTGGGTTCGGGATGGAGCCAGGTGTATCCTCTTTGCTATCGTCACTGAGAAAATATAAATTAGAGAAATAATTCTCTGAAAACTCAGATAATGTATGACATCAAATTTAACAAATTTATGATTAAATCCTCGATCTATTAGTATCAGTCAGCTCAACATATCACTATGCTTCCACCTCTGACCTATCAACCAGATAGTCTTTCTGGGATCTTACTTCATAAAGAATGGGAAAACTCATCTCGGGGGAGGCTTCCCGCTTAGATGCTTTCAGCGGTTATCCTTTCCATACATAGCTACTCTGCACTGCCACTGGCATGACAACAGATACACCAGAGGTATGTTCATCCCGGTCCTCTCGTACTAAGGACAACTCCCCTCAATTTTCCTACGCCCACGACGGATAGGGACCGAACTGTCTCACGACGTTCTGAACCCAGCTCGCG
>ERZ857965.854-NODE-854-length-37023-cov-12.091755_pt1 | contig 37023 bp, 39 predicted proteins | sample MGYA00519758_ERZ857965 | MGnify/ENA primary metagenome ERZ857965 (study PRJEB31778, sample SAMEA3449381) | human gut metagenome | biome: human gut; feature: human-associated habitat; material: faeces | place: United Kingdom | collected 2010/2012 ... | reverse complement strand
TAATTTCTTCATACTTTTACGTCCTCCTTAGTATTATCTATATATTTATTCTATACCAAAAAAACCACTTTTTCAAGTAGCATTTATTCTTCTTCTAACTTTTTAATTACATTACCTAGTTTATCGTTGATGACTAGTGTTGCTATATGATCATAAGTTGTTTTATCGTTATTTATGATTACTAAGTATTTTCCTTTAAAGAAATTTATGAAACTACTGGCTGGGTATACTGTTAGGCTTGTTCCTGCGACTATTAGCATATCACATTTACTTATGCTTTCAATTGTTTTGTTTACTATTCCTTCATCTAGTGGTTCTTCGTAAAGTACTACATCTGGCTTTATTGTTCCACCACAGGTACATTTTGGTACTCCTTCGCTGTTAAATATTTTTTCTGGTGGATAGCTTTTGTGGCATTTTGTGCAATAGTTTTTGTAAATTGTTCCATGTAATTCTAGGACGTTTTTGCTTCCTGCTTTGGTGTGTAAGCCATCTATGTTTTGGGTTACTATTGCTAGTAGTTTTTTGTTTTTTTCTAATTTTGTTAGATAATTATGACAAATATTTGGTTTGATATTTAGGCAATTAAGTTTATCTTTATAAAACTTATAAAACTCTTTGGGATTATTTTTGAAGAATGTATGACTTAGTATTTCTTCGGGAGGGTATTTATACTTCATGTTATATAATCCGTCTTTGCTTCGGAAGTCTTTTATTCCACTTTCTGTTGAGACTCCGGCTCCTCCGAAAAATACTATGTTGTTGCTTTGTTTAATCATTTCTTTTATTTTTTCTATATTATTCATAATTACTCCTTTATACATGAAAAATGCACAATATTTTTGATTTTTTTATTGGTTTATGCACAATATTTTTAGTTTTTTGTGCATTTACAGTACTTCTATTTCATCAATTATTTCCATTTGTTCTATTATGGCATTTTTTACTTTTCTTTTATAATTTTTTAAACTTTTATTTAATTGTTCTCTATCATTATTTATTTTTTTTGTTTTTAATAAGGCATCGTTTACTATTGTACTAGCGTTTTCTTTTGCTTCTTTGATTATTAGGTCTGCTTCGTATTTTGCATTACTTTTTATTTCGTTTGCTGTGTTTTCTACTTGGTCTTGGATGTATTTGTAGGAGTTTTCTAATTTTTTTAGTCTTTCGTTTTCTAAGCGTAAACTCTCTATTTCTTCTTTTTGTTTTTTAATTGTTAATATGTTGTCTTCTGTTTTTTTTATAACATATTCTACAAATTCATTAACTTCTTGTTTGTTGTATCCTCCGGTTACATTAGTAAAATTGTCCACAATACCACCTTCTTAAATTTTATTACCAGTTAAATTCATCTTCTTCTTCTTTTTTTGTTTGTTTTTGTTTTGGTGCTGGTTTTTCATCTCCGGAAATTTTTCCTTCGACGTTTACATTATTTGGAGTACATAGGAATATTCCATTTCCTAATTTTTGTAAATCTCCTCCTATAGCATACACTGAACCACTTAAAAAGTCTACTATTCTTTTTGCTATTTCTGGTGTTACTCTTTTTAAATTTACTACTACAGTGTTACGTGCTTTTAAGTAATCTGCTATTGTTTGGGCTTCTGAAAAGGCACGTGGTTCTAAAAGAATCATTTTATTTCCTTGATTATTATTTGTTTGTTTAAAGGTTTCTTTATAATATTCATTGTTATCTTGAGTTATTTGTTCTATTTCTGAACCGTCTTCTCCAATAAATTTTTTTATTTTTTCAAATGCCATGTGTATTCCTCCTTATTAACCTTGTTTGATATTTTTTATTTTGTAATGATCTATTTTACCTATATCTTTTTGTTCTATTAATGATAAGGCTTTGAATTCGTATGTTTTTCCTTTTTTTATTTCTTTTAGTCCAGCGACTGCTGTTCCTAATAAGTTATTTTTTTTGTCATATAGATTAAATGTTATTACTGTAAAGTTTTTATTTGCTCCTGCTGTTATGTTCCCTTTTATATAATAGGCTTTATCTCCACCTTTAAAACCATCTACTGTATATGATTTATCATAATTTGCTATTTCTCCTGTGTGTCCACTTGCTATAGTGTAATCTTTATATATTATTTCCCCACTTGTATCTTTTATGAACATGAAATATATTGCCATTAATACTGCTGCTAATGCTAAGATTATTAGCCCTATCATGACTGGTTTTTTGCTAAAGAAATTTTTTAATTTTGTAGTAATTTTTTTCATATACTCACCCCAATTTTAGAACATAATAAAAAGCACGATATTCTATATAAGTATAGTTTATCACACTTTTTTTTCTTCTTCAATAAAAATATTTGTTTTAATGTGTCAAGTTACTCTAGTTCTTTATTTCTTAAAGCGTATTTCTTTTTTTCTTCCATCATGTATTCTGTAACTTTTGTTTCTATTTCGTCTAAGCTTCGTTTACTTAAGTTTGTTACATATACTTCTTCTTTTATGGTATCTATTATTACTTTTCCCCATATTAGACCAGATACTACAGTTAAATCGTTGAACATGTCTGGTGTTATGGAATATAGGAAATAGCCAAATAATAATCTATCGTTTGCTATTAGTAATCTTTTGTTTGTAATTGCGAATGCTGCGGTTGATATTATGTCATAAAAGGCGTTGTTTTTTTGGCCAACGAAAACATATTTTACTTCTTCACCTGGATTTAGGTGTTCTTCGATTATTTTGCAATGCTTTTTTATTCTCCATGCCACTGTTGAAGGGTATCTCTGTTTAAATCTTTTGGCTTCTTCGTAAACGCTATTCACTATATCACCTTATTTTCTTTTAAGAATTTAACTAATTCGTCTTTATCTACGTAGCCATTTAGTTCTTTAACTCTTTTTCCATCTTTATATAATAAGTTAAGTGGTGTCCCCCATTCTTTTTCTTGCATGTATTTATCTGTTTTTACTAATTCGTTATATTGTTCTTCAGAAAATTCTGCTATGTCTAGATAATATATTGCATAATTATATTCTGTTAAAGATTCTTTAATTGATTCTTTAAATTTATCACAATAACTACATGTTGCACTTCCTATAAACATAAAGTTGTAACCATCACTTTTTATTATTTCTTTGTATTCATCGAATGTTACAGTAATATAACTTTTATATATTCCTTCTTCTGCTAGTGATTTTTTGAATTTGTAACTATTTAAATCTTCTTCATTTTTATATACCATTTTTCCATCTTTGTATTCATATAGAGTATTTTCTTTTAGTTTGTTTGTTTTGTTTTCAGATGAATCTAGGATACTTATTTTTATATCTGATTCTTTTGCTATATCAGTTAAAGCATCTTCGCTATCTTTTGTTCCATAGTATACAAATCCTCCTTCGTTTATTATTTCTGAGTATTCTTCATTATTGATAAATTCTACTTGTTTTTTTCCTGTTACTAAGAATGATAAAAGGAATACTGCTACTATTATTGCTATTACTATGGCTATTTTTACGTATTTATTCATATTTTTTCCTCCTTATAAATATTTATATGTTTATTTTAGCATAGTTTTTTTGGTTTAGTAAATGTTTTATGGGTATTTTTGTTGAATTTTGGTTATTTTTGTGTTATTATAATGGAACTTAAAAAGGAGGTTTTATTATGTCATATCCATGGGAATGTCTTGATTGTGCTCTTTTAGATATGAATGATACTAAATGGGGAGATGCTTATTGTAAATATTATAAGCGATATGTTGATCCTGCTAGTCGTAGTTGTGATCATCTTGTGAAAAAAAATAATTCTGGTGGTGGTTGTTATCTTACTACTTGTATGTGCGAGGTATTAGGCTTTGAAGATCATTGTAATACTTTGGATAGTCTTAGGAGTTTTAGAGATGATTATATGAAGAATGATCCTGAATGTTTACCACTTTTAGAAGACTATGATGTTGTTGGACCATTAATTTGTGATAGAATAAATAGTGATGATAATAAGTTTAGAACTGCTCATGTTATGCTTTTAGAATATGTTGTGCCTGCTATTGGTTTTATTAATAATGATGATTATGATTCTGCCATTGAAATATATAAGAATATGACTACTGATTTGATGGATTATTATGGTCTTGATAAAAGCATTCTTACTTCTGAAAGGACTACTTGTAGTAATAAGCAAAGAAAAATGAATCCTTGTTTAGGTTAAGGGTTCATTTTTTATTTGAACATTTCTAGTATTTCATTAAATTCTTTGGGTGGTTCTACTTCAAATGATAGTTTTTCTTTTGTTACAGGGTGGATGAATTTTATACTTTTTGAGTGAAGCATTTGTCCAAAATCATTTATTATTTTTCTTCTTCCGTATACAGGATCGTTTACTATTGGGTGTCCAATGTATTCCATATGTACTCTTATTTGATGGGTTCTTCCTGTATCTAGTTTACATTCTACTAAGGTTGTTTCTTTTAGTCTTTCTATGGTTTTGAAATGGGTTACTGAGTCTTTTGAATTGATATCTGTTACGGTATATTTTTGTCTGTTATTTATGTCTCTTCCTATGGGTGCATCTATTGTTCCTTTTTCATGTCTTAGTATTCCCCATACTAGGGCTAAGTATTTTCTTTCTACTTCTTTTTTTCTTATCATGGTTGATAATTTTTCATGGACTTCATCATTTTTGGCAACTACCATTAGACCACTTGTATCTTTATCTAGTCTATGGACTATTCCTGGTCTTGTGGTTTTTTTGTTTGAGATATTATTAAAGTGATACATTAATCCATTTACTAGTGTATGATTATAGTTTCCTACGGCTGGGTGTACTACTACTCCACTTTTTTTATTTATTATGGCTAGGTATTCATCTTCGTAAACTATATCTAGGTCCATTTTTTCTGGAGTTATATCTATTGTTTCTTCTTCGAGGGGGTTGAATTCGATGATGTCGTTTTCTTTTACTTTATAACTTGCTGATACGGGTTTTTGGTTTATGAATACTTGTCCTTCTTTTATTATTTTTGCTATTTTGCTTCTTGTATAGTTTGTTTCATTTGATATGTATGTATCTATTCTTACATTATTTTGGGTTGCTATGATTTTCATTTTTTTCACCTCTTATATAGTCTATTATTAATAAGATTATTCCTATACAGATAAAGGTATCTGCTAGGTTGAAGATGGGAAACATGTAATTTGATAGTTTAAAGCTTAAGAAGTCTATTACTTTGTTATACACTATTCTATCGAATAGGTTTCCTAGTATTCCTCCAATTAACATACTTATACTTATCATTCCTAGGTTTGTTTTTATGTCTTTTATCATGTTTTTGTTTATGAATATGAGTACTACGAGTGCTATTAGTATTAATACTGCTTGGTAACCTGTAAATGATGAGAATGCTGCTCCTTCGTTTGTTACTTTGTCTATGTAAAAGAAATTATTTATGATAGTAAGGGGATAGTTGTTATGATTTAGTATTAGTATTTTTGATATTAAATCTATTAAAAAAAATATAAGGCTTACTACATAAATTCTTTTTTTCATGTCAATCACCTTATTTATTATAACATGTATCTTTTGGTTTTGCTATATTTTTACTAGAATAACGTCTTCTCCTATTCTTTCTATTTTGTCCCAAGATATTTCTGTTTCTTGATCGTTTCCTCTTAGTTTGAAGAATTTTTTGTTTTCTTCGAGAACAAGTGATATTAGTTTTCCACTTGCATCTAGTTTTACGTCTATTATGTTACCTATTTTTTTACCATTTAGGTTTACTATGTCTTTGTATTGGAGTTCTGATAATCGCATATACTTCACCTATTTAATTCTATTAGATAAAGAAAAGAAACATAACTTAATGTTCCTTTTTAAAGACAAATAATTTACTAAATACATAATTTAATATTACTATTATGAATTGTACTATTATTTTTGATATTTTATCGTTTATGTGTAGTGGTGATGTCAAGATCCACATTGTTCCCATATCTATTAGGAGTGTTGTTACTCTTGATAGATAGAATTTTATCATTTCTTTTAGTTTATTAGTGCCTTGGGATTTTGATTCAAAAACATATTTTTTGTTGGTTATGAAGGCAAATAGCACCGCAAATATCCAGGATATTATGTTAGATATTTGAATATCTAGTTGGGAATTGTTTGTAAATATTAATAGTCTTACTAAATAAAATGAGAGAAGACTTACTATTGTTGTTAGGAATCCTATGATGAGATAGTTTATTATTTCTTTGTATTTTTTATATAGTTTTTTTACTTTGTAAATCATTATTTTCTTCTTCCTTTATTATATAAATTGGTCTGTTTTTGGTTTCCATGTACATTTTGCTAATATATTCTCCGATTATTCCTAAACAGAATAGTTGTATTCCTCCGATTAATAATACACAAGTTATTATTGTTGGGTAACCTGGAATACTTATTTCGAAGAATATTTTTTGTATTAGGACAATTAGAAGATAAAGTACTGATAGGAATGAGAGAATAAAACCTAGGAAAGTTGCGAATTTTAATGGTTTAGTTGAGAATGATACTATTCCTGATAAGCCGTATTTCATTAGTTTTGTTGGTTTCCATTTTGAAATTCCTGATGCTCTTTCTTTTGGAGTGTATGGCAGGTAACATGTGTTAAAACCTACCCATGAGAATATTCCTTTTGTAAATCTGCAATATTCTTTTAAGGATATCATGGCTTCTTTTACATTGGTTCTAAACATTCTGAAATCACTGGCACCTTGTTTTAGTTCTACTTCTGAGACTTTGTTCATTACTTTATAAAAGGCTGCTTTGACATCGGTCATTAGTTTTCCTTCGATACGATCGTTTTGGTAATAACAAACGCAATCACAGTTTTTATCTTTATCTAATATTTCTGCCATTTTTAATGTTAATGAAGGTGGTTGTTGCATATCAGCATCTATTAAGACAGTATAATCTCCTGTTGCTTTTTGTAGTCCAGCATAGATTACTGATTCTTTTCCAAAGTTTCTAGAAAATGATATTATTTTAGTTTCAAAGTCTTTGTTTTTTACTATTTTTTTTAGTTCTGTTAGGGTATTATCTTTGGAACCATCATCAATAAATATTAGTTCTATTTGGTATTTTTTACTATTTTTGTAGGTGTTTTTTACATCTTCAAAGAATAGTTTTATGTTTCCTTCTTCATTATAGCATGGTACTATCATTGATATTTTTTTCATTTTTTACTACTCCTTTTATTTCTATGACTAGAATTGGTATTAGTGTTATTATTCCAATTATGGAAACTATTTTTCCTATATTTAACCATGGTGAGGTATATTTTATTTCTATGTTGTGGAAACCTTTATCTATTTTGAAACCAATAAAGGCAGTATTTGTCTTTTCATATGGGGTTTTGTTTCCATCTACGTATATATTATACCCTTCATCGTAAGGCACTGCAAGGTTAAAGTAACTACTTTCTTTGGTTACGTTTATAGTTCCCTTTATTATGTCTCCTTTGGTTTCTTTTTTGTTTATTTTAAATTCGTCATGGGTTTGTTTTATTTTTTTTATGTCATTATAGTTTATTTCATAGGTCTCTATATTTGAGATTATATATTTCCCTTTGGCTATATCTATGTTTAGTTCTTTGTTTGGAGATAGTACGTAAGTAAATATATAGTTTTTGTTATGATATTTCCAGCCTTTACAGGTTAGTTTGTTTGAGACATTATTTATTGTTATACTGGTATCTCCGTTTTTACAACTTTCGGTGTAATCCATATTGAATTTAATGATTTGAATATTTTCATTATTTTGTTGTTTTGTTATGTTGTAGTTGGTGTCTTTATATAATTTAAATTCATACTTATTATTAACTATTTTGGCATTTGCCGGGTTATATGTTTTAGGAGTTGTTTTTATTAAAGTGTTTTTGTAGTTTGTTTGTGTGTTACCTGTTTTAGTTATTATGTTATTTAATAGTGCTAAGTTATTGTATGGGTATTTTAGTTTATTATAATCTTTTTCATTCATTATATTATTAGTGGCATAGCCTAGAGTGAATACATCATCATTAGTATATAATTTTATATCTTTTTGCTGTTTTATTTTTGTGTATCCTACTGGGGCTTTTGTTGTTGTTAGGTAGTATTTGTTTCCAAACATTATGTTAAATATAGGGTTTTCTATATCACTAAAGATGGCATCGTTTCTGTTTGGGTTTTCTGTTTCTTCTGTATACCAATAGAATTGTTTGTAGTTTTTGTTTGTTAGGGATGAATACATAGTTGTTTTATATTCAGATATATCTCTTATGTTGTTAGAGTTAAATAGGTTATTTGTGGCATCTACTGTTCTATATAGATTGTTATCTTTTTTTGTTTCTGTAGTTATTAGATTTTCTACTTCTTTATTATATTGGTTATTTTCTATTTCTTTGCTTGCTAGTTCATCATTATTATTTACTATTAGACATGAGGTCATACTTATAATTATTAGGGTTATTATAAGAGGAGTTTTTGCACATTTTTTGTATAGTATTATTAGCATTGTTGTGGTTAGGATATAGTCTATTATATATAGATAGTAATATTTATAGTTTATACATCCTATTATACTTATTATTGTTCCTAGTATTAAGAGATATTTTAGGTTTGTTTTGCTTGCTTTTGCATCTTCTAGAAGTTTTATTATTAGAATGATTCCAAGTGGTAAAAATGGAATAAATACTTTAGCGTTTAGATACATTAGACCATTTAATATGTAGTCAAAGATTGGAAATATCATTATAAGTGAGAAGAATATTCCTAGAAATTTATAGGATTTTTCTTTTTGGAGAATGCTATTTATTATTGCTAGGATTATTATACTTGTTAGGCCCATGGAATAACTATTATAAAGAAAGTTTGATAAGGTTATTTTGGGGATTAGTAGTTCTGATAGAGATATTAAGTTTGTGGAACCAAATCTACTATTTAATATGGCTTTTAGGGTTGGAAGAAGTAATACTCCAGAGATTAGTATTGGTATTATGAATATTAATGCTAGTTTTATGTGTTTTTTGATAAAGTCTTTTGTTTTTATGGTTTTGGTTTGTTTTAAATACATAAATATAGCATAGATAAATAGTGATATTAAGGCTGGAATACTAAAGAAATAACTGGTTGTTATTATTAGTAGGATACTTAGTATTAATAATAGTTTTTTGTTTGTTTTTAGATAATTATCAATAGAGATTAGTCCTAGTAAAAGAAATGGCATGTAGTTTACGAACATTATGTGTCTATGACTATGTAATATTATAGGGGATGCCATAGTAAATAGAAATACTGAGATAAATCTTAGTTTTCTAGAGGTTGTTTTTGTAGATACCCAGTAATATAACATAATTATATCTAATATTATTACTAAAATTGATATTAGTTTTATGTATGTTACCATTTTTATGAATGGTAATAAGTATGATATTAGAATTAAAGGATTAAATAGTCCATAGTAAGAGAAATTATATATGTTTTGTCCCATTCCTAGATTGAGTGCTAAAGATGGAAAGAAATTATGGGTATCATAAAATAATGTTCTAAAGTATTCAGGAATTAAGTAATGTTGATTAGCATAGTCCATAGTAGAACCATACATAACATTACCTGGTCTTAAAATAAATAAACATACTATAAAAAAAGAGATGATAATCATGAATATATTTAAGTAGTCAAACTTATTATATTTTTTCAATATCATCACCTCTTTTAATTCAGTATAATATTACTATTTTTTAAAGAGTTTGTCAAACTATCAAGTAATACTTTTTTTCCTTTTTTGTCTTTTTGAAAAGTGAAATATTAGATAGAATATTCCTGCTAGTATTATGAATATATAGAAACTTATTCCTCTTAGGAGAATCATACTTGAGGTTGCTAATGATGCTCCGTATATGAATTTATTTATTTTTAGTAATAGTGTTTCACTTATTCCTACTCCTCCTGGGAGTGGTATGAAATCACTTGCTAGGGTTATACATATTTGAAACGCTATTAGTTCTAGGGCTGACATGGTGTTTAGTCCAAATGATAGGTATATGAAGTAACTTATTGATAAGATGCTTAGTCTTTGTAATATCATATATATTAGTCCTTCTAGGAGGATTAATGGTTTTTCTTTGGTTAGTTTTGCACATTTTTTGTAACCTTGTATTGCTTCTTGGAATTTTGTTTGTTGTTTTTGTTTGTCTTTTATTAAATGTATTTTGTTTGCGAATGATATTAGTTTGTTTATGATGTTTGGCAATGTTTTTTTTGAATAAACCATTGCTATAAATAGTATTATTACTAATATATTGGTTATTGCACCTAGTATTATTAGGTAATTAAATAGTGTGTTTATATGAAATATATTTTTTAGGTATATTGGTACTAGTATTAGTGCTAGTAATAGTAATGCTACTTTATATAGTATTGTGTTTAGTAGTACTACTACTCCACTTGTTCTTACTAGGATTTTGTCTTTGTTCATTTCGTACATTTGTACTGGTTGTCCTCCGGTACTACTTGGGGTTATTCCTGAGAAGTAGACTTCTGTTGCTAGGTAACCGAATGCTTGGAACCATGATATTTTCTTTTTGAAATGTTTTAGCATTCTTTTTAGGAATAGTGCTCCGAAGAATGCGAATAGAAATACACAAATGAATGATATTATTATGTAGGTTATGTTACAGTTTTGTAATGAGTTTTTGAATTTTAATATGGAATAGTCTTTTAGTATGAAGTAATATGTTCCTACGATTAGTAATATAAATATTGTTATTAGTATTATGTATTTCTTTTTTGATTTCATTTGATCACCATTGTAAGAATAACATGTTTTATGGTAAAAGACAAGTTAAAAGGATCCTAGGGTATAACAATTATTTTTAAAGTTTTTTTGTTGTTTTTTAATATAAATTAGTAAATATTTCTAATAACAATTTAATAGTATTTTCTGCTTCTAAAGTTGTTACTATACTTTCTTTATCTAGAACATATATTTTTTGCATTTTATCAAAGGCATTAATTAGTTCGTCGTCGAATTCTAATTTCATATAGGTAAAATCTTTTATTTTCTTATTACTTGAGATACCTCCGATTCTTGAAACTTCTTCTTTTCTTTTGTAAGTAATTAGTTTTTTTAACTCTTCTTTGTTTTTTAAAAGCCTTTTAATACTGGTATTTTTAATCATAATTGAAATATCGTATAAATGCTTTGATACATCTTCATACATTTTTCTTTCGTAATAGAATTCTGCTGCAAAAATTTTATCAATAAATATTCTTTCTAGTTTTATTATTTCGATATCAAATTCAGATATATTGTATTTTTCTTTTAATATTTTTTTTTCATTACTTGATGCATATTTATATATTAATGGTTCGATAGTATATGTACTAATTGGTTCTGAGACTGTAAATGATGTTGATTCTATTTGAATTTTTTCTGATTTAAATAGTTCATTTAAGCCAAATAAGGATTTATACTTGTAAAACGAAGTTACACTGCCTTTTTTATCTATTGTTTTATCTTTATCTAATTCTAAACCGCGTATTTTATACCCAAGTGCTGATTTTTTTAGTCTTGTTCTGTTGCTATTATTAGATTCATTTTCGTTAACTTTTACTGTTAAGTCTATGTCTTCTGAAAATCTGTTCATATGATTTAATATTTTATATACTGCAGTACCACCTTTAAAATATGCTTGTAATTTATCTTGCTTTTTTGATAATTCTTTTAAGACAAGACAAACATAATAATCTTTTTCTAAGATATCGTTTCTTATACCAGTTCTGTTATTTATATTTAAAATTAATTCTTCTAATAAATCTTTACTTAGCACTTTTTCCTCCTAATTCATATAATTTTGTTATTGGTTTTAAATTATTTATTTCATTAGCATATTCAAATATTTTTTCAAAATCTAATTCATTTTCTTTAATAAATTTATAAATAATTGTCTTTTCATTATCTACTTCTATTTTGATATCATCTTTATTGGTTAGTATATCAAAAAGTTGAAGATATTTATAATTTTCTTCGTTGATTTTGGTTTTTGGTTTTCTAATGGTAACTCCTAAATTTTTATTGTTGTAATCATTTGTTCCTAGACATTCATTGGTCATTATTAATATATCTTTTGGAACTTGTGTTGTTAAACCTATTTTATTGAATAAATAAGCGCCGGTAAAATATCCTTTTGTTCCTTTTTCATCATGGATATATTTTTTTTCAATAACTTTTTCTACATTTAATGGTTTACTACCAAATACGCCTTTTGTTGGTTTGTAATAAATACCTTTTATAAACTGAGATAATTTATCTTTTTTTACAAGTCTATTTATATAGACATAAATATTTTTAAAGGTTTTTTCGAAGTTACTATGTATTATTTCTTTAAAATAGTTTTTTATATCTTCGATGAAAATAGGTTCATCATAAGGACATTTATCAATGTATTTAATTAAAATGTCATTATAATTCATGTTAAGACCTCCTTATGTATGGTGTTATTGTTTTTTGTGTTTTTTCTTTTTTATTCATTTTATAATAACATTATATGCTTTTTTGATAGATTTGTCAACTTTTCTTTTAACTTAGAGTTGTTTTCTAACTCTTTGGAGTGCTGTTTTTTCTAATCTTGATATTTGGGCTTGGCTTATACCTATTTCGTTTGCTATTTCCATTTGGGTTTTTCCTATTATGAATCTTTGGTCTAGGATGAATTTTTCTCTTTCTGTTAGTTTTGATATTGCTTTGTTTACTGCTAGTTTTATGTCTAGGTCTTCGTTTGTTTTGTCATCACTTATTTGATCGAATAGGTATATTGTGTCTCCACCATCGTTATATATTGGTTCGAATAGGCTTACTGGTGGTCTTAGGGCTTCCATTGCTTGATTTATGTCTTTTTCTTCTATTTCTAGGATTTGTGCTAGTTCTTTGTTTGTGGGTTCCACACCGTTTTTTACTGTTAGTTCGTCTTTTAGTTTTAGGACTTTGTATGCTACGTCTTTTATGCTTCTTGAGACTCTTATGCTGGAGTTATCTCTTAGGTATCTTCTTACTTCTCCTAGTACCATGGGAACGCAGTATGTTGAGAATTTTACTCCATATGATAAATCGAAGTTGTCTATAGCTTTTAGGAGCCCTACACACCCTATTTGGAATAGATCATCCATGTTTTCATCTTTTTTGTTGAATCTTTTTAGAATTGATAATACTAGTTTTAGGTTTCCATTTACTAGATCTTCTCTTGCTTTTTTGTTACCTTGTTTTAGTTCTTGGAATAGTTTTTCCATTTCTTCGCTTGTTAATACTTTTATATCGTTTGTGTTAATTCCTGTTATTTCTACTTTGTGTTTTGCCATAATAAAACTCCTTTCATATCTATATTGATATAAAAAGAGTTTTTCTATTCAGTTATTTTTTTAGGATTTGTTTTAGATTTAGACTAGCGTTATATAGATCTTTTTTTGATATGTTTTTGTTTTCTTTATTTAGGATTTCTACTATTTCTTTGATTGTCTTTTGTTCTTTTATTAGTTTATCTATTATTAGGGCTTCTAGAGATATGTTTTGTTCTTTTTCTTGTTTTTGTTTTGTTTTTATTATGAATGTGTATTCTCCTTGGTTTGTTTTTTCTTCGTTTTGTAATTTATTTAGTACTTCTTCTAGAGAGCCGTAATAGTTTTTTTCGTGGAGTTTTGTTAATTCTTTGAAGATGCTTATTTTTTCTATTTCTAGGTTATTTTTTAGGTATTCTAGGGTTTTTATTATTCTTTTTGGGGATTCGTAGAAGATATGTACTTTTATGGTTGTTTTGTTTAGTTCTTCTAGTAGTTTGGTTTTTTCTTTTGTCTCTCTTGGAAAGAAGCCTTGGAATGTGAATTTATCTGTTTCTATACCACTTGCTGAGAGTGCTGTTATGAGTGCTGATATTCCTCCGATGGGTATTACTGTTATGTTGTTTTCTCTTGCTTCTTTTACTAGTATGTAACCTGGATCTGATATGCATGGGGTTCCAGCATCTGTTATTATTGCTATGTTTTTATCTTGTTTTAAAAGTTTTATGATGTTTTTTGTTTGTTCTTGTTCGTTATATTTATGATATGACATTAGTTTGTTTTTTATGTTAAAGTTGTTTAGTAGTTTCATACTTGTTCTTGTATCTTCACATAGTATTATATCTACTTCTTTTAGGGTTTCTATGGCTCTTTTTGTCATATCATTTAAGTTCCCTATTGGGGTTGCTACTACATATAGGGTTCCCATTTAATCACCTGTTTCTTTATTTTTTTCGTTTTGTTCTATGGCTTTTTTTAGTTCGTTTAGAATGTTTAATGCTTCGATTGGGGTTATTTCTAGAGGATTTATGCTTTTTATTTTTTCTTCGATTGGGTTGTTTTCTTTTCTATCGAAATCTAAGAATAGACTTGTTTGAGTATATACTTCTTTTTTTGTTTCTTTACTTTCGTAAACGTTTAGTATTTCTCTTGCTCTTTTTATTATTTCGTTTGGTAGGTTTACTAGGGATGCGACGTGTATTCCATAACTTTTGTCTACTGGTCCTTTTTTTACTTTGTGAAGGAAGATTATTTTATCATTTTCTTCTTTAGCACTTACGTGTATATTTTTTAGGTTTCTTAGGTTGTTTTCTAGTGATGTTAGTTCGTGGTAATGGGTTGAGAATAAGGTTTTTGCTTTGATGTGGTCGTGGATGTATTCTAGGATTGCTTGGGCTAAACTCATTCCATCATAAGTTGCAGTTCCTCTTCCTAGTTCATCGAAAAGGATTAAGCTGTTTTTTGTGGCGTTGCTTACGGCGTTGTTTGCTTCTTTCATTTCAACCATGAATGTTGATTCTCCACTTACTAGGTCATCGCTTGCTCCGATTCTTGTAAAGATATTATCGAAAATTGGTAATTTTGCTTTTTTTGCTGGGACGAATGATCCTATTTGGTTTAGTATTACTATGATTGCAAGCATTCTCATGTAGGTTGATTTACCACTCATGTTAGGTCCTGTTATTAGGAGTATATTTGTTTTTTCATCCATTACTACGTCGTTTGTTACGTAATCTTTTTTTGATACTATTTCTACGACTGGGTGTCTTCCTTCTTTTATGTTTATGTTTCTTGTATCTGTTATTTCTGGTTTTACGAAGTTGTTTTGTTCTGCTACTACGGTTAGGGCTAGTATTACATCTAATTCGCTTAATATGTCTGCTATTTGTTGAATTTTTGGTACGTATGTTTTTACTTTGTCTTTTATTGTTATGAATATTTCATATTCTAGAGATGTTATTTTTTCTTCGGCGTTTAGTATTAGATTTTCTTTTTCTTTTAGGGCTGGTGTTATGAATCTTTCACAGTTTGCAAGTGTTTGTTTTCTTTCGTAACCGAATTCTTCTTTTACTTGTTTTGCGTTTCCTTTACTTATTTCTATGTAGTAACCGAATACTTTGTTATATCCTACTTTTAGGTTTTTTATTCCTGTTTTTTCTCTTTCTTCTTGTTCTAAGTTTAGTATGAAGTCTTTTCCTCCACTTGATAGGGTTCTTAGGTTGTCTAGTTCTTCGTTAAAGTTATCTTTTATGATGTTTCCTTCTTTTATGGTGATTGGTACTTCGTCTTTTATGGAGTTTTCTAGGAGACTATGAAGATCTTCTAGGGTTTCTATTTGTTTGTCGTAGTCTAAATTTTTTAAGATTTTGTTTATTTCTGGTAATACTTTTATGGAGTTTTTTAGTTGTAATAGATCTCTTGCGTTTACGTTACCATAAGTTACTCTTCCTGATAGTCTTTCTAGGTCATATACGTTGTTTAGTAGTTCTCTTAGTTCTTCTTTATAGATGAATTCTACTAGGAATGTTGAGATTAGATTTTGTCTTCTTAGTATTTCTTTTTTATTTATTAAGGGGTTTTCTATGTATTCTTTTAACAGTCTTGATCCCATGGCTGTTTTTGTTTTATCTAGTAACCATAGTAAGGAATAGGTTCTTTCTTTTAGTCTTAGGGTTTCTACTAATTCTAGGTTTCTTTTGGTGTGAATGTCTAGGTGTAGTGTATCATTTTTTTTGTGTATTTTTACTTTTTTTAGATGGGATAGGTCTCCTTTTTTTGTTTCTTCTAGGTAGAATAATAAGTGTTTTATTGATGTTATTAATCTTTGATCTGTTATGTCTTGGTAGATTTGTTTGTAGTTTTCTGATAAGCCGTTGCTTATGGTTACTAATATATTATAGTTATCTCTTAGGGCACTTATTATTTCTCTATTTATTTGAGAGTTTACTATTACTTCTTTTAACTCTAGTCTTATTATTTCGTTTATTAGGTTGTCTTTTTGGTAATCTATTAGGGTGGTTACGAATGTTCCGGTTGTGATATCTGTATAGCTTAGGGCATAGCAATGTTTGAAGTCATAAATGCTTCCTATGTAGTTATTAGTTTTTTCGTCTAAGGATGATGATTCCATTAGTGTTCCTTTGGTTACTACTTGGGTTACTCCACGTTCTACTACTCCTTTTTTATCTGGAGGGGTTAGTTGTTCACATATTGCTACTTTGTAACCTTTTTCTACTAGTTTTTCTAGGTAACTTTCGTAAGCATGAAATGGTATTCCACACATTGGAACTTTTTCGTCTAGACCACAGTTTCTTCCTGTTAGGGTTAGTTCTAATTCTCTTGCTGCTAGAGTAGCATCTTCGAAGAACATTTCGTAAAAGTCTCCTAGTCTAAAAAATACGATTGTGTCTTCGTATTTGTCTTTTATTTCCATATATTGCATCATCATTGGAGATAATCTATTTTTGTCAATTTCTTTTCTTTTCATATACAACACCTTGTTTTATTATACTAGATTTTTTGTTTTTTTTCTATTAAAATGGGGATTTTTGGTAAAAAAAAAACATCTTATTGATGCTTTACTTTTCTATTTTTTCTTTTCCACCCATATATGGTCTTAGTACTTCTGGTATTGTTATGCTTCCGTCTTCGTTATAGTTATTTTCTATTAATGCTATTAGGGCTCTTGTTGATGCTAATACTGTGTTATTTAGGGTATGTGGATAATAGTTTTCTTTTTCTCCTTTTATTCTTATTCCTAGTCTTCTTGCCTGAGCGTCTCCTAGGGTTGAGCATGATCCTACTTCGTAGTATTTTTGTTGTCTTGGACTCCATGCTTCAACATCACATGATTTTACTTTTAAGTCTGCTAGGTCTCCTGAACAACATTCTAGTGTTCTTACTGGGATATTTAGGTTTCTAAAAATTTCTACTGTGTATTTCCACATTTTGTTATACCAATTCATACTATCTTCTGGGTTACATATTACTATCATTTCTTGTTTTTCAAATTGATGTACTCTATAGATTCCTCTTTCTTCTATACCATGTGCTCCGACTTCTTTTCTAAAGCATGGTGAATATGAGGTCATTGTTATTGGAAGTGTATCTTTTTTTAGAATTTGATCTTTAAATTTTCCAATCATTGAGTGTTCACTGGTTCCTATTAGGTATAGGTCTTCTCCTTCTATTTTATACATCATGGCATCCATTTCTTCGAATGACATTACTCCGGTTACTACACTACTTCTAATCATGAATGGTGGTATGCAATAAATAAAGTTTTTGTCTATCATGTAGTCTCTTGCGTAATTTAACATTGCTGTTGAAAGTCTTGCTGCATCTCCCATTAGGTAGTAGAAACCATTACCACTTGTTCTTCCACTTGCATCTTTGTCTAGGCCATTAATACTTGTTAATATATCTGCATGATATGGCACTTCGTAATTTGGTACTTTTGGTTCTCCAAATTTTTCTATTTCTACGTTTTCGTTATCGTCTTTTCCTACTGGAACGCTTTTATCTATTATATTAGGAATTTTCATCATTTTTTCTTTTATTTGTTTGTTTAGTTCTTCTTCTTTTTCTTCTTTTTCTGTTATTATTTCGTTTATTTTTGTTACTTCTTCTTTTATTTTATTTGCTTTATCTAATTCTTTATTTCTCATTAGATTTCCTATTTCATTACTTTTTTCTTTTCTTTCTTTACGAAGGTTATCCCCTTCTAGTTTTAGTTTTCTTGTTTGTTCATCTAAGTTATATATTTCATCTACTAGTGGTAGTTTTTCGTCTTGAAATTTCTTTTTTATGTTTTCTTTTACTAATTCTTTGTTTTCTCTTATTAGTTTTATATCTATCATATTATCTCTCCTTTATTTTTGTTTTATTTCTTGTAATTCAAATCTATATTTTTGTTTTACGTTTGGGTATTTGTTTTTATCTACTTCACTTAGAAACATTTCTTTTGGTCTGGCATAAATTATAAAGTGCTCTGTAAATCACTAGTTCTTCTTTTGTTTCGGAGTGGATTGCTAGATCTTCGACTAGGTAATAGTTACCTTTGAAGTGTTTGTAGATTCCTTTTATTTTTAATTTATTCATGTTCCCTCCTTTTTATATAAAAAAAGAATGGTAAGGAGTCTTTAAGACGGTACCATCCTTTGTTTAACTTATTTTATAACGGTATTACCGGGAATGATTGGTTCCTCTTGGGAGTAGATTCGTAAAACATTTATGTTAGTTTACAGCGACCACTAACTCTCTTTGATAAATTGTTTTATTACTAGTCTCCTTCACTGAATTAATTATATTTTAACAGATTTTTTGTTTTATGTCTATATTATTTTCTTGTTAATACGTATTTTGCGTAATCTTCGTAGTAATTATCTATACCTATTAGTCTATCGTTTATGTAATTTGTTTCGTTTTCTAGGTATTTTTCGAATTCTTTTGTTTCTTTCTCTGATGGATTATTAAAGTAGAATTTATCAATGCATTGATTTGCTACTATATCTGCATATCTTCTATTTGGGGATGTTACATGTGTATAATGCCCTAGCCCTAAGGCATCATGGTTTTTACTTGTTACGGAATATATGGCTGTTCCTTGCTCTTTTGTTATTTCATCTAGATAGTTGTTGGTGTTATATATTGTTCCTTTGTTTTGGTTTTTGTTTTCTGTTTCATCGTAGTGTCTATATATGAATGGTTTTCCTTCTTTGGCAAAGTATTCTGCTACTTTGTTGTTAGTATAGATCATTATTGTTGCTATTAGTTGTTCTGCAGTTGTTATTTCGTTATTTATTATTTTTGATGTTATGTTGTTTTTGCTTGTTAGAATCTTTTTTATCATGTTTAGGTTATCTATTAGTTTTTCTTCTTTTTTGCTATAACAGATATTTTGTAATCTATTAAATTCTTTGTAGGAATAGTTTTTTGTTATTTTTGGACTTTCTTTGGTTATTTCAAATGCTAATAGGTTGCCTTTTGTGTCTAGCAAGAAGTTATATACTTTTACGTTTCTTATTTTTCTTTCTTCTAGTGATAGGTATTTTTTTATTATTTTTGGATGAAACATATCTATTTTTTTATCTTTTAGGTATATTGCTGTACAATTGTTTCTAGCACATTTTATTGGGTAACTTTTTATATTCATAATACTTGTTGGGTCTGCTATGTATACTTTTAGGTTATATAGTTCTTTATTTATTTTAGTTACTGATATGGCATCATCTTTGTTGACGTCTTTTTCTTCGTCTATAGTAATTATAAAGTTATCTGTTTTTGTTTTCTTTGTTTGATATTTTGTTTTTTTATATGAGGGGATTATTATATTATATCTTTTATTTAGGCTTTCTTCGGTTTGATTTGGTTCTTGTTTTTTTATTTTTGAGATAATGTTTTGATACCAATTTGTTAGAAATTCATTTGTTTTATTTTGTTCTAGTAATTCTTGATATGATTTTGTTATGGTTGTTAATAGGGAGTCTTCTTTATTTTGATCTTTGATTATATTAGGATTTTTGATTAGTAATTCTAAGGTTTTACTATAGTAACATATTTTTTTGTATGAAATGTTTTTGTTTTTTAGTTCTTCTAGGAGTTTTATTAGTATTTTGTTTAATAGATCTTCTTCTAGATTATATTTGTTAATTAGATTAGGATTTTGATTTATTAGATTTTCTGTGTAATTTATGTTTTCTATATTAAATATTATTGTTTTTAGGACTTCGTTATCATTTAGATTTTCTTTTTTATTTATACTATATATTATTTCTTTTTCGATATTTTCTAGTCTATTTATTATGTCTTTTATGTAGTATGTTTTGCTATGACTATTTTTTTGTTTTTGTCTTATTTGTAGTTGTGTTTTTAGTTTTAGGATATTTTCTAATTCTTCTGTGTGCTTGTTATTTTCTGGTTTTATTTCTTGTTTTAGGAGTTCTAAGGTTTTATATATTGATGATGCGTTTCTTTCTGATAAGTTACTAATTAATATTTCTAAATGATTTATTAAGTAACTGAAGTTTTCTTCTTGCTTGGTTTCTTTTATGTTATTTGATATGTTGTTTTCTATTTTTTCTAGTTTTTGATATATGTAATTTAGGTTGTTTAAATTTTCTTTTTCTTTTTTATAGAAATTGTTCTTTTGTGCTATTTTTTGTTTTATTTGTGTTTTTAGCTCTTCTAGTAGTTTTGTTTTTTCTAGTATTTTGTTTGTTTCAAGATTTGAATTTTGTTCTAGGATGTGTAATATTTTGTTTATTATATCTAAGTTTTCTATGTTTTGATTTTTTGTTTGTTGTTCTAGAAATTTTATTGTTTGGTAAAAGTTTATGTTTTGATAGTTTACTTTTGTATGTTTTACTTCTTGATCTAGTTTTTTGTCTAGGTTATCTATGGTTTTCATTATGTTTATTAGGTCGCTGTAGGGATCGTTTATGTTTCTTGTTTTTTTATATAATATTTGATTTATTGATAGGTAATTTGTACGAAAGTTTATTATTTTTTGATATTTTTCTATGAAATCTTGGGTTGTTGTTATGTCTTGTTCTAGGAGTTCTAGTAGTTTATAGATTAAATCTTCTTGTTCTTCTTTATAATTATATAGTGTTTGTTTTAGGTATTCTAGGGTTATTTTGTAGTTATCTTCTTTGTTTTTTATTTTTAATAGTTTTTTTAACAGTCCCACATCGTTTGTTTTTAGTAATTTTTCTGTTTGTTTTTCGTTTAGTACTTTCATTAACGTCTTGATTTTCCAATTATTTCTATGTCTGTTGTTAGACATTTTATTCGTTCAATTATTCTTCTTGCTTTTACTTTTTCGGTTTTATTTTGGGATACTGCTAAATGGTTTTCTAATTCTGTTATAGTTAGGTTAGAAGTGAAAAAGGTTGTTAGGTTTTCATTCATTCTGTGTTGAAGGAGTGTTCCTAGTATTTCATCTCTTCCCCAGGCTGTTACATTTTCTGCTCCTATGTCATCTATTAGTAAGTATGGTATGTTTTTTATGTATTCGTATTTTTCACTGAATGTTGCTTCGTTTTCTTCTTGTTTTTGAAATGATGATTTTAGGGTTCTTAGAAATTCTGGGAAATAGATAATAGCACTTTTTTCTCCTTTTTTGGCTAGTTCGTTAAAGAGTGCTGCAACAAGATAGGTTTTTCCACAGCCAAAGTTTCCATGGAGGTATATTCCTTTTGTTTCTTCTTTTTTGTAGTTTTTTAGGAAGTCTATGATATATCTTATTGTTTCGTTTCTTGAGGCATCATCTGTGTATATGGCTTTTATTTTTGCTTCTTGTAGAGTTTTTGGCATATCAAAAAGATTAAGATTTTCTTTATATTTGTTTGTTTCTAAGTCTTTTTGTTTGTATCTACAGGCTTTGTAGGTAAATGTTATATCTTCGCCATCTACTTCTGGGAGGTTACAATAACCTTTTAATTCGTTTTTACAATATTTTAGTCCTTTGCAAGTCATACAGTGTTCATATTCTAAGGCTGAGTTTTCTAGACTTGATGTATGTTTATATAGTTTATCTTGTTTTATATTTAGGTTATCTGTTATTTCTCTAAAGTATTCTTTGTTTAGTTTATTTAGGAATATTTGTTTTAAATTGTTTTCTTTTTTTTCTATTAGACTATCTACTTTTTTCACTTGTACCACCTAATAAAAATTATATCATGTTAGAAAAAAAATAGCTATTTAAATTAATGCTATTTTTGAGGAAAATGTTCCGTTTATATTGTTTTTGTTTTGATCAACCCAAAATTTTATTTTGTATATTGATGTTTGTTCGTCTTTTAATGTTTGGTTTGTTAGGTAACCTTGTTTATTTAGATTATCTGTTATTATTACTTTATCATCTTTTATTACTGTGTATTTTATGTTTTCGTTTGGTATGGTGTTGTTTTGATCTGTTATTAAAGCGATGGTAAAGTTTTTTTCTTTGTTTCCATAGTTGGTTATTTTTAATATGTAGCCCTCTTCTTCTTGTTTGGTTTCTATGTTTTCTACTTTGAGATTATTTGTTATGTTGTTTGTTATTTTGTCAGCATTTTGGTAGTTTTCTATGAGGTTATTTCTTAGATAGGTTCCTACTAGAAGGAAACACATGATTAGTATTATTCTAGTTATTCTAAATCTTGTATCGTTTTTCATTATTTTAACCCCCTTTGATGGTTTCATATTATAACATATTTTTGGGGTTTTGTAAATGAAAAGTGTTGAGGCTCTATGATTTTTCATATAAAAAGTATAGTTATGTGTTTGGTAACTATACTTTTTGGTTTTGATTAGTAATTTTTTTTTATAATTTTTTTAAGACGGATTATTTAGAATTTTGTTTTTACTTTTACTTTTTTTGAAGTGTTATTATTTAAGTTTTCAATATTTTTTACTTTTTGTTTTGTGGATTCTTTTGCTTGTTGTGCTTCTTGTTTTATGCTTTGTGTTGGTTTTATTTGTTCTTTTTGTGTTAGATCATGTAGCATATAATTATCAAGATATTCTTTTAGTTCTGTTTTGCTAAAATCGCCTTCATACCCTGCGTTTTTGTCATTAAATCTTATTCCAGAAAGTAATACTTTTTTGGAAATTAATAGTTTTGTTTTATCGTCAATTAACCAGGTAACTGGTTCTACTTCTACCCATGCGTAACTTTTGCAGTACTTATTGTTATGGAAAAACTCTCCTTTAGATAAATCTAAATTTCTAAGTCCCTTTAAAAGGGAAGTTGGATGGTAAACGTCTCCATTAGATAAGTCAACACTATCTTCCCCCCAAAAGAATATATTTGGTACTACACGGATATATTTTTTTCCTTGATATTCATATTCTTCATATGTTGTGGGTCTAAATTTGTCGTCGTTATTACGGCAATTTATTGCATCAAAGGTGTAACTTTTCCCTGTTTTTTTCATTCCTTTATGATATTCATTTTCTAGTACTTCTTGCAGTTCTTTATCTACGGCATATTGTGGGTATTCACCATATTCTACTTCTTCTGTTTCGTTGTAACCTTTTGTTCTTTTTGAAGATACGTAATTAAATACTTCAGGAGATTGCAAAACCGGTCTAATACCAACGTAGCGTCTATAATTAGGAGTAAAAAAGATAGTAGGAGTGTCCGTTACTGTTTTGACATAATCTCCTTCGTCTAAGTCAGTTTTAGTCCAATATTCACATGTTATTCCTTTTGGTGATTGATCATCTTTAATATAATTGGTTTTTCCTAGATGATCATATCTTTCCACTATACCTCCTCTTAGAATACATAAATCTGTTGCGGCGGCGGCCATTCCATATTTTTTCAATACTTCTAATTGCGTTTTTTCCTTATACTTATTAACTTGATCTGCAGTCAAAATAGTAAGGCTTTCTTGATTTTCTTTTAATGAGGTATTTTTCTTTGTATTTTCATAATTATAAGAATTGTTATTAACATTTATTTGTTCTTTTGTTAAGGTTGGTCTTGGTTGGATTAGTTCTTTAGCAAAATATTGATCTAAATACTTTTTTATATCAGTTTCATTAAAATCAATACTACGTATTTGTTCTGTATTAAATGGTATGTTTGCAAATAATATTTTTTCACTAAGTATTATTTTACTTTTTTTATCTACCCACCATTTAACTGGTTGTACTTCTACCCAGACTGGTTCTTTATCTTTATATTTTTTTCCATTTGGTAATCTGTATTTTTTTGATAAGTTTGCAAGCATTCTTACATATTGTTTTCCTTTATAGTCATATTCATAGACTTTTTCAGGGGAAAAGCCAATTGCATCTATAGCATTTCTGTTAAAATCAAGTGTAAAAGAATTTCCTGTTGTTTTAAGATTTCCTTTTTTATAGTTTTCTTCTAGTTCTTTTTGGATTTCAACGTTTGGCGCATATTGTGGGTAATATCCATATTCTATTTCTAGAACTCCATCTTTGGCTTTTTTTCTTTTTACATCTTTCTTTCTAATATCCCAAAGTGATGAAAGCGTTGCAGCTGGTCGTGATGATATGTCGCGTTCATTAAAAAAATGAGGGCCAACGTCTCCAAGCCAAGTAACAAAATCTGCTTTATACCAGTCTGTGGAACTTGTCCAATATATTCCAATTCTATCTTTTGGTTTTCTGTTGCTATGTTTGACATAATCAACGCAACTACTAATATCTACTCGACCACCTGAAAGAATTGCAAAATCAGTTATTGCTGCTTTTGTTCCTCTCTTTTTTAGTATTTTTAGTTTTTTAAAACGACGACTACCGCATTGTTCATTTGTTAAAAAAGTAAAATTTTTTATTTCCATTATTACACTTCCTTTGATGGTTTCATATTATAACATATTTTTGGGGTTTTGTAAATGAAAAGTGTTGATGCTCTATGATTTTTCATATAAAAAGTATAGTTATGTATTTGGTAACTATACTTTTTGGTTTTATCTGTTTTTTTTGTTAGTTATTCCATATTCTTCATTTAATAGGAATAATATTTCTTCTTTGTCTTCTATCTCTCCAATGTTTTCTTTCCATTCTGGATCGATTTGTTTTAATATTTTATCTTTAAAATTTGGTTTTTCTTCTTTGATATTTGTTATATTTTTTACTTTTTCTTTTTCCATTATTTCACTCTCCCCGTCAATATATTTACATATGATTTTACACTTTATGACTTGTTTTTTTATTATTTTTTTTAGTTTAGATTTTTGTTATTTATAAATCTTTTAATTATAGTGTTTTGTGGTATACTTTTAGTGGAGGTGTCTTATGAAATATATAAGTATATTTTTTGGAAAGATTGTTGCATATTTGTGTACTATGGTTGGACGTGGTAGTTCTTTTCCTGGTACTTTTGCTGCTAAAATTGATAGAAATATTTTGAGTAAGTTTGTTTTGCCTTCTAGAGTTATAGTGGTTACTGGTTCTAGTGGTAAGGGTTCTACTACAAGAATTATTGCTAATGGTTTTAGGGATTGTGGTTATACTGTTGCTCATAATAAAGAAGGTGGTAATCAAACTTCTGGTGTTATTACTACTTTACTTAAGAATTGTAGTTTGAGTGGTAAAGTTAAGACTGATGTGGTAGTTTTGGAGATGGATGAAAGATATATTAAATATGTTCTTCCTGTTATTAAGCCTAGTGATGTTGTTATTACTAATGTTACTAGGGATCAACCTCCTAGACAAAGACATCCTGATTTTATAGTTAGTGAAATATCTAAGGGGCTTAGTGATGATATGCATTTGTTTTTGAATGCTGACGATCCTATTTTACAAAAGTTTGTTATTAATAAGAAGAATAAAGTTACTTATTATGGAATTGATAAATTAGATTTTTCTTATGATAAGAATTTATTTAATAGTTTAAATTGTTCTCGTTGTATTAAGTGTAATAGTGTTCTTTCTTATGATTATTATCATATTGAAGATATTGGATCTTATAAGTGTTCTAGTAAGAAATGTGATTTTGGAAGACCTAAGTCTAAGTATGTTATTACTGGTTATAATGATAAGGTTATTACAATAAATAAGAAATATAATATTACTTTAAATAATGATATGCTTTATAATTTTTATAATACTTTGGCTGCTTTTTCTGTACTTAGTGAATATGGATTAGATAAGAGTAAAGTTTGTGATTCTATATCTAGTTTAAATCGTGATAAGAAGATTTATAGTCATTATATGGTTAAAGATAGAGAGGTTTTTGTTCTTAATAATAAGTGTGAGAATGCTTCGACTTATAATCAATCTATGCTTTATACTTATAATAATAAAAATAAAAAGACTATTATTATTGGTTGGGAAGAGATTTCTAGGAGATATTTATGGGATGAACTTTCTTGGCTTTATGATATTGAGTTTGAACTTTTTAATAAGCAAGATATTGATACTTTTATAGTGTGTGGTCCTCAGAGATATGATATTGCTGTTAGGCTTAAATATGCTGGTATATCTGAGGATAAGATAAAAGTACATAATAATTTGTATGAGGCTAAGGAAGATATTTCTAATTCTTTGGGAGATATATATGGAATTTTGAATTTTGATTATGTTAATGATTTTAATAGGGTTATGGAGGATCTTAAATGAAAGTAAATGTTTTATGTTTATATTATGATATTATGAATTTGTATGGTGATACTGGTAATGTTAAGGTATTAGAGTATCATCTTAAGGAACAAGGTATTGATTATAATATTGATTATATGTCTATAGATGATAAGATTGTTTTTAGTGATTATAATATTGTATTTATTGGTGCTAGTAATGAGGAGAATAGATTTATTTGTTTAGATCATTTGATTAAGTATAAAAAAGATATTAAGAAATATGTTGAAGATGGTGGTTATTTTCTTGCTACTGGTAATTCTGTTTCTATGTTTGGTAAGAGTTTATATGAAAGGGATGCTGTTGGGTTATTTTCTTATGATGTTTGTGAAAGTAAGGAAAGGATTTCTAAGGAAGTTATTTTAGAAAATAATATTTGTTCTTCTATATATGGGTTTGTTAATCATCAAGATATTATTAATAATTTAGATAGTGATATGTATTTGTTTGATGGTGAAGGAATTCATTATAAGAACTTTTTTGGTACTTTTGTTTTAGGCCCTATTTTATCTAGAAATCCGGAGTTTCTTGAATATTTTTTTAAAGGTTTTGTTAGTTCTATAGATGATAAGTTTAAGTTTAAGGATATGAATGTTGCTTTGAATAAGAAGGCATATGATGAATTTATTGAATTTAAAAAGACTAAGGTTTTTAATAGTCATAACGCTTAGTCTTTTTTTGTTTTTGGTTTTATTATTTTTATACTTTTTATTTTTGGGAAGGCTTTGATTAGTCTTCGATGTAATACAGATTTTTGTGATATTAGGTTTCTTATATATTTGTTAATGTCTTCGGTTTTATCTTCGATTGAGACTTTTTTTATGGTCTTTTTGAAGTTATTTACTATATTGAAGGACATTATTATGTCTATTAGGAATAGAATTCCTATTATTATTGCTATTATTTGTGTTATGTTTGTTGGAATGCTATTTAATATGTTTGTGAAGAATGGGTTTATTACGTATACTAATAGACATGCTGTTAAACCAAATGGAACCATTGTTTCTAGGCATATTCTACCGTTTATGTTGTATTTGTTATTTGAGTAGTCCCACCATCTTGCTTTGAATAGTTTTTCCATTATGTAACTGGTAAAGTATTCTAGGACACTACAAATTGCTATTGATAGAATAAAGAGTGCTAGTGGATGTGTGGTGTATTTTGATAGGAATAGTACTACTGCTACTGCGCCACATCCATATATGGGACATATTGGTCCTATTAGGAAGCCTCTGTTTGATAAAACTTTGTCTGTTATTAATGTGTAAATCGTTTCCATTATCCAACCTATCATTGAATAGATTATAAAAAGTAAAAAATACATTGTTATTTCATTTATCATACTAATCACCATATTCATTATATAAATAATAATTATTTATAGCAAGAAAAATTGTTGTTTTTGGACGTTTTTTGGGGTTTTGTTTTGTTTTTTTAGTCTAGATATGTTATTTTTGCATAACCAGAATTTGGGAAACCTTTTTCTAAATCAAAGTAGTTCCCTTTAGGATTTGGTATTTTTTTCTATTTCTTTTAGTATTAAGTTACTATATTTATAGGATTTTTATGAATTATATTTTCTTTTTGTTTTGTAATATTTTAATTATTGTTAGATATAACTAATCTTGATGAAAAATATGAACTTCCAGTTTGTGATATTCTATGATATGAAAATATTCCTGCTAGATTTGTGTTATTGAATGCTAGGCTTCTGCCCATCCAGTAAGCGCTTACGTAAACTTGAGATTTAGCATCGTCGTACCACATTGCGGTTTCTTTGCTGGCGTCTCCTAGTTTTCCTCTTTTTCTTGATGCTGCATCGGTATCTGTGGTTCCATAACTGTAGTAATCGTGATATTTTCTTGATGGTCCATATGTTATTCCTGTTGGAGCATAAAAGTTTCCATCTGATTTTATCATACTTGCACTTACATATTCATAATTTCCTCCGGACATATCGTACACTCCATATATATTACCTGTTGTGGATGCTATTACTCCACCTTGGTTGTAGACATTACAAGTTGTAGATGCTGATGAGTTTGGAGCACTTCCACATCCTGTTATTGTTCCTGAACCTGTAGAATTTGAGGTATTCATTGTTCCTTTGTTATTTATTCCTACTTCTGTACATACTCCTTTGGTACATGTTCCATATTTTGTATGTGATAAGTATGCTACTGCTCCCCATTCCATGTTTCTTGCCATGTATGTCTCTACTGTATTATCAAACCCATATGCATTATTTGTTTTATTCATTTTTTGAATATTGTTGTAGAATGTTCCAACAGCTGTATTGGTAATTGGTGTTTTGTTTGGTAAGGTTGTTATACTTGTGGTGCTTCCGGTTGTTTCAAATTTTCCCATCCAAAATCCTGTTTTTTCTTCACTTGTTTCATGTGTTAAATTATCGTTTTCATCTCTCCAAAAGCCTGGATGTGTATAGTATTTATCGTTACAAGTATCATCAGTACAAACGGTATTTGTTTCATTTAGTTTGCATGTTTCACTTGTTCCATCTCCATTTGAACCTTGTACTTTGTTGGTACAGTTTATTTCTCCGGTTGTCTGATTATCTGTTTCCCATTTTATTTTTATTTCTTCTGGACTGCTTGTTATGGAACCATTACTATTATAATTAAATACTTTGTATTTATATCTTGGTATCCAAACCTCCATAGTTAATATATCATCCATTGGTATTTCTGTTCCAACACTTGCTGATAAATACTTGCTGCGATTAGTACTACTTACTGTAACACTATTTGCCCACATTTTTTCATCATAATTATACCATTTATATTTATTTGTTTTATTATTTTCGTCTGCTTTTTTCCATGTAGAACTTGTTTCATCATAATATACTGGTATCATATTACTTGATAAAATTGGGGGATTTGCTCCGCTTGTATCTAAATTAGTATTAGGTGTTAGTTCTATTATTTTATTTCCTGTTACTTCGTCTGTGAAAAGTGCGTAGGAATTGTTTATTTTATATGAAATGATTCCTACTGTTATTAGAAATAATATACATATTATTGATAGTTTTATTGTGTTAAATTCTTTTATGTTTTTATTTAATAGGTTGTAAAGATACCCCCCCCCCGAACGAATGTTTGCTATCTTGATTTTGTATTTTTTTCATATTACTACGTCCTCCTTAGTATTATTTATACATTAATTTTATAACAAACTTTTTATTTTTTCAAGGAATTGTTTTGCTTTTGTTTTCATATAAAAAAGAAATTAATCTTTAGGAATAATTTCATTTTATGTAATCATCTAGATTATCTGGTACTTTATCATTTAATATTGTTTTTATTATTTTGTCTTCTTTTTCTTGAGGAACTTCTTTTCCGGTTAAGATGCTTATTTGTTTTATGACATCTCTTAGGGCTGTTTCGTTTTTCATGTTATCGTCTTGTAGTTTTTCTGCTAGGGATAGGATTGTGTTTTTGTCTACGTTGGTCTTTTTTTCTACTTTTTTAAAAAAGTTATCTGTTAATTTCAAAATAAAACCTCCTACTATAAGATATGTAAAAGGCCTATTTTTGTTATTTTTTTATTTTATTAGTTACTTTTTGTGATAGTTCTATCATGTTTTTATAGTTTTCTTTTATTAGACTATCTGCTATTTCATGAGCTATTTTTACTTCTTTTGTTCCTATTTCACTTATTTCTTCTTGGACTTGTTTGTTGTAATCTTTCATACTTTGATCTTCTTTTGTTAGTATATATATTTTTTCATATAGTAGTCCTATTATTTCTTCTTCTAATCCTGGTTGATATGTTTTTCCTAGCATTTCGTATAAGTATAATGATTTTACGTAATTGTTTATATTTATTAGTAATGTTTCTTCGTCTTTTATTTCTGGTACACATACTTTGAATTTTTTTAGTTTGGTATCTTTTATTTCTTTGTGGCATCCTATGTTTTGGCTTTCTTCTTTGTTTTCGTAATCTATATTAGTTGTTTGTCTACTTATGTATATGAAGCTTTCATCTGTATATAGATTATTGTTTTTTAAGAAATCTATGAATTTTTTATAGTAAGTCATTTTTGTTTTTAAATACTAATTCTATAGGAGTGCCTGTAAAGTCGAAGTTTTCTCTTATTTTGTTTTCTAGGTATCTTTCGTATGAGAAGTGTACTAGTCCTTTGTTGTTTACGTTAAATGTAAATTTTGGTGGTTTTGTTCCAGTTTGAGCAGTGAAATATATTTTTAGTCTTTTTCCTTTGTATGATGGAGCTGGATTTAGTCCATATGCTTCGGTTATTACGTTGTTTAGAACGCTTGTTTTTATTTCTTTTGTTATGTTTTCTTTTACTTTTTTTACTTCTGGCATAAGGGTGTGGATTCTTTTTTTTGTTAAGGCAGATAGGAATACTATTGGAGCGTATGATATAAATTTGAATTCTTCACGTAGTTCTTTTGTGAATTCTTTTAGATCTTTATCTTTTTCTTGGACTGTATCCCATTTATTTACTACTAGTATGATACCTTTTCCTTTTTCTATGGCATATCCAGCGATATGTTTGTCGTGTTCTATTATTCCTTCTTCTCTGTTTATTACTAAAAGGCATATATCTGCACGATCTATAGCTCTCATGCTTCTTAGGAGACTATATTTTTCTATTGATTCGAATACTTTTCCTTTTTTTCGCATTCCAGCGGTATCTATTAATATGTAGTCTTCTTTGTCATATTTAAATGGTATGTCTACGGAATCTCTGGTTGTTCCTGCAACGTTACTTACTATTACTCTTTCTTCGTTTAGCATGGCATTTACTAGACTACTTTTTCCTACGTTGGGTCTTCCTATTACACATATTTTTGTTTTTTCTCCTTGTTCTTTTTCTTGTTTTGTAAAGTCTTTTGTTACTTCTTCTAGAAGGTCTGCGATTCCTCGGTTGTGTTCTCCACTTATTGGAACGTATGATTCAAAGCCTAGTTCGTAGAAGTCATATTGGTTGTTTTCTGCTTGTTTGTTGTCAACTTTGTTAATTGCTACTACTACTTCTTTGCCTGATTTTTTTAGTACTTCTTTTACTTCTAAGTCGTTTGCTGTTAATCCTTCTTTGGCATCTACGACGAAAATTATTTTATCAGCTTCTAGTACTCCAATTTCTACTTGAGTTTTTATTTCATCATTAAATAATTCTTTTGCTATGTCTAGACCCCCTGTATCTATTAGATTAAATTTTTTCCCTTGATAGGTTACTTCTCCATAGATTCTGTCTCTTGTTACACCTGGTGTATCTTCAATTATTGATATTTTTTTTCCTACTAGTTTGTTAAATAGTGTTGATTTCCCAACGTTTGGTCTTCCTACTATACATATTGTTGGTAAGTTCATGGTATCACCTCTTTTTTCTTCTTAAGATTATACCAAAAAAAAAGGAAAAATGCTAGGTTTTTCTTTAAGTTATTCTATGTATTTTGATCTATCTATTGATAAGATAAATATAAATAATTGTGGAAATAGTATTAATCCTATTAGAAATGGCAATTTTTTCTTGAAGACTTTTCCTAGGTTGTAACATATATCTATTCTTGCTATTAGTATTAGTGTTAATAGTAGATATCCTAGTATTGTTAAGGCTGTTATTACATTATCATTTGTTATCATTTCTGTTGCTATTATTGTTTTTATTGCTAGTAGAAAGATACTGGAATCTAGTCCTATATGGAAGGCTGATGTGGCTTTGGATATTTTTGATAAGGTATATATATTATAGATTGGGATTAAGGCTTTATAGGCTTTTTCTTTGGCTTTTTGGAATATTAATGCTAAAGAAAAGATGTATACTGTTAGTATGCAAATGCTACATATTAATAATGACATTATATCGGCGGTTTCGTAATCCATTTTATTCCTCCTTTGTAATAGAAAAGGAAAAAACTAGTTTTTCCTTAGGGTTAGCCTTCGTATTTTGCTTGTCCAAATGCTAAGATTGCATCTGTTATTAATGAGAAGAATATTGAAAGTACTCCGAATGCTGTTGATTTTCCAAATACTTTTGCAAGTTTTAGTTTAATGATGATAGCATATACTACTGATGCGAATGGTACAAACAGTAAAATTAGAATATGCCACCAATCTAATTTAACTACTCTTAGTAAAACAATTAAATTATAGATTGGTATTATAGCAGCCCATCCTGGTTGTCCTGCTTTTTTAAAGATTATCCATGTTGTTATTAGGGAAAAGATTGCTACTGCTAGTGCTGATAGATATGTACCTACCCCTAAACTTGCAAATAAATCATTTGTTGTTGTAGTACTTGAATAATAAGTATAATCCATATCATTTACCTCCTTATTGTAATAATTATACAATATTTAGTTTTTGATGTCTACACTTTTGAGTTTTTATATTTAGTTATTAGTAGTACTATTTTGTTTTCTATATATTATTAGTTGTCCTGGTAATAAATATATGTTGTTATTACTATAGATTATATCTGATGATGGGGCCTTGAAAAACTCTGATAGAGTTTCTATGGTATCTCCGGTTTTGGTTATGTAAAGAGTTACATCGTTTTTTGGTACTAGAATTGTTTGGCCTTCGTATATGTATTCGTCTTTTTCTAAACCATTTACTTGTGATAATAAATCAACACTTAGGTTGTTTGCCTTTGCTATTTCGTATAGAGAATCTCCTTTTTTTACTTTGTAGTAATTAAATATATTGTATAGTCCTGTTGGAATAGTTAAACTTTGTCCTTCTTTTAATAAATATGGTGATGTTAGGTTGTTTGCCTCTATTATTTCTATTACTGGTATGTTGTATTTTCTTCCTATACTTTCTATGGTATCTCCTTTTTCTACTATGTATATATCCATGTGTTATACCTCCTTTTTTTAAATATATGAAAAAAAGAAGTAATAATTACTCTATGTAGATAGCAAGTCTATTATCCCAATTAAAAGATAATTCTTTGTATGTTAAGAGTTTTTTTATTCCTTCTTGTTGGCTATATGAGTATAGGGTGTCGTTTTCAATGAAGAATATTGTTTCTTTTATTAGTTTGAAATCTTTTATGTTTTTATTAAATAGTAATACTTTTATTTTATTGTTTGTGTTGTAGTAATAGACATTTCCTTCTTTGGTTACGTAGTAATATGTGTCATTTTGTTTTTCTATGAATTTTATACTGGTGTTTTTTTCTATTTGTTTTATGTAATCGTTTGTTGTTTTAAATTTTATGTTGTTGTCTCTGAAAGTGTATACGTCTTTTGTTTCAAATTTTAAATTATAGTAAAGCGCGCCTTGTTTTTTATTTCCTACTTCTTCGACTTTTTTACCTTTTTTTGATATTTTGTATTGTTTTAGTTCGTCTTTATCGAATAAGTATATTTCATTATTTATTATTCCGTTTATGTAAGAGTCTTTGGATATTTTTTGTTTTATGTCTTTTGTTTTTACTTTTCCTGTTTTCATGTCTATTATATATAGCTGGTTGTAATCGTATTTTTGGTTATAGTTAGGAATTATGTAATATCTATCTATGTTTGCTCCTAGTGTGTTTATATAAGTATCATTTTTAAATAGTTTGATTATTTCTAGGTTTTTATTTGAAATGTTATAGAAACCATTATATTTATAGATTAATATGTGTGTGTTTGTGTTAATGTTTTTTTGATACGCTGATAGGGTTTCTATGTTTTTTGTGCTGTTGCTTTGTTTGTTCCATGATGGACTTGTTATTCCTTGTTTTTGGAGTTTTTGTATGAATGGTGTTAGTTTTTTTTGATAGTTTAGATATGAATATGTTTTATTATCTTTACTACATATTATATTTGTTTCTTGGTTTTTTTTGTTTTTTGTTTGAGGATAAATACATTTTGTTTTATCTATGTTGTATGTGTATATTTCTTTTATTATTTTTTTTCTTTTGTGAAAGGTGTTATTTATTTCAAAGGAGTATTTGTATGTTTTATTTTCTATTTTTAAGTAATATTTTTTGTTTTTATATATTTCTGTTACTTTGTATTTTTCATTTTGATCTTTTAAGTTATAGGTTATTTCATGATGTGTTTTAAAAATGAATGTTATTAGTTCAAAAAAGAGGATTAATATGAAAATACATATTAATAGTTTTATTATTTTTTTCATTTTTTACTTTTACTCCTTTCTTTGGTAGTTATTTTATTACACTTAGGTTTATTATTTCATTTATGTTATCATCTATGGCGGCTTTGTTTTTTGTTAGGTAACCACATTTTTCACATTTGTATAGTATTTTGTAATTATCTTTTTTTGTTTTTTCTATTCCTACTGGTTTTAGTATTCCTTTACATGTTGATTTTCTATCTCCTGGGTTTATGTCAAGATGAAGTGAGTATAGACAATTGGGACAATGATCTCTAGCGGTGTATCCTAGGGGCTTTACTTCTGTTTTACAATTGAAACAGGTAAAGCTTTCGTCAATCATTGTGAATTTTTTATCTTGCATGTTCGCCTCTTTTTATTAAGTTTATTACTTTGTCTAGTTCTTCTTTTGTTGTTAAGTGGGAGATGCTTATCCTTACTGAGGTTTCTGCTAAGTGTTTGTTATTTGTTAGTGCATATACTGATTTTGAATAGGAATTTGTGGTTGAACAGGCGCTTTTTGTTGATATATATATTTTATCTTGTTCTAGGTAGTGTAAAAATGTTTCTGGTTTGTAATTTAAAACGCTTATATTTAAAATATGTGGTATAGAACTTTTGCTTTGATTTATAATAATATTAGGAAGACTTTTTAAGTTATCTTTTAGATAATTTTGTAGGTCTTCTACTTTTTTGTAATTTTTTTCTTGATTTTTCATAGATATTTCTAGGGCTTTTGTTAGGCCTTTTATTAATCCTAAATTATATTTTCTTTCTCCGTATATTATGTTTTTTAGGGAGAGATCTTTATTTTTTAATAGGAGTCCTATTCCTTTGGGACCATATATTTTGTGTGCTGAGATACTTATTAAGTCTATATTTTCTAATGAAATGTTAGTTTTTCCTATGCTTTGGGTCATGTCACAGTGAAATGGAATTTTATATTTTTTTGAAAGTTCTGCTAATTTCTCTACTGGTTGTTTTGTGCCTGTTTCTGAGTTTACGGATGCTACTGTTATGAGTGATACTTCTTTGGTTAATAGTTTTTCTAGGGTTTCTATATCTATTATTCCATCTTTTAATGGAGCATATATTACTTCATACCCTTTTGTTTTTAGATATTCTAGGGTTTCATTTATGGATGAATGTTCCATTTTGGTTATTATTATTTTGTTTTTTATGTTTGGGTTATCTTGGCATATTCCTTTTAGAGCCCAGTTGTTTGATTCTGTGGAGCCACTTGTTATATTTACTTCTAAATCTGTGTTTAAGATTTTTTGTATTTTTTGTTTATATTTTTTTAATTCTTCTTTTGTTGGTATTTTGAAGAGATTTTCTTCTATTTCTTTTAGAACTTCTGAATTTATCATTGTTGTTGCAGAATAGTCTAAATATGTCATTTATATCCCTCTTTTCTTAGTTAATTATAACACATTACTCTATTTTTTTGTAATTTGAGGAATTTTTTTTACTTTTTATGTAGTTTTTTTTCATAAAGGGTTGACATATGCTAATGTTCTGCCATATAATTAGTGTTGTCAGTTGTTAATTGATTGACTTATTTGAATTATTATTTTTTGCGGATGTAGTTTAATGGTAGAACCTTAGCCTTCCAAGCTAACTACGGGAGTTCGATTCTCCTCATCCGCTCCATTAAGTAAGTAAAAGCCTTTAAAATAAGGCTTTTTTTGTTGTTATTTTTGTAAATTACTCCTTATTTTCCATATGTTTCACCTATGTTGGAGTAATTTTGGAGTAATTTTTGCTAAATAAGTTATGAATTGTAAATATTATAAAACAAGAACAAAAAAATATAAAAAATATGGATACTGCACTAAATATAAAAAAGAAGTATCTCTTTTTTGCAAAGGCTGTTAAGAAATAGAATATAAAGAATATAAGTTTATGAATAAGAGAACTACTAATCAAGCTAAAGCAGAAAAAGATCGTTAAATCCATCTCATACACTATAACAATTCATTTTATATTAAAATCATCTATATTATTTTATCACTTCTAAACTACCTAAATATAGTCTTAAAACTTATTGAACCATTTCAACTTTATTATTAAATCATTTAAATGCAAAAGTTCTAGAATTGTTTAATCATCCACTTATAAATATTTTTAATTTTATCGATGTTTTAAAATTTCCTATAATAATTTTTTTAATTTGTTATATATAAATCTAGTTTGTTCATTTAAATGCTTATTTTCATCAAATTGCTTTTCAGTACCTTGTTTACAAAAATCTTCAAATTCTAAAGTAACTAATCTAACATTTTCTTTATTAACTTTATCTTCAAAAATCTTTAATGCTGTATTCATATATCCTCTTACTGCACACCCAGCCATGGCTTTATAATAGGATTTTTCTGGTAAATCGGATTTTAAATACAATTCCATTGCAATATCATCTGTTACTGTTCTTGGATTAGAGATAATAATTTTATTACTTCTAAATACACCATGTGGTGCTGAATTGCTAGGGCAATCAACTACCTCAGCA
>ERZ857965.822-NODE-822-length-38445-cov-7.068195_pt1 | contig 38445 bp, 29 predicted proteins | sample MGYA00519758_ERZ857965 | MGnify/ENA primary metagenome ERZ857965 (study PRJEB31778, sample SAMEA3449381) | human gut metagenome | biome: human gut; feature: human-associated habitat; material: faeces | place: United Kingdom | collected 2010/2012 ... | reverse complement strand
AGGAAGCGTGTCCGAGTGGCTGAAGGAGGCTGCCTCGAAAACAGTTGACCGCCCTTAAGCGGTTCGCAGGTTCGAATCCTGCCGCTTCCGCATTACACTAAAACACTTCTAGAAGCCTTTCGCATCCGGAAGTGTTTTATTGTGCACAAGACATTGACAAATACATTTTATTATTTTTTTATAAACTCGTATGACACATTCATTTTGGAAAGCAGCCCTCAAGGCAGCAGTAGCCTTGACCACTGTCATTTCACTCGCTTCTTGTAAAGAAGAAACTCCGAATGATCCGTTTGCAAACAAGCCGGAGAAAACAAACCCTACAACACTTGCTGATGTCAACAAGGCAGAAGAGGGAACATCATTCACTGACCTCCAGTGCCTTACCGTGGTAGCCGCCAATGCACAGGGACTCATCCTCCAGGAGTTCCAGTCCACAAAACCTACCGACTGCATCTACGCCTTCATTGGAGAGTCCCACAGTTTCAAGGTCGGCGACATGGTGAGCGTCTCTGGTACAATTACCATGAGAAACGGACTCCGCCAGTTCGCAAAAGGTGTTGAAATCATCAAGACATGGGAGTACAACTACACCCAGCCGAAACCTGCTGAGTTCAAAGGCTCAGATGTAGATGCCTACATGGGCGCACCTGAAATCAAGTATGTAAAACTTGACGGAACTCTCAGAGTTGCAGGAAATTATGCCAACCTTGAAATCGACGGTACCGACAATATCGGTAGCCTCGACTACATGACTGATGATTTTAAGAGCAAATACGACGGACACTCATTGACAATCTCAGGATGGCTCTTCGGTTCATACAAGACCTACATGTACATCATTCCTGTAGAAGTCGTTGACAACGGAGAATACCAGGAGCCTGTCCCAGAAGGCGCAATCTTCTACAGCACATTCGACAAAAAGATTGCTGTTACGGACACTGAGAAATACGGCACAGCCAAGGGCTGGCCTTGGCTCTACCAGTTCGACGGATGGCAGAACCAGAAAGGTTCAGGCGTTGAAAAAGTCACATACAGTTACCAGGAGATGTCAGTGCGTACCAACCAGGCATCAAAAGGTTTCCTTGCCACATACGACGGCTCAGGAAACAACAACATCTTCTTCGGCGGTTCTGCAGAAAAACCTAACTACTTCATTATCGAGAAGATCGCTGTTCCTTCTGAGAACTTGAGACTCACATTCGGCGCCCAGTACTACTCACAGGGAGCCGCCAACACCTTCATCAAATCCAATTTCGAGGTATTCCTCTCAGAGGACGGCAACGTATGGGCACCGGCGCTCGATTATGATTTCGGTGGAGTGGAAGATGACAGGACAGGTAAATGGAGACTCGCAACAGCTGACTTCACCCTGCCTGCAGGAACCAGGACACTCTATATCAAGTTCACAGCCAAGGGCTTCAGCACCAACAGACTCGATGACGTACTCCTTACCGAAGGCAAAGGCGGCCAGCTCGTCGAATTCGGCAAAGTAGTCGAGACTCCTATTTCTACCATCGCAGACGTCATCAGCAAACCTGTTGACGAGCTCTACAAAATTAAGGGACAGGTAGTTGCAACTCACACCAAAGGCTTCCTCGTAAAGGACAACACTGGCATAATCCTCGTGTTCAAGAAGAACCACGAAAACAAGATCGGCGACAATGTGACTGTAAAAGGTCCTACCACAGAATTCGGCGGAATGAAGCAGTTCGATGGTTCTTCAGAGATTGTCGTACTCGGCAACAGCGCTGTTTCACAGCCTAAGCCACAGGAGATGAAAGCTGCTGATTTTGAGGCTTATGTCCAGAATCCTACCATCAAGTACGTTACATATAAAGGTACTCTCAAGTCTGTTCAGGACGAGATTTTCCAGTGGCACTACAACGTGGAAATCGCAGGCACCGACAAAGTTCAGGCTGCAGTTTCTTATCCTAACACTGAATTCTATATCTCCAAGTATGACAAGGCCGAGATTATCGTAACCGGATACCTCGTAGGTGCTACCGGCAGCGAGATCAGCTATGCCAACACAATGGCTACAATCTTGAAACCTGCTGTTGAGGAAGTAGAACCGGATGAGAACACAGTTCTTACAGTAGAGGCCCTCAATGCCAGACTCGACGGAATGAGCAGCGGTACCGTCCTCAAAGACCTCGTAGGCTTCAAGGGATATGTAGCTGCAAACAATGAGCACGGCAACCTCAAGGGCGCCCTCTCTATCGTCGACAATACCGGCAAGGTTCATTCAGGAATCATCGTGAAGGACGGCAACGACAAGATTGCTGTAGGTACCAAGGTTATCATTGGACTTAATACCGCAAAATTGACTATTTCAAACGAACTCCGCACCATCAAAGGCGCAACTATCTATGTCAAGTCAGAGAAAGTGGACATCAAGGTCCCTGAAATCAATGATGATCAGATCAATGACTACATGGGACAGTATGTGAAGGTCAAGAACGTTACCTCTCCTGAAGATGCCACTGTCTGGTATGATGCCGACAAGAAGGGCAACACCATCTTCAAGGGCGTCAAGGGTACGGATGTAACTGTTTACCTCACAAAGACTGCAGACTTCGGTACATTGTCCATCAAGAAGAACGTATCTGGTGACATCAAGGGTGTTATCGAAAAATATAAGGAGAAACTCGAGGTCGTTCCTACATGCAAGGAGGACGTTGCATCTTTCACTGAATAATCCTTCATATCGAGCGTTGTAAAACCTCAATATTGATTATAAGTCGAGGCTGACCCAAAAGCCCCGAAGGGACCGCGCCGGGGCGCGAGATACCCCTAATAGGGGTCGCAGACGTTAGTCTGCGGGGGTTAGGATGTCCGGAGGAGGGGGAACAAAAGACTTTTTGTTCCCCCTCCTCTTTTCGCATATGGCACCTTCCGAAGAAACAGACAGCATCATCTAATGGCACTTTCGGGTCAGGGGGAAAACTTTCCCGTCATCATAAAAAAACTTGCAAAGAGCCCCATTTATTACCTGAATATTACTAACTTTATCAGGTTAAAGAAACAACTATATGAAAAAGACGCTACTGATCATAACTGCGCTGGCACTCTGCGCAGGATGCAAAGAGAAAGATGCCAATGACGCAAGAGTGGACAAACTGATGGCCAAGATGACTCTCGCTGAAAAAATCGGACAATTGAACCAGTTCGTACCGACAAATGCCGACGTCACAGGACCGGACGGAAGCCCTGTCGATGTGAAGAGTGTAATCAAAGAAGGCAGGTGCGGTTCTCTTCTCAATGTCTGGAAACCTGAAGAAATCATTGAATACCAGAGGCTTGCAGTCGACAGCTCACGTCTCGGAATTCCTATCCTTTTCGGACATGACATCATCCACGGAGCAAGGACCGGATTCCCTGAAAATCTCGGAATATCATGCTCCTGGGACACTGAAGCCGCAGAAAAAGTGGCAAGAATTTCTGCCGCAGAAGCATCTGCATTCGGTTTGGCATGGACATTTTCACCAATGTGCGACGTTTCAGCGGAACCACGCTGGGGACGCGTGTCTGAAGGCTCCGGAGAAGACCCATATCTTTCCGGCCAGATGTCGGCTGCCATGGTTCGCGGTTACCAGGGAGATGACCTTTCCGCCGGAAACACCATCCTGTCATGCGTGAAGCATTTTGCCGCTTATGGCGCACCTGAGGCAGGAAGAGACTACAACACCGTGGACATGTCCGAGATGATGTTCCGCGACCGCTACCTTCCTTCCTACAAGGCAGCAATCGAGGCCGGAGCATTGAGCGTAATGTCCTCTTTCAATGACTTCGACGGCATTCCTGCCAGCGGAAACAAGTGGCTGCTCACCGATATTCTCCGCAACGAATTGGGATTCAAGGGTTTTGTAGTTTCAGACTACAGTGCCATCAATGAAATGGTAAAACATAGAGTAGCGGCAGACGGAAAGGAAGCGGCAGAACTGGCATTGAATGCAGGCCTCAACATGGACATGGTAGATGGCGACTACTACAAGTACGCGGAGGAACTGGTAAAAGAAGGCCGCGTGAGCGAAAAACAGATAGACAGGCTCTGCAGGGAAGTCCTGAACATAAAATCCAAGCTCGGACTGTTAGACGACCCGTTCCGCTATGGAGGAGAAGGCAGATGGGACAAGGAAACCTGCCTTCCGGAATACATGGAAGCGTCCCGAAAGGTCGCCAGAAGCTCGATGGTCCTGCTCAAGAACCAGAATGACATACTTCCGCTTAAGGAGAACGCAAGAATAGCATTGATAGGACCGGCTGCAGATTCCCGCAGCGAAATGCTCGGCACTTGGAACGCTTTCGTGAGTTCAAAGAATGCTGTAAGTTTCTTCGAGGGACTTAAGGCCAGGTTCAGCAATGTAGTCTGCGAACGCGGCTGCGACTTCTTCGACCCTATCGACGGAGGCATTGCCAAAGCAGTTGCCGCAGCACGCAATTCAGATGTCGTCCTGATCACTTTGGGCCTTCCGAACTCATGCAGCGGTGAAGCCGCATCATTGACCGACATTGACATTCCTGCCGCTCAGAAGAGCCTTTTCAATGCAGTGAAGAGCACCGGCAAGCCTGTGGTCATCCTTCTTGTCACCGGCCGTCCCATGACTATCGCTCCTGAGACACAAGCCGCTGACGGACTTCTGGTTACATGGCATCCGGGCTCGATGGGAGGAGCCGCACTTGCGGATGTCCTGTCCGGCGACTATAACCCTTCCGGACGCCTGAGCATAACATTTCCGCTCTGTCTCGGACAGATCCCGATCCATTACAATTACAAGAGTACCGGTCGCCCACACCTGAACCCGGGCAGCGACGCGAAATACCTTTCCCGCTACCTCAGGACCCCGAACGAGCCTCTGTTCGCATTCGGCGAAGGCTTGAGCTACACTGATTTCAGCTATTCCGACCTCGAAGTTTCGTCGCAGGAAGTCAAGCTCGGGGCCAATGTTCAGGTCAATGTAAAGGTCACCAATACCGGCTCCCGTGGCGGAGAGGAAGTAGTGCAGCTCTACCTGAAAGACGTGGTAGGCAGCCGCACCCGTCCGGTCCGTGAACTGAAGGGATTCAAGAAGATTTATCTGGAAGCAGGCGCGTCAGCAGTCGTCACGTTTGAGATTACACCTGAAAGCCGTTCATTCTTCCGCGCAGACAAGCAGTGGGGCGAGGAACCGGGCGATTTCGAAGTATTCGCCGGCCACGATTCCCACGCCAGCCTCAAATGCGGATTCAAGGTCGTGGAATAGAGAGCCTCTCTTCCGCCTCCCGTACTGTTTCGAAATGGAAGCCGCCAATGACGGTTTCCATTTTTTTGCGTATCCGGTCATTGCACAGATTACCGATGGAGCCTTCATGGGTATGATGGATATCACCATGGAATTCAAATTTTCCGGCAAGGATGTCCAGGCCTACTTTCCTGTACGCATCCCTGAACGGAACACCTTCCTCCCGGACAAGGCGGTTCACCTCCTCCACACTGAACGCCGGCTGATATTTGGGATCATCCATTATGCCTCGGACGATTTCCATATTGCGTATGGCATAGGCAGTGATGTCCAGACAGTCGTCCATTTCCTGGAAAATAGGGATGAACACTTCTTTAAGTATCTGTAAATCACGGAAATAGCCTGACGGAAGATTACCGGTAATCAGTCGTATATCATTGGAAACGCCCTGAATTTTATTGCAATGCGCCCGTACAAGCTCGAACACATCAGGATTCTTCTTGTGCGGCATGATGCTGGACCCGGTCGTCATGTTGTCCGGCAGATGTATGAATCCGAAATTCTGACTCGCATAGAGACAGCAGTCCGTCGCAAGCTTGCCAACCGTCTCAGCCACAGCAGCATAGGCGAAAGATATGGCACGTTCCGTCTTGCCACGCCCCATCTGGGCATATACGACATTGTAGTCAAGGTCGGCGAATCCAAGGAGCCTGGTAGTCATCGTCCTGTCCAGCGGAGCGGATGAACCGTAGCCGGCAGCTGACCCGAGCGGATTCTGGTTCGTGATTTCCCACGCGGCCTGCATCAGACGCATGTCATCTGTAAGGCTTTCGGCATAGGCGCCGAACCAGAGGCCGAATGATGACGGCATAGCCACCTGCAGATGCGTATAGCCCGGAACCAGCACATCCTTGTATTGTTCGCTTTTCTGCTGGAGGACATCGAACAGGTCCTGAACCTTCTCTACAGTCTTCATGATTTCCGCACGCGCGAAAAGCTTCAGATCCACGAGGACCTGGTCATTGCGTGACCTGCCCGTATGCACCTTCTTCCCGATGTCGCCAAGCTCACGTGTCAGCATCAGTTCCACCTGAGAATGAATATCCTCCACATCCGGCTCGATGACAAGTTTTCCCGCCACTGCCTGCTCATGAAGCCTCGACAGGACAGGCAGCAGTTTAGCCAGTTCTTCAGATTCCAGCAAGCCGACGCTTTCCAGCATGGTAATGTGCGCCATAGTGCCAAGTATGTCATATTGAGCCAGATACAAGTCCAGCTCACGGTCTTTTCCCACCGTGAATTTGTCGATCAGGGCATCATCGTCATATCCCTTGTCCCAGAGTTTTGCCATATCATTGCGTTTTATCGGAGATGGAAACCGTCAAGCAGTTTCACGTACAACTCCATTCCTTTTCTGATTTCCTCTATTTCAATGTATTCGTCAGCCGTATGCGACCTGGCGGAATCTCCCGGCCCTATCTTTACCGTAGGAAACGGAGAGAGTGTCTGATTGCTGGTAGTGCTGGAACCGAACGTATTGATTCCCAATCCCTTGGCCCTCATCACGATCGGATGCCCCTCTTCAATGTGGGAGCTTCCGAGCCGCGTCGAACGTTCTTTCACATCGCAGCTGACCGAGCTTTTTATAAATGAAAGCAGTTCCCGGTTCGTGTACATACCGTTTGACCTTACATCCACCACGAAGGTACACCTGTCCGGGACAATATTGTGTTGCGTTCCCGCATTTATCTGAGTCACAGTCATTTTGACAGCCCCGAGATACGGGGAAACCTCCGGAAACCGATAGGTGCGGAACCATTCGATATCCTCGATGGCCTTATATATGGCATTGACACCCTCCTCACGGGCTGCATGGCCGCTTTTCCCCTCAGCCGTACAATCCAGCACCATCAGCCCCTTCTCCGCCACCGCCATTTCCATCTTGGTCGGTTCGCCGACTATACCGAGGTCAATGTTTCCGATTTCCGGAAATATCATTTCGATGCCGCCTTTGCCGCAGACCTCTTCTTCAGCCGTAGCCGACCATATGAGCCTGTACTGCTGGGGCCGGGATGTCAGTTCAATGTAGGCGGCAAGGAGTGCGACCACCGATGCACCGTCGTCATTGGTACCAAGTCCATAGAGACGTCCGTTTTCATTGACAGGAACAAACGGGTCTCGGGTATAGCTGGGAGCTGGGCGGACAGTGTCGATATGGGCATTGAGCAGAATCACAGGCAGGTCCGCGGAGTTCTCACCGGATTCCATCCAGAGATTGTTGCCGGCACGATGCGGGGGCAATCCGTTACGGATCAGCCACGATTCCAGCATGTCGGCGACTTCATTTTCATGTCTGCTGAAAGATGGTATTCTCACCATCTCCTCCAGAAGTTGCAAAAGACTGTCCATATCCGATTATTTTATAATGGTTCCGGACGGCGTACCGAGCGACGCCGCATCAGTGATTACCACTTTAGAGACGCCTGAGCGGATGGCCGAAAAGGCATTGTCCAGTTTCGGAATCATCCCTCCCGAGATTACACCATTGGATTTCAGCAAGTTATAGCTTTCCTGCGTAATTTCCGGGATGACACTGTCCTCATCTTCAGGGTCAGACAGCACGCCTTTCTTCTCGAAGCAGAATGTAAGCACGGTTTCTTCGCGGGAGGCCAATGCCGCAGCAACTGAAGTGGCGATCGTGTCGGCATTGGTGTTCAGCAGACCGCACGAGGGCGAGAACGACAGAGGTGCTACAACAGGTGTCACCCCATCCCTGACCAGACGCGAAAAGACATCTGCATTGACCTCATCAATATCACCGACACAGCCGTAGTCGATGGTTCCAGCCGGGCGTTTATGTGCCTTTATGCAGGCAAAGTCTGCACCTGTAATACCGACAGCATTTACGCCAAGTGATTGAAGGTCAGCGACAATGCTCTTGTTGACCAGACCGCCGTAAACCATTGTCACCACCTCCAGCATCGACGCGTCAGTAATTCTGCGCCCCTCTGCCATCCTGGTTTCGATTCCGAGCCTGGCGGCAATGCCTGTGGCAGTACGACCTCCGCCATGGACGAGGACATTGACCCCGGGCATTGAGGCGAAAGCCTTCAGAAATCTTCTGCGCAGCTGTTGGTCTTCGACGACGGCACCGCCGACTTTTATCACATTTATAGGCATAGTCCTTCGAGCATTCTTTTCATGACGACCTGAGCGGAGACGACACGGTTCGCGGCTTCCGGAATCACCAGGCTCTGAGGCGAATCGATGACTTCATCGGTCACGATCATGTTCCTGCGGACCGGGAGGCAATGCATGAAATAGGCATTGTCCGTAACCGCCATCTGACGCGCGCCGACTGTCCAGCTCATATCCTTGCTGAGAATCTGTCCGTAATGTTCGTAGGAAGCCCAGTTTTTCGCATAAATGAAGTCCGCGCCCTCAAACGCCTTCATCTGGTCGCGTTCCACCTTCGCGTTGCCGGCAAACTCGGGAGCAAGGTCATAGCCCTCAGGGCAAGTTATCACGAAATCGACATCAGCGGCGTTCATCCATTGTGCAAATGAGTTAGGGACCGCCTGTGGAAGGGCTTTCGGATGCGGAGCCCAGCTCAGGACCACCTTCGGGCGGTCTTTCTTCTTGTATTCGTCAATGGTAATGAGGTCGGCAAATGCTTGGCATGGATGTACCGTAGCTGATTCCAGACTGATGACCGGCTTGCCTGAATATTCTATGAACTGCCTGATAATGTTTTCGTTATAGTCGAAATCGCGGTCTTCGAACTTGGCAAATGAGCGCACGCCTATCATATCGCAATAGCTTCCGATGACCGGAATGGCTTCACGCAGATGCTCCGATTTGTCGCCGTCCATGACAACGCCCATCTCCGTTTCAAGTTTCCAGCTCTCGCCATTGATATTCAGCACAATAGCATTCATGCCGAGATTCATTGCGGCTTTCTGGCTGCTGAGTCTGGTACGGAGGCTGCTGTTGAAGAACACCAGAATTATCGTCTTGTTCTTGCCGAGATGCTGCCACGCGAACGGTGTCTGTTTTACCTGGCGGGCTTCCTGCAGCGCCTGCTTCAGGTCGCCGATATCGCTAACATTAAGGAACTGTTTCATATTCGATGGTTTAAAGAATTGATTTCAAAGCAGTTATGAACTGCGCAGCTTCTTCCTTTGTCAGAACAAGCGGAGCGAGGAGGCGGACCATATCCGTTCCTGCCACGCCTGTAAAGATATGATGGTCGAAAAGCAGGGACTTGCGGATCTGGGCTACCGGTTCATTGAACTGGATGCCGAGCATAAGTCCACGCCCACGCACCTCGCGGATCCGCGGCGATGCAGGAACATTGTCTTTCAGCCACTTGCCGACTTCGAGCGCATTATGCACAAGGTCTTCCTTCTTCATGATGTCAATGACGGCCAACGCAGCTGCCATGGCCAGATAGTTTCCGCCGAATGTCGTCCCGAGCATGCCTTTGGTCGCCTGAAAATCAGGAGAAATCAGCACGCCGCCTATCGGAAAACCGTTCCCCATGCCTTTCGCTACGGTTATGAGATCCGGGACAATTCCGGCCCACTGGTGCGCGAAGAATCTGCCTGTACGTCCATAACCGCTCTGGACCTCGTCCAGAATAAGACAAGCGCCATATTTTCGGGTCAATGTCCTAAGGTCCTGAAGAAAAACGTCAGAAGGGACATTGATGCCGCCGACTCCCTGGATGCCTTCGATTATCACGCCTGCGACATCTCCTTTCGCGAGTTCGGCCTCAACTGCAGCAGAGTCATTCAAGTCCACGAAAGTGACATTATGATGGGCATTGAACGGCGAGACGTATTTCGGGTTGTCGGTCACGGCGACCGCCCCGGAAGTGCGTCCGTGGAAACTGCGGCGGAATGCGATGATGCGGTCCTTGCCGGTATGGAAAGATGCCAGTTTGAGAGCATTTTCATTGGCCTCGGCACCGGAGTTTATGAGGAACAGGGACCAGTCTTCCAGTCCTGACATCTCCCCTATTTTCTTCGCAAGTTCCTCTTGCATAGGGTTTTTCACGCTGTTCGAATAGAAGCCTATCCTGTTCAACTGAGCGGTTATCGCCGCCACGTATTCCGGATGGCAGTGCCCTACGGAGATTACCGCATGCCCGCCGTAAAGGTCCAGGTATTCCTGTCCCTTGTCATCTATGATATGACATCCGTGAGCCTTCACCGGAGTCACATCGAAAACACTATATACGTCGAAAAGGTTCATTTGATTCAATGATTAATTATCCGGGCTTCACGTCACTTAGAAACGGTTGCTCTTCAGATTAAGGCCGGCGGTCTCAGGCAGTCCGAACATCAGGTTCATGTTCTGCACGGCCTGACCGGAAGCGCCTTTCACAAGATTGTCTATAACGCTGATAATGTGCAGTTTGTCGCCGTATTTCTTCACATTCACCACGCACTTGTTGGTATTGGTCACCATTTTCACGTCAGGATTCATGTCAATGACATTGACGAAAGGTGCGTCAGCATAGTAATCCCCGTACAGGCTGACAGCCTCATTTTCAGGCATTTCCGTCTTCATATATGCGGAAATCAGGATACCTCTGCTGAAGCAGCCGCGGATGGGGATGAAATCCAGTTCGCCTCCGAAAGACGGGGCCAGACGGTGCAATGTCTCCCCCACTTCGCCCAGATGCTGATGCGTAAACGGCTTGTACACAGAGAGATTGTCTGCCCGCCAGCTGAAATGTGTGGTTTCCGAAGGCTTCTGGCCGGCACCGGTAGAACCGGTAATTCCGGTCACATGGATTTCCGTAAGCCTGTCCACATCAGCGAGCGGCAGGAGAGCCAGCTGCATGGCAGTAGCGAAACACCCCGGATTCGCGATATGCGAGGCTTTCACGATATCAGCCTTGAACGCTTCCGGTAGTCCATATACGAAATCTTCCGCATCAGCAGCCAGGCGGAAATCATTGCTCAGGTCAATGATTTTTCCCGTATAGGTCCCGGGCAGCGAGTGCACATAGGATTTCGATTTCCCGTGACCGGAACAGAGAAAAATCACATCGGCATTGTCCAGATCGGCATCCTCACAGAAAAGCATATCCGTCTCACCCACAAGGTCCTGATGGACTTGCCAAACAGGATTCCCGGCATTGCTGCCGCTCTGGGCAAAGGTAATCTCCGCGTCGGGATGTCCTTTCAGGATACGCATAAGTTCTCCTGCCGTATATCCCGCCGCCCCTACGATTCCGACTCTTATCTTGTCTGTCATGTCCTAAAGTTCTTGTTCCAGTTTTTCGCCTTCTTCCTTGTGGTTCGCATAATACACGCGGAGCGGTGTAGAAAGCACCTTGATGAAACCCTTGGCATCGTCGCTGGTCCAGCCCTTCTGCATCTCGCCATATTCTCCGAACTTGGTCTTTACCAGGTCATCGGCAGAGTCCACACCTACCGTGGAGAAGCAATACGGCCGCAGTTCCATAATTACCGTACCTGTGACATTTCTCTGACTTTCCTCCAGCATCGCTTCAATGTCCCTCATCACCGGCTCCAGGTATTGGCTTTCATGGAGAAACATTCCGTACCAGTTGGCCACCTGGTCTTTCCAGTATTGCTGCCACTTGCTCAGGGTGTATTTTTCCAGGAACTTGTGAGCTCCTATTATCAGCATCGGCGCAGCAGCCTCGAAGCCGACGCGGCCCTTGATGCCGATGATGGTGTCGCCCACATGCATATCACGGCCGATACCATAAGGGGCGGCGATGGATTCGATTTTCTGGATGGCCTTTATCTTGTCATCGAAGTGTTCGCCGTTCACGCCCACGATCTGCCCTTTCTCGAATTCCAGGCGGACAAGTTCCGTTCCTTCTTTCGTAACTTGCTTCAGGTAAGCACTTTCCGGAAGCCCCTGTGCAGAGTCAAGTATTTCACCTCCGCAGATGGAAGTTCCCCACAGACCGACATTGTAAGAGTATTTCAGTTTTTTGAAGTCGGCTTCGAAACCGTGGCTGTTCAGATAGTCCACCTCATACTGACGGGACAATGCCATGTCCCTGGTAAGGGTGATGATTTCGATTCCAGGCGCCATGACAAGGAAGGTCATATCGAAACGTACCTGGTCATTGCCCGCACCGGTAGAGCCGTGCGCTATGGCATCTGCGCCGATTTCCTTGGCGTATTTGGCGATTGCCATTGCCTGGAATATGCGCTCCGATGAAACTGAAATGGGATAGGTGCCGTTACGGAGGACATTGCCGTAAATCATATAACGGATGCTCTTGTCGTAATATTCCCTGGTAACGTCGAGGGTGACATAGGCTTTCGCGCCCAGCTTGTAGGCGTTATCTTCATTGGCCTTCAGCTGTTCCCTGGAGAATCCTCCGGTATTTGCGCAGGCCGCATAGACTTCGTATCCCTTTTCTCTGGTGAGATACATTACATTGAACGAGGTATCCAGACCGCCGCTGAATGCGACAACAACTTTCTTGGGCATGGTTATGAGACTTTCTTGTGGAACATACTTGAGATTTTCATCCATAGATGGAGCAGTTTGTCATGGCTCGCGCGTGCTTCCGGCTGGGCAGCAGGCTTTTCCGCAGGATCATAGAGCATTCCGGTACAGAGGCAACGGGTGTAGTTGTTTCTGGTGAGCACATCGAAATTTATGCAGCTGGAGCAGCCTTTCCAGAAAACGGGGTCCGCTGTCAATTCGGAGAACGTCACGGGCTTGTAGCCAAGTTCAGTATTGATTTTCATGACTGCGAGTCCGGTAGTGAGTCCGAACAGCTTTGCATTCGGAAAACGCTTTCTGGAGAGTTCGAATGCGGCATGTTTTATGGTCTTCGCAAGTCCGAATCCTCTGTATTCCGGTTTCACGATAAGTCCGGAGTTGGCCACGAATTCTTCGTGATCCCAGGATTCAATGTAGCAGAATCCGGCAAAGTCCTCGCCATGCATCGCGATAATGGCCTTCCCTTCGAGCATTTTCTGTTTTACATATTCAGGGTTTCGTTTTGCGATGCCTGTTCCCCTGACTTTCGTGGCATCCTCTATGGTCTTGAGGATCTCGTCCACATACGTCAAATGCTTTTCAGTCGCGACTCCGACTGTAAAATCATCTATTGTCATCGTTTTATATTTTTAACTATTTTTCTGACTAAGTTCGTCTTCAACATGGATTCGTCTCTTTAACATAGACTCGTCTTCAACTCAACTATTCTTCAACCTAAATTTGTCTCTTCAACATAGACTCGTCTCTTCAACCTAGATTTGTCTCTTCAACTATTCTTCCGACTAGATTCGTCTTCAACCTAAATCCGTCTCTTCAACATAGACTCGCCTTCAACCTAAATTCTTCTCTTCAACATAGACTCCTCTTCAACTATTCTTCAACCTAGATTTGTCTCTTCAACCTAGATTCGTCTCTTCAACATAGACTCGTCTTCAACTATTTTTCTGACTAGATTCGTCGGGCGGAAATGCCCGGTATGATGCGCTCAATTTCTGCCAATATCTCATCGGCTTCCGTTTCCGCGCGCAGGACAATGAGAATGGTGTCGTCCCCCGCGATTGTTCCCATAATCTTGTGGGACAATGCATTGTCAATGACGGAGGCTACCATGTTCGCGTACCCCGGCCTGGTTTTCAAGACGCCTGCCTGTCCGGAAAACTCTATGCTCCTGATTCCGGAAATGATGCGAGATGCCTCATGGGCACGATAGGATACTCCCGGTGTCTCCAGAACGGAGGGCATATCTTCAGGCAGCCTGTACCGATATTCGCCCGCCGCATCGGGAGTCTTCGCCACCTGAAGTTCTTTCAGGTCTCTGGACAGAGTAGCCTGTGTAACGACAATACCATTATCTGCAAGCATCGAGAGGAGTTCCTCCTGATTGCCCACCTTGCTGGAAAATATGATTTTCCGCAGCATCTCCAGACGTTTCTGCCTAAGACTCATATACATGTTTCGCTTCTTATATGTTTGCTATTCATATACCGATGCACCGGAATACTGGCTGTGGCGATTATATATCGACCTAATGTTCTATGCGATGATATCTCGACCTAATGTTCTATGCGATTATACACCGGCTTAATATGTTGTACGATTATACACCGGCCGAATATGCCGCCGAATAACATTTATACTTAACACACCGCTAAACACCTAACCGCCCAATCAGCTTTCCCAATGATCTGCATCCGCAATCTCCGTAATGCATAACTGTATATTTATACATAATTTTCGATTACGGATGCAAATTTATACAAAAACTATACATCCGCAAAATTTTCTTTGAATAAGTTTGCAAAGTTTTGTGGAGGACATCCAAGGGCCGACGTCTTTCAGAAGACAGCCAAATTCGAACAACCTGCACATCTGATTTTAGCTTATATCGCTGAGTGTCAATGAAATACAGCAATCACTAAAAGCCAGGTTATATAAAAAATAGGCTAACCTGACTTTCGGCTTTTCTCATAACTATCTATGAGTCAATACTTTCTACCGTCAGTCCAAGTGCAGGTTGTTCGGTTTTTCTCTCTAATCATGCCTCACGGAAACAATCACATCCGGCAACAAGAAGCCGCCGTGAGGACCAGGCATCATCAGATGCCGGGCCGGAGAATAATGAAGCGGTAGTCCTGCACAGCAAGAAGCCCCCGTGAGGACCAGGCCCTCCTGCTTCGCAGGCGCCTCCCTCTAGTGCCGAGGGCGGCAAGTCCTCACGGGGACAACCTTGCTGCAAGCCATAACGCTTCTGCCAGCCATATCTATAGACACTACACGAACATTTTGTCCGGTAGAAGGTGGGGTTCCACGGACAAGTTGCTAGAAATCAATAACTTGTCCGAAGAAAGGCGGGTTCCCACGGACAAACTGCACAGCCGAGGGCAACAAAAATCAGGAAAAGCGGTTGTCGCATTGTTAAGAATCTATCCGAGGATAATGGGAGAGCAGAGAAAGATATGCGGGGAATGTCAGGTGACTAAGAGAAGAAAAAGAGAAGAAGAAAACACAATAGAGGACAAGAGAAGATGAAGAGATGGAGATAGAAGAGATGGAAGAGATGGAAGAGATGGAAGAGATAGAGAAGAGATAGAGATAGAGATAGAGATGGAAGAGATAGAGATAGAGATGGAGAGATGAGAAAGAGAAGATGAGATGGAGTAAAAGAAGATAGAAAGAGAGAAGACAGAAAGAAGTAAGAGAAGAGACGCAGAGACCAGCTAAGCGATGCGTAGAACACCAAGAAGCTCTGAAATCAGAAAGGAGAAAAAAGAGAAGAGGCACAGAGGGCAGCGAAGGAATGCGGAGAGCAACAAGTGACTCAGAGAACCGGGAAATGATGCGGGGAATATCGAAGAAACTCAGAAGAAGTCGGAGGAAAGTTGAGAAACTTGAAATAACTTTGTTATCTTTGAATGCCGGACGAAAAAGCCAAGCAAAGAAGCTGGGCATATACGCAAGACAAGAGAGCCGGACAAGGGAGCCGGACGAAAAAGCAAGGTAACTACTTACAATGACAGACAACAAGAAGGAAGTGGAGCGTGCGGAGCTTCACAGAACCATCTGGGCAATAGCCGATGAGATGAGAGGGTCCGTGGACGGATGGGACTTCAAGTCCTACATCCTGGGAATGCTCTTTTACAGATACATAAGCGAGAACATCACCACGTATATCAACCGCGGCGAATGGGAGACTGGGAACAAGGACTTCAACTATGCGGATCTGGAAGATAGCGTGGCAGAGGGCATCAGAGAGGAGATGGTGAGCGTGAAGGGATTTTTTATCCTGCCGTCACAGCTTTTCGAAAACGTATGCAAAGTCTGTGACACAGACGACAATCTGAACACGACGCTCGAGAGCATTTTCAAAGCCATCGAAAGTTCAGCCAAAGGCACCGCAAGCGAGGACGATTTCAAGGGGCTGTTCGCCGACCTCGACGTGAATTCCAACAAATTAGGCGCGACCGTCATCAAGAGGAACGAGAAACTCGTCAAGCTCCTGAGAGGAATCGCGTCAATGAAATTGGGTGATTATCAGGACAATACCATCGATGCTTTCGGTGACGCCTATGAATACCTGATGGGCATGTACGCATCCAATGCCGGCAAGTCAGGCGGAGAGTACTATACCCCGCAGGAAGTGAGCGAACTCCTTACCAGACTGGCGACAGTCGGCAAGACGGAGGTCAATAAAGTTTACGACCCGGCCTGCGGTTCAGGCTCATTGCTGCTGAAGGCCGCGAAGATATTGGGAAAGGACAATGTCCGCCAAGGCTTCTTCGGCCAGGAAATCAATCTCACGACATATAACCTGTGCAGAATCAACATGTTCCTGCACGACATCGACTATGACAAGTTCGACATAGCATGCGAAGACACGCTGCTTTCGCCGCAGCATTGGGATGACGAACCGTTCGAGGTGATAGTTTCGAATCCGCCGTACTCCACCAAGTGGAAGGGCGACGACGACATCACATTGATCAATGACCCGAGGTTCGCTCCGGCAGGCGTGCTTGCGCCGAAATCGAAGGCGGACCTGGCGTTCATCATGCATTCGCTGGCGTGGCTGGCGAGCAACGGAACTGCGGCAATCGTTTGTTTCCCGGGCGTGATGTACAGGGGCGGCTCGGAGAAGAAAATCAGGCAGTATCTCATTGACAACAACTATGTTGACTGCATTATACAGCTGCCGGACAATCTGTTTTTCGGCACCAGCATCGCGACCTGCATCATGGTACTGAAGAGGGCCAAGAAGGACAACGGCACACTGTTCATCGACGCCTCCAAGGAATGTGTCAAGGTCACGAACAGCAACAAGCTCACCGACGAGAACATCCGGCACATACTGGAGATTTTCACGGAGAGAAAGGATGTGCAGTATGTAAGCAGGCTGGTGGCCAATGACGAGATAGCGAAGAGCGACTACAATCTGTCGGTTTCGACATATGTCGAGCAGGAGGACACGCGTGAGAAGGTCGATATCGTAAAGCTCAATGCTGAACTTGCGGAAATCGTGTCACGGGAGAATGTGCTGAGAGCGGAGATTGACAAGATTATTAACGAAATTGAGATATAATGTCATTGTGCCATTTCGAAGTGGAAGGTAATGACGAAGCCGCTCGGGTGAGGAGCGGCTCCGATACTGACGGGCATTCAGACAAGGCTGTCCGCCTACCGGTTACGGTAGTGGGCCTTCACGTAAACCTTTTTGCCTCCGACCATTCTGAAATGGCCTCTGACAAAAATAGGTTCGTGAGCTGCTCTGCACTCTGTGTCAGGGCGCTCGTCAAACTTGATGATAATGAAAATTTTCATGTTGCATAAATGATTTGTAAGCTTGAGAGCTGAGAGCGGCCTTTGAGAGTACTTCCGTCAGTATATCTCTTAAACGCAAAAAGCACTCACCCGTGGGCGAATGCTTTTTAAAATAAGTTTGACGAGCCCCTCAACCATTCACATGAAAATCTCCGACACAAAGGTAAGCAATTAAAAGGAAAAAGCAATACTTGACAGAAAAAATATGAGCAAGTTAGAAAAGTTAATACAGCAGTACTGTCCGGATGGGGTGGAGTATCATCCTCTTTGGTCGTTGACGGCTTGGGATAAGAAGTTCAATGGTATTGATAAGTCAAAACAGAAAAGAGTTATAAAGTATAACTACTTACTTGCAGCAGATTTGAAATCTTATCAAGTAGATGAGGGCACAGTCAAATTACTGACAACAAACATTTCAAACTTATATACATCCGAAGAGCTTGCAGGAGATCTTGCAAGTGAAGGAGAGGTGGTTGCAATCCCTTGGGGTGGCAATCCAATTGTTCAATACTACAAAGGTAGGTTTCTTACTGCTGATAACAGGATTGCTACTTCATTGGACACTAACAACTTGAATAATAAGTTTCTATATTATTGTATGCTCAGCCAAATGAAATTGATCTCTTCATTTTATAGAGGCTCTGGCATCAAACATCCTGAAATGGCAAAAGTGCTTGACCTTGAAATCCCCGTCCCGCCACTTCCAGTCCAGGAAGAGATTGTGAGAGTGTTAGATACGTTTACAGAACTGCAAGCAGAACTGCAAGCAGAACTGCAAGCAGAACTGCAAAAAAGACAGCAACAATACAACTTTTATCGCGATAATTTATTGAATTTCAAGAACATAGATAGGGGGGGGCAAGCAGAAGTAAGATGGATGAAGTTGAAGGACATAGGTAAAGTATGTATGTGTAAAAGAATACTGAAAAGTCAAACGTCATCATCTGGTGATGTCCCATTCTTCAAAATCGGGACTTTTGGTGGTAATGCGGATGCGTATATATCCCAGGCTTTATTCAATGAGTATAAGTCCAAATATTCATACCCACAAAAAGGAGATGTTCTTATTTCTGCGGCGGGCACTATTGGTAGAACTATTGTATTTGATGGCACACCTTCATATTTTCAGGATAGCAATATAGTATGGTTGAAACACGATGAAAGCATCGTGCTAAACTCTTATTTGAGATATTGCTACGCGTTGAACCCGTGGGTAGTATCAACAGGAGGGACAATAGCCAGATTATACAATGATAATATTCTTGAAGCAACTATTCCAGTTCCCTCTTTAGCAAACCAGCAAAGAATTGTTTCCATCCTTGACCGTTTCGACACCCTCACCAACGACCTGACTTCAGGTCTTCCGGCAGAAATGGAAAAGCGGAGGCAGCAGTATGAGTTTTATCGAGACAAGTTATTGACCTTCAAAAGAAAAGAGGCATAAGATATGGCAAAGAAAGAACATAAAGGAGTAATCTACATTCTGACCAACCCTTCCTTTCCTGATTACGTCAAGATCGGGTATGCCACCGATATTGAACAGAGGCTGAAGCAACTCAACAGGAGTGAAACCATCCCTTTTGCATTCAGGGTGTATGCCATTTATGAGGTGGAGAGTAATCTTACTGACAAGGAACTCCACAAGCTGATTGACAGCCTGAACCCCGACTTGAGAACCATTGAGACCTTTGACGGGAAACAGCGTGTCAAGGAATTCTATGCAATGTCGGCAGAGGATGCCTACTCTCTTCTGGATTGCATTGCCAAGATTAGCGGCACCACTGACAGGTTGAAGAAAATGAAACCGGAAGGACATGAGGTGGAAGATGAGAAGATAGCTGAAGACGTGAGAGCAGAATCGAGGAGAGGTCCTTTCAAGTTCTCTGATTGCAATATACCTTTTGGCAGCGAGGTTGCCTTCATTGAAGACGAGTCAGTCGTGGCGACAGTCCTTGATGACAGGCACATCCTTTATAATGGACAGACAACATCCTTGTCAGCCCTTGCACGGGAACTGAAACACTTTGACCACCCTGTCCAGGGAACATTATGGTTCAAGTACAAGGGTGAGGTGCTGAATGACTTAAGATTAAGACTTGAAAAAAGATAATAGCCTATGTCCCAATACAATATCATTGCTGAAAGCGCAGAATACACTGTGGTCTCGGAATATGAGCACGCGGTGAGCACGTCCGAGGCGTACCAGAGTGAGGAAGAGCTGGAGAAGGAGTTCATCAGGCTCCTTGGGGAGCAGGGCTATGAGTATCTGCCGATCCATACGGAGGCGGACCTCGTATCCAATCTCCGCACAAGTCTGGAGAAGCTGAACGACTACCGTTTCACTGACAACGAATGGGAGCACTTCTTCAACGAGTGCATTGCCAACAAGAACGATGATATTGTAGCCAAGACCGCCAGAATACAGGAAGATTACATCCAGGTCCTGAAGAGGGACAACGGGGAAAGCCGTAACATCTACCTCATCGACAAGAAGAATATCCACAACAATTTCGTTCAGGTCATCAACCAATATGTCGAGGAAGGCGGAAACTATGACACGAGGTACGACGTGACCGTACTTGTAAACGGACTCCCCCTCGTACACATTGAACTGAAACGACGTGGCGTACAGCTGAAAGAAGCGTTCAACCAGATAAACCGCTATCAGCGGGACAGTTTCTGGGCAGGAAGCGGACTCTACGAGTACGTGCAGATATTTGTCATTTCTAACGGCACCAACACGAAATACTACTCGAACACCACCCGCGCAAACCACCTGAAAGAGCAGGAAGTTGGAGGGCGGAACAAGTCCAGAAAGACCAGCAATTCATTCGAGTTCTCTTCTTTCTGGGCCGACAGCAACAATAAGGTAATCAATGACTTGCTTGATTTCACCAAGACATTCTTCTCCAAGCACACCCTGCTGAACATCCTCACCAAGTATTGCGTCTTCACAAGCGAAAGGATGCTGATGGTAATGCGTCCGTACCAGATTGCTGCCACTGAAAGAATCATCCAAAGGATCAATGTCGCACACAACTACAAGTTCTACGGAAGCATCAGGGGCGGCGGATACATCTGGCACACGACGGGCTCCGGCAAGACATTGACCTCATTCAAGACAGCGCAGCTGGCATCCGGACTCCCCTACATCGACAAAGTCCTTTTCGTGGTCGATAGAAAAGATCTGGACTACCAGACGATGAAGGAATACAACCGTTTCGAGGAAGGCGCTGCCGACGGCAATTCTTCTACCGCCGTACTGCAGAGGCAGTTGGAGAACAGGGACAAGAACGGCGGATACCATGACTACCGCATCATTGTCACTACCATACAGAAGCTTTCCATCTTTGTCCAGAAGAACAAGAACCATCCTGTATTCCAGCAGCGCGTGGTGATCATTTTCGACGAATGCCACAGAAGCAACTTCGGCGAGATGCACACAGCCATCACGAAGAACTTCAAGAAATACCATCTTTTCGGGTTCACCGGCACGCCTATTTTCGCACAGAATGCAGGGACAGGCGGTGACCTGAGGCTGAAGACCACCCAACAGGCCTTCGGCGACAAGCTCCACACCTACACCATTGTGGATGCGATCAATGACGAGAATGTCCTGCCTTTCAGGATCGACTACGTCAATACCATCAAGGAGAAAACCGGCATTGCGGATGAACAGATTTCCGCCATTGACAGGGAAAAGGCAATGGCTTCGCCGGAAAGAGTGTCGCAGGTGGTGAAATATATCATTGACCATTTCGACCAGAAGACCAAACGCAGTTCCTACTATTCTTTCAGGGTTCTCGATGATATCCACAAGGTCGCCAGCGCGAAGAAAGGGGCAATGGTTTCGGAACACAAGACGGAGCAGAAACTGAACGGATTCAATGCAATGTTCGCCGTTGCCTCCATTCCGATGGCCAAGGCGTATTACAATGAGTTCAAGAAGCAGCAGGCCGATCTGCCTGAGTCTCAAAGGCTCAAGATTGCCACGATATACAGTTACAGCGCCAATGAAGAGGACATTGACGGTATCCTGGCAGAGGAGAATCCGGAGAGCACTACGCAGCTGGACCAGCAGTCCCGTGATTTTTTAGAGGGTGCAATCAAGGATTACAACCAGATGTTCGCCACGAATTACGACACGTCCGGCGACAAGTTCCAGAACTACTACAAGGACCTGTCCCTGAGGATGAAAAACAGGCAGGTGGATCTGCTTATCGTGGTGAACATGTTCCTCACAGGGTTTGACGCCACCACGCTCAACACTCTGTTCGTGGACAAGAACCTGAAGCAGCACGGGCTCATCCAGGCGTTTTCCAGAACGAACAGGATACTCAATTCCGTAAAGACTTTCGGCAACATAGTATGTTTCAGGGATTTGCAACAGGCCACCGACGATGCCATCGCCCTGTTCGGGGACAAGGATGCCAGCAGTATAGTCGTGCTCAAGGATTTCTGGTCATACTACAACGGTTATGACAACAAGGACGGCAAGCATTGCTACGGCTACAGTGAGCTGGTCGATCAGCTCAAGAGCGAATTTCCGGAGGGCCGGCCTGTTTTGGGCGAGGATGCGGAAAAGCGTTTTGTTGCACTGTTCGGAAGCCTGCTGAAATCCATCAACATCCTCTCCACATTCGACCAATATGAGGGACGGGAAGAGCTGTCTGACAGGCAGTTGCAGGATTACCAGAGCCACTATCTCGACTTGCGGGACAAATGGCGCCGCAGGAAACCGGGGGACAAGGAGAATATCAATGATGACCTCATCTTCGAGACCGAGCTGATCCGCCAGGTGGAAATCAACATTGACTATATCCTCCTGCTGGTGCAGAAATATCACGACACGAACTGCACTGACAAGGAGATTCTGGTCAATATCTCTAAGGCAATCGGTTCAAGTCTCCAGCTCAGGAGCAAGAAGGAACTGATAGAGAGTTTCATAAGCAGTGTCAATGCAGATACGGATGTGGACCGGGGATGGCGGGAATATGTCCAGCGGCGCAAGGCTGAGGATCTGAATGAAATCATTGAAAGTGAACATCTTAAACCGGAGGAGACTGAGAAGTTCATCGAAAGCAGCTTCAGGGACGGACAGGTCAGGACTACGGGCACGGACATTGACAAGATTCTTCCGCCGATGTCGCGTTTCGGCGGCGGCAACAGGCAGGAGAAGAAGAGAAGCGTCATCGAGAAGATCCAAAGTTTCTTTGAACGGTATTTCGGGCTGTGAGCAAGCAGTGAAAATAAGTTGTAAAGATTTGTGGAGGATTTACTATCTTTGTCAGACTTAACAAAACGGAATATGAAATCTGACATTGAGATTGCGAGAAGCATCAGGCTCAGGCCGATCGGCGAGATTGCGGAAAGACTGGGGATACCGCAGGAAGAGCTTGAACCCTATGGAAAGAATATGGCCAAAGTGCCTCTTACTCTGATAGATGAGGAGAAAGTCAAGAAAAGCAAACTGATTCTGGTGACTGCCATCACACCTACCAAAGCAGGAATCGGAAAGACGACGGTCTCAGTGGGACTTGCACTCGGACTCAATAGAATCGGGAAAAATGCTGTGGCTGCATTGAGGGAGCCTTCTCTCGGCCCTTGCTTCGGAATGAAAGGCGGGGCGGCAGGCGGCGGATACGCCCAGATTCTTCCGATGGAGAAGATCAATCTGCATTTTACCGGAGATTTCCACGCCATCACATCGGCCAACAATATGATTTCAGCACTGCTGGACAACTATCTGTACCAGCACCAGGCAGAAGGCTTCGGACTGAAACAGATATTGTGGAGACGCGTGATGGACGTGAATGACCGCTCGCTCAGGCATATCGTAACCGGTCTCGGACCTCACTCCAACGGACTTGTACAGGAGTCAGGCTTCGACATCACACCGGCTTCAGAAATAATGGCCATTCTCTGCCTGTCCAGGGACATTGACGACCTCAGACGCAGAATCGAGAACATTCTCCTCGGCTATACACTTGACAACAAGCCGTTTACAGTTAAGGATCTGGGAGTCGCAGGCGCTATCGTTGCCCTGCTTCTGGATGCGATGAACCCGAACCTCGTGCAGACCACGGAAGGCACACCGGCATTCATCCACGGCGGTCCTTTTGCCAATATCGCTCACGGCTGCAACTCCATTCTCGCCACACGTATGGCCATGACCTATGGTGACTACGTGGTGACTGAGGCAGGATTCGGTGCGGACCTGGGCGCAGAGAAATTCTTCGACATCAAATGCAGGAAAGCAGGGCTAAACCCGTCACTCACCATACTTGTAGCCACATTGCGCGGACTCAAGATGCACGGCGACGTACCCGTGGACAAAATCAGCGAGGCCTCGGAGGAAGGCGTACGGAAGGGCTTTGCCAATCTGGACAGACACATTGAAAATATGCGCAAATTCGGACAGAGCGTACTCGTCTGCTTCAACAAGTTCGGCGACGACAGGGACGACGAAATCCGGATGGTACGTGAGCATTGCGCCGAACTGGGAGTGCCGTTTGCATTGAACGACGCATTCAGCAGAGGCGGCGAAGGCGCGGTGGAACTCGCGGAACTTGTCGTGAAAACCATTGACAGTCAGCCTTCCGAGCCGGTAAAGTTCATCTACCGGGACGAGGAAAGCATTGAAAACAAGATAACCCGCGTAGCGAAAGAGATCTATCGTGCCGGGGCTGTGGAGTTCAGTCCGGAAGCCCGCAAGATGCTCGCGAAAATCGAGGGAACTGAGTACGCGAAATTCCCTGTCTGCATCGCCAAGACGCAGTATTCATTCTCACAGGACCCTAAACTTTACGGAGCGCCGGAAGGATTCGAGTTCGACATCAAGGACGTTGTCATCAATGCCGGGGCAGAGATGATAGTGGCCATCGCAGGAGACATCATCCGCATGCCGGGTCTGCCGAAATCGCCGCAGGCTCTCAGGATAAACGTGAAGGACGGTGCCATAGACGGACTTAGTTAGGAGTCAGGTCAATGCTTTTCGACAATCACAATCACAGCCAGTTTTCCTTCGACGGGAAACGCACAAGCGTGGAAGCGACCGCATGCAGTGCCATCCGGAAAGGATTGGGCGGCATCTGCTTCACCGACCACTGCGACTTCTATGTGCCGCCGATGAAGGCCAAATACGAGTCTTACGTCTCCGAAGTCTTCGACGTGGACGCGCGCGATGCCGAAATCGACAAGGTCAATGATTTTGTCCATTCCGGAGAAATACTGGGCTGCGGCGAACTGGCAAAAGCTGCGGCTCCCGGAAACGGAGATGTCGCAATTCCGACAGGCTTCAAAGTGTTCAAAGGCATAGAGATAGGCGTCCAGAAAAGCGAGCGGGAGAAAATCGCCAGGCATCTGGAAGAGCACAGTTTCGACGAAGTCATTGCCTCAGTGCATTATCTCGACGATACTGACCCGTTCTGGGGCGGCTACTATGAAGGCAAGGACTGGAAGACGGCGTACAGGCACTATCTCGAGACATTGTACGAAGAAATCGTCTGGCTCGGTGACCGTTTCGACATAATGGGGCACTATGACTATGTCACCAGATATGCTCCCTATCCCGAGGCCAGCATCCTGTACAAAGATTTTCCAGACGTGCTGGACGAGATGCTCAGATTCCTTGCTGAGAATGGCAAGGCATTGGAAATCAACACCAAGACGTATCAGGAGCTGAAAGGCAGGACACCGGTTCTGGACGAGAACATCCTGCACAGGTACCGTGAACTTGGAGGTGAGATAGTCAGTCTCGGCTCCGATTCACACGATGCCGGGAACGTGTGCCTGCATTTCGACAGGTTCGCACATATTCTGAAAAACTGCGGATTCCGCTACCTCGCACATTACGAGAAGCGCAAGCTAGTGATGCTGCCCAATGAGTAGGCCCTAAGCCGTGAAAGCGCAGCGAGGCTCTCGAGCAAGGACTCAGAGCCCGCAAATGCTGAAAAGACGAAAGGACCAGACTCAAGCCGCCGGCTTCAATTCGCCACCTCGGAGAGGAATTTCATACGCACCAGCCTGATTTCCATCTCTTCATAGTCGCCGGCAAGAGCGTCGATGGCATCCTCGAGCGAGTCGGACTCGGCTTCAGTCCTGAACCATTCGTACAGTTCGTCGGCCACGTCCGCATCCAGATTGTTGTCGATATAGTAATCCAGATTCAGCTTCGTGCCGGACTCCACGATGCCTTCCATTGCGGAAAGCAGATCAGACATCTCCATATTGCGGGCTTCCGCGATATCTTCCAATGCCATACGCCTGTCCACGCTCTGGATAATGAATATCTTGTCCGAAGACTTGTTCGGCATCGACCTTACCAGGAAATCATCCGGACGGGAGATTTCATTGTCCTCAACATATCTGGTAATCAGCTCGAGGAACGGCTTTCCGTATTTCTTCGCCTTGCCCTCGCCGACACCCTGGCACTTGATGAGCTCGTCAAACGTCTCAGGATACATTATGGACATGTCTTCCAGGGACGAATCGCTGAAGATTATCCAAGGCTGAAGATGGAGCCTCTTGCCCTCGTCACGCCTGAGGTCCTTCAACATTGACAGAAGCTGCATATCGCCTCCGCCGGCGCCTTTCGCCGGAACAGGAGTGTCGTCGTCATCGTCATCATCTGCATTGCCCTCGGAAAAGCTGCGGTCGGCAGCCAACATCAGCTCGGTCGGCGCGGCAGCGAATGCCAGGCCCTCATCAGTCACGGAAACAAGCCCGTACGAGTCAATGTTCCTTTTCAGAAAATGCCTTATAATCCCCTGATGGATAACCATTTCCCAGAATCTTACAGGATGTTCCGACCCGGCGCCGAACATCGGAAGCTTGTCATGATTGTACGACTTTATCATCGCCGTGGCAATGCCGGTCAGCACATTGGCAAGATGTTCCACCTTGAAATGCTCCGGCAGAGAATTTACCAGACGAATGACCATCGCCATCTCCTTTCTCGCATCGAAACGCGGCTTAGGCGACAGGCAGTTGTCACAAGCACCACAGTTGTCCTGAGTATAATCTTCACCGAAATAGCTCAGCAGCAGCTTCCTGCGGCAGTCACCCGACTCCGCGTAGGCCTCGATTTCCATGAGCAGCTGACGTCCGATTTCCTGCTCGGACACCGGTTTGCTCATCAGGAACTTGTCCAGCTTGCGGATATCCTTATAACTGTAATATGCTATGCAGACACCTTCCCGCCCGTCTCTTCCGGCCCTTCCGGTCTCCTGATAATACCCTTCCAGGCTTCTCGGCACGTCGTAATGGATGACGAACCGCACATCAGGCTTGTCGATACCCATTCCGAATGCGATGGTGGCCACGATCACATCCACTTCCTCCATCAGGAACTTGTCCTGGTTCTCCGCCCTCACTTTCGCATCCAGGCCGGCGTGGTAAGGCACGGCACGGATACCATTGATCACAAGCACCTGGGCCAGTTCCTCCACCTTCTTGCGGCTCAGACAATATATGATGCCCGACTTTCCGGGATGCTGCTTGATATACTTGATGATGTCCTTGTCCTGGTCTATCTTGTCGCGTACTTCATAGTAGAGATTCGGCCTGTTGAACGAGGACTTGAACACATGCGCGTCCATAATCCCCAGGTTCTTCAGTATGTCGTTCTGAACCTTCGGAGTGGCTGTCGCCGTCAATGCTATGATCGGGGCCTTGCCGATCTCGTCCACGATAGGACGGATCTTCCTGTACTCAGGTCTGAAGTCATGTCCCCAGTCGGAAATGCAGTGCGCCTCGTCCACGGCGAAGAAAGATATGCGGATCTGCCTCAGGATGGCGATGTTCTCCTCCTTCGTAAGACTCTCCGGCGCCACATACAGCAGCTTGGTCACTCCGGAAGTAAGATCCTCAGTAACCTCCGCAATCTGGGCTTTTGTCAATGAAGAGTTGAGGAAATGTGCAATGCCTTCGTTTCCAGCCACGAAACCGCGGATGGCGTCCACCTGGTTTTTCATCAATGCAATCAGCGGGGAAATCACGATGGCCGTGCCTTCCATCAGAAGTGCAGGCAGCTGGTAGCACAATGACTTTCCTCCACCTGTCGGCATAATCACAAATGAATCATTGCCTTGCAGCAGGTTGGATATAATCTGTTCCTGTTCCCCTTTGAATGAAGAGAACCCGAAAAACTCTTTCAGTTTAGCGTGGATGAGCTCTGAGTCAATTCCCATAGGCAAAAAATCATTTAACCAAATTTAGCATTAAATTTCTGACTTTCAAATAAAATTACGATATTTGCGGCTGCTGAAGAAGCGGAAAAAGATATTTAATATTATACTAAAATGAAAACATTAAAATTCATCGCAGCATCACTCATCGTAGCGCTTGCAGTATCTTGCACATCAAACGGCGGCAACAAAGCAGCCATTGACGGTGCCGACTCCACCAAAACAGTTAAACCGGTAGATCCTAAGTCCCTGAAGCCAAGCAGGTCAGAGGTTGACTCTGTCAGCTACCTCATGGGTATCAACTTCGGTTACTTCATCAAAGGTTACAACTTCGGTGACGAGCTCAACTACAAGCTCATGAGAAAAGGTATCGAGGATTTCATCAATGCAAAGGGCGAGCCTCGTGACTCTGCTTACGCAAAGCAGTTCAAGATCGATCCTGAGCTGTTGAACGACGTGTTCAATGAATTCCTCTCCAAGAGACGCGCTTATGTTGCAGCTACCAACAAGCAGAAAGAGACAGAGTTCCTCGCAAAGAACGCAAAGGCTGAAGGCGTACAGGTTACCGAGAGCGGTCTCCAGTACATCATCACAGAGCCTGGTAACGACGTTAAGCCTGCTGCTGCAGACACAGTATTCGTACACTACAAGGGTACTCTTACTGACGGTACAGTATTCGACGAGTCTCCTAAGAACGACGAGGGCGTGAGAATGCTTCTCAACCGTGTCATCAAAGGATGGACAGAAGGTCTCCAGCTCATCGGCGAAGGCGGCAAGATCAAACTCTTCGTACCTTCAGAACTCGGATATGGCGAGAACGGCCAGAGCAGAATCGAGCCTAACAGCACATTGATCTTCGATATTGAGCTTGTAAAGGTAAACAAAGTCGCTGCTACTGAAGAAGAGGCAAAATAATGGAACTTGAAGGAACACTTATTACCAAGCTTGCGGTTCAGTCCGGCAAATCCGCCAGAGGCGACTGGGCGAAACAGGAATTCGTAATCGAGTACCAGGACGGCAATTTCCCTAACAAGGTCTGCTTCAATGTATGGGGCGCTGACAAGGTAAAGGAACTCGGCTCGTTCCGTCTCGGTGAGAAGATCCGTGTAAGCTTCAATATCTCAAGCAGAGAGTATAACGGAAAGTGGTACACTGACTTGCGCGCGTGGAGAATCACATCTTCAGCCGCTGCAGGCGGACAGGCTTATGGCCCTGCTCCGGCACCATCCGAACCGCTGCCTTCACCGGCTCCGGAACTCACTGCAGACGATATGCCAGGCGACGACTTGCCATTCTGATTCAAGATTGACGCAATAAAAAACAGGACGATGTTTCCACATCGCCCTGTTTTTTATTGCCTTGCCTTAAGCGGCATCAGTCCAGTTTATGGATAGCCAGTCCTGAACGGAGCTTAGGCTCGAACCAGGTGGTCTTAGGAGGCATGATGTTGCCGCTGTCCGCAATGTCGGTAAGCTGCTTCATGGAAACAGGATAGAGAGCGAAGGCAACCTTCATCTCACCGCTGTCCACACGACGCGAGAGTTCTCCGAGTCCACGGATACCGCCCACGAAATCGATTCTCTTGTCGGTCCTCAGATCCTTGATGCCCAATATCTTGTCGAGGACAAGGTTTGAAAGGATGGTAACATCGAGGACACCTATAGGGTCATTGTCATCATAACGGCCCGGCTTGGTCTCCATGGAATACCACTTGCCGCCGAGGTACATCGAGAAATTGTGCAGATGGGACGGATGGCACTCCCCTTCTCCTTCATATGGAGTGACAGTGAAATCCTCCTCCAGCGCTGACAGGAACTGCTCCGGAGTCAGACCGTTCAAGTCCTTCACGACTCTGTTGTAGTCAATGATTTTCAGCTGGGTTTCAGGGAAGCATACAGCCATGAAATAGTTGTATTCCTCGTCGCCTGTATGGGCTGCATTGCCGGAACGCTTCTCTGCGCCGACTCTGGCAGCGGCAGCTGTACGGTGATGACCGTCAGCCACATAGAAAGCATTGACCTTGTTCGTGAAGATATCGGTAATCTTCTCTATCGTAGCGTCGTCGTCGATCACCCAGAACGAATGACCGAAGCCGTTCTCGTCGGTAAACGAATACTCAGGAGCAGCGGCCACTGTCCTGGAGACGATCTCATTCAGCTGAGAGTTATCCTTATAGGCGAAAAATACCGGTTCGATGTTGGCATTCTGGATTTTCACGTGGACCATACGGTCATCTTCCTTGTCCTTGCGGGTAAGTTCGTGCTTCTTGATCTTGCCCTCCGCATAGTCGTCGGTATGGGCGCAGAGCACCAGTCCGTACTGGGTGCGTCCTTCCATAGTCTGGGCATAGACATAGTAGCAAGGCTTCTTGTCCTGCACCAGCCAGCCGTTCTTCTGCCACTGGGCGAAATTCTTCACGGCCCTGTCATAGACCTTGTCGTCATGATCCGGCAGAATCGGGTCGAAATCTATCTCCGGCTTGGTGATGTGGAGCAATGACTTCTCACCGGCCATCTTCTTGGCCTCTACAGAGTTGAGCACATCATAAGGAGGTGCAGCCACCTCTGTCACAATATCTTTTGGCGGCCTTATTGCCGCAAACGGTTTCACTCTTACCATAATCGCGTACTATTTGTTTACCTGGAAGCGGGTGCATCCTTCAGCAAAATAAGCTACAATCTGTCGTGCGGCAGCAAGGCCTGCATTCATATTGGCCTCAGCGGTCTGCGCTCCCATCTTCTTAGGTGTGGCAAATACTCTGAGTCCGAATTTCTCCTTGAGGACAGCGAGATTGTCCGGAGCAACGTCAGTCACATATTTGAGGTCCGGCCTGTCTTCCAGCGCCTTCTCGAGACCTGCTTCGTCTATCACTTCCTTGCGGGCTGTATTGACCAGAACAGCGCCTTTCGGCATCGATGTGATCAGGTCATATCCGATGGAGCCGATGGTCTCAGGGGTAGCAGGGATATGTACGGAAACGAAATCGGACTCAGCATAAAGTTCCTTGACCGTAGCGACCGGTTTCGCGCCGGCCTCGGCGATTTTCTCAGCTGGCACGAACGGGTCCGTAGCCAATACCGTCATACCCAATGCCTCAGCTTTCTTGCCGACCAGACGGCCGACATTGCCGAATGCCTGGATACCGAGCCTCTTGCCTGAAATCTCTGAACCTGCCGTCGGAGTGAACTGGTTACGGCTCATGTAAATCATCATTGCAATCGCCAGTTCAGCCACCGCATTCGAGTTCTGACCGGGAGTATTCTCGACGATGACGCCGCGTGCCTTGGACTCCGCAAGGTCAATGTTGTCGAATCCGGCTCCTGCACGGACCACGATTTTCAGATTTGCAGCAGCCGCAAGGACTTTAGGAGTAACCTTGTCAGAACGCACGATCATGGCATCAACATCAGAAACAGCTGCAATCAGTTCACCTTCGTCAGCATATTTCTCCAAAACCGTTACCGTATGACCGGCTTTAACGAGGATTTCCTCAATGCCTTTCACTGCCGCCGGAGCAAAAGGCTTCTGTGTAGCAACAAGTACTTTCATTGTATCAGGACGTTATTTTTTCATTGACTCGAATTCTTTCATGCAGGCTGTGAGCGCGAGCACATCTTCCTTCGTGCAGGCATTGTATATGGATGCCCTGAAGCCGCCTACTGAACGATGGCCCTTGAGACCGACCATTCCCTGGCCTTTCGCGAATGAAAGGAACTCGTCCTGGAGCGCCTCATATCCAGGAGCCATGACGAAGCATACGTTCATGATGGAACGGTCCTCGACAGCCGCTGTTCCGGTAAAGAGAGCATTTCTGTCAATCTCCTTGTACAGGATGTCCGCTTTCTCGACGTCCAGCTTGTGAATGGCTTCCACGCCGCCCATGTCCTTGACCCACTTGAGCGTCTCGTTCATCACGAAAATCGAGAACACAGGAGGTGTATTGAACATTGACTCTTTGTCGATATGGGTGCGATAGTCGAGCATTGTCGGAATATATCTGCTGACTTTTCCGAGCGCGTCCTTGCGGATGATGGCGAACACTACGCCTGCAGGGCCGACGTTCTTCTGCGCACCGCCATAGATCATCGCATATTTGCTCACGTCCACCGGACGGCTCATGATGTCTGACGACATGTCCGCAATGAGAGGTACAGGACAGTCAATGTCCTCCTTTATCTCGGTACCGTAGATGGTATTGTTCGTGGTGATATGGAAATAGTCTATGTCCTCAGGTATCACATAGCCCTTAGGGATATAGGAGTAGTTCTTGTCTGAAGAGCAGGCCAATGCATAAGCATTTCCCAGGCCCTGAGCCTGCTGCAATGCCTTGTGGGCCCAGACGCCCGTGTCCAGGTAGGCCGCCTTGTTCTCAAGGAAGTTCATGGCCACATACAGGAACTGGAGGCTCGCGCCGCCGCCGAGGAACACTACCTCGTGGGTATCGGGGATGTGGAGAAGTTCTTTCCAGTTCGCGCGGACTTCATCCATCACCTCTCCCCACTCCTTGGATCTGTGAGAGACTGACAATACTGAAATACCGGTATTCTTGAAATTCTTCAGGGCTTCTATTGAATTGTCAATAGCCTGCTGGGGGAGGAGGCAGGGGCCTGCATTGAAAACGTGTACGTCTGACATAGTTTTGCGTGTTTTAAAAAAAATATAACAACGATTCATATTTGAAAATATAAATCGTTGTAAATGTAATGATTATTTATTATTTTCCAATAGAATACTTCATTTTCTTAAGAATTCTACCTGTAACCGAGAAGATATGAAATTACAGCCATCCTGACATACATACCGTTTCTCGCCTGCTGGAAATAATATGCATAAGGCGTATCATCCACATCGGTAGCGATTTCCGTGATTCTCGGAAGCGGATGGAGAATCTTCATGTTCGGTTTCACGCCGGAAAGCATGGAAGCGTGAAGTTCATAGACGTCCTTCACCTTGTCATAATCCTCCTTGCTCGGGAAGCGCTCCTGCTGCACCCTGGTCATATAGAGAATGTCGCAGTCATTCAGGTGTTCTTCCAATGAAGCGGTCTCCTCATAAGGTATATGCTTGCTGTCCAGGTATTTCAGATATTTGGATGGCATCTTGAGATCATCCGGGGCGGTGAACACATACTTCGGAGAGAAATCAGACATGGCCTCTGAGAGCGAATGGACGGTACGGCCGTATTTCAGGTCACCTACCATATTTATGGTAAGACCGTCGAGCCTGCCCTGAGTCTGCATTATCGAATACATGTCCAGAAGCGTCTGGGTAGGATGCTGGTTGGAACCGTCTCCTGCATTGACAACAGGCACCGGCGACACCTTGGCAGCGATTTCGGCGGCTCCTTCCATCGGATGACGCATCACGATCATATCCACATAATTGGAGACGATCTTGATGGTGTCTTCGAGAGTTTCACCTTTGGAAACGCTGGTATTTCTGGAATCAGGAAAACCTATTACTCTGGCTCCCAGGCGGTTAACCGCTGCTTCAAATGAGAGCCTCGTTCTTGTGGACGGTTCGAAGAACAGACAGGCAATGACTTTTCCCGCAAGGAAGTTCTGCTCTCTGTTCTTTTCAAATTCCTTGGCGACGTCCAGGATGTGGAGAATCTCATCCTTTGAGAAATCGCCGATTGAAATCAGACTTTTAGGCATAATGCACAATCATTTCAGACGGCCGCACCAGAAAAGCCGCATTATTAAGTTCTTATATGAAGAGTGTCTGGTCACTCCAAAATTTCCACCCTGCAGCCCTCCACGTTCCCTACTCGCTTCTCGAAATCCTCCACCGCGGAAAGACGCACTTTCAGGTCAATGCCGCATTCATTGCCGAAAGCCTGGCCGCTCTGCTCAAGCCCCATATCCTTCACAATCTTCATCACCCCGTTCATCTCCATATAGCCGAACGAAAGCCTGTAATGCCTTGCCGCTGTTTTGGTTATGATCTCGGCATGGGCCAATGCGTCTGCAGCTGAGCTCTTGTACGCGCGTATCAGTCCCGGTATGCCGAGCTTGATGCCGCCGAAATACCGCACCACCACTATCAATATGTCGCTCAAACAATTGGAATCGATCTGCCCGAGAATCGGACGTCCCGCTGAAGACGAAGGCTCGCCGTCATCATTGGCCCGGAACACATCTCCCTTATAGCCAAGACGATAGGCATAGCAATGATGCCGCGCATCGTGATACTCCTTTTTCAAAGAACTGACAATTTCCCTTATCTGCTCGAGCGTCTCGACAGGATAGGCCAATGCGATGAACCTGCTGCCGTTGTCCTTGAAGAGTCCTTCGGCAGGAGCCGCAATGCTCTTGTAAGTGTCGCAGATAGGGTCAATGTTCTTTTCCATAGGCTCAAATTTAGTTAAAAGCGGATTATTATGCAACGGAACGGAAATATTTTGTAACTTCGGGGCGGTTGAAGCAATTTTTATTAGACTAGCATTTATGATTCTCAGGTATCGTGTATCCCTTCCGGGGATTAAAGGGTTCGCCCGCGTTTACGAATTGAAGTCAACGACGACTTTATATGATTTTCACAAAAGGATGAGAGATGATATGGATTTCTCTCACGACCAGCTTATACAGTTCAAGGGCCTCGATGAAAACGGAAATCTGGTGGCCCGCTACGGAATGTTCGACCTTGGCGCAGGCGCTGTGGACGAAGTTACGGTAGAGGAAACAGTGAACAGGGGCATTGCCAGATTCACCTATTTCTATGATGTCACTGACAGGAAGAGCGTGATCGTCACATTCGAAGGTGAGGTGGAAGAGGAGCCGGGAAGGACTTATCCTGCACTGGTTGAGAGCAAAGGTCCTAATCCTGTGGAGTTCGAGAACGGATATGTGGCTTACGAGGATCTTCCGGATGAGCAGAGACATCTGCCTGGCGAATCGCTTATGGCGAAAGAGGACAAGGCTGAGAAGGATGCAGATGACGCAGATGACATTGACGATATTGATCCTATCGATGATGATGACGACGAGGAGGATGATGAGGATGATCTCAAGTCATCCATCGCAGAGGACAGCGATGAGGTTTATGACGGATCAGAGGAACTCCTGTTCTAACCGTTCATTGACCTTTCAATGGGCAGGAAGCTTGTCATAATTACCGGACCCACGGCCGTAGGTAAAACCGACTTCTGCATCGAAGCCGCCCTCAAATACGGTTCTCCGGTGATTTCCTGCGATTCGAGACAGATATATAAGGAAATGACTATTGGGACTGCTGTCCCTGATGCTTCGCAGTTAGCCGCTGTGAAGCATTATTTTATCCATAGCATCCACGTTACCGAGCCATATTCCTCCGGCCAATATGAAATAGATGCCCTGGCTCTCATTGACAGACTTTTCAGCGAGGGACGCGAGACGCTTGTAATGTGCGGAGGTTCAGGATTTTATATCGACGCGGTATGCAATGGTCTGGACTGCCTGCCTGTTCCGCCTCCCGAGCTGAGGGAAGAGCTTACGCAGAGGGTCAAGACTGAGGGAGTCGGTGCATTGGCAGAGGAACTGCGCAGACTGGACCCGAAGGCGTGGGAAGCCATAGACATCCACAACGGACAGAGGGTGGTCAGAGCGCTGGAGACCATCATGATATCGGGGCGCTCGTTCACCGAGTTCAAGCTCCGTGAGCCGAAAAAGCGGGATTTCGAGATAGAGAAAATCTGTCTCACGCGACCGAGAGAAGTTCTGTATAGCCGTATCAATGAGCGTGTTACGGCTATGGTCAATGCAGGGCTTGAGGATGAGGTGCGCGGTCTGCTGCCATATCGGGATCTGCCGGCTCTGCAGACTGTGGGGTACAAGGAAATGTTCGATTACATCGATGGAAAAATATCATTGGACGAGGCTGTAAGGCTGATTCAGCGGAACACCAGACATTATGCCAAGAAGCAGCTTACCTGGTGGAAAAGATATTCTGACGTAAAATGGATCGAGTTATGAAAGTGGGCAATATGCTTTTGTGCGCATCCGTCTGCCTGGTTCTGGGCAGTTTGGCCAATGCCACAGGTACTGATGACAGATTGTTCTACCGGCGTCCTGCCAAGATCTGGGAGGAGACTCTGCCGCTCGGGAACGGCCGACTGGGACTGATGACCGCCAGCGGGACCCGCCATGAGCACATTACGCTCAATGAGATTTCCATGTGGAGCGGCTGCGAGGCCGACTACCGTAATCCTGAGGCGGCTTCCTGCCTGCCCGAGATAAGGAGTCTGCTGTTCGAGGGGAAAAACGCTGAGGCCCAGGCGCTTATGTACAAGCGGTTTCTGCCGCGGAAAGAGGTTTCTGATGCCAGGTACGGGACCTATCAGACTCTCGGCGCGCTGGACATTGACTATGTTTTTCCTGTCAATGACGGTTGCGGGTCGGATTTACAACCTGTGGAATATATCCGCGAACTGATTATGGATGAGGGAGTTGCGAGAAGTTCTTTTATCGTGGACGGCATCCGTTACAGCAAGGAGTTCTTCGCATCGAGGGCTGATGACGTGATGGTGCTGCGGCTGACTTCTTCCGAAAAGGGAGGATTGTCATTCAAGGCGGTGCTGAGCCGGCAGGAAAATGCTGCTGCAGGGGTTGAGCACAAGAAATGCGGACGCAGGAAGCTGCACGCTGCCACGCTTGAGGGCAGTCTTGAGAGCGGCATTCCCGGCAAGAAAGGTATAAGTTATAAGGTGTCGATGACGGTCGCCTCTTCTGACGGCAAGGCCGTGTACAGCAACGGGGCCATAACATTGACAGGAGCGAGCGAAGCCACATTGATCATTTCGGCCGCGACTTCGTATTCTGCGGAGGGGACCATATTTCCCGGCGAGAGGTATGTGAGTTTCTGCGACAGCCTGCTTGACGCGGCGGCTCATAAGGATTATAACGAATTGAGTTCCGGCCACATAGCTGCGCATGGCGAGCTTTACGGAAGGGCAGGGATTTATCTTGAGGAGTGTGACGACGATGCGCTGGCGACTGATGAACGTCTCCGGAAAGCGGCCTCTTCGGACAGCGGGAGTCTGGCTCCGGGACTTGCGGCATTGTACTGGAACTATGGGCGTTACCTTTTCATAAGCAGCACGAGGCCGGGGTCGCTTCCTCCGAATCTTCAGGGGCTGTGGGCGGACGGTACGAGCACGCCGTGGAACGGTGATTATCACACGAATATAAATATCCAGATGAACTATTGGCCGATGGAGCAGGTCGGTCTGAGTGAGTTTGTCCAGCCGCTGATGTCCATGATGGAGAGGCTGGTTCCGTCCGGGCAGGAGAGCGCCAAGTGTTTCTACGGAAGTGAGGCAGAGGGCTGGGTGCTGCATATGATGACCAATGTGTGGAATTATACTGCTCCGGGCGAGCATCCGTCATGGGGTGCGACCAATACCGGCGGGGCCTGGCTTTGCGCCCATCTCTGGGACCATTACCGTTACACTCTCGACAAGGATTTCCTGAAAAGGGCATATCCGATAATGAGGGGAGCCGCGAGATTTTTCTTGTCAACGCTGGTGGAAGAGCCTGTGCACCAATGGCTTGTCACAGCGCCAAGTTCTTCTCCGGAGAACGCTTTCTGGTGCGGGAAAGACTCTATTGCGACGAGTATCTGTATGGGGCCGACAATGGATGTCCAGCTGCTCGGGGAGCTGTTTTCATCGACGTCTGCCGCAGCCGGGATTCTCGGCATTGACAATGATTTTTCTGACAGTCTCTCAGCTGCGACGAAGCGGTTTCCGCCTATGAGGGTGGATTCCCGTGGACGGCTGATGGAGTGGCTTGAGGAGTATACTGAAGTGGAGCCTCAGCACAGGCATGTCTCGCATCTTTACGGGCTGCATCCCGGCAATTCCATCAGCACTCTACGGTCTCCGGCGCTCGCCGAGGCATGCCGTAACACTCTGAAGGTCAGGGGCGACGGCGGCACGGGATGGAGCAGGGCCTGGAAGATCAATTTCTATGCGAGGCTCGGTGACGGTGACCATGCCCTGAAACTTCTGAAGGCGCTTCTGGCTCCGGCCGTGAGGTACAGTGAGATAGATACGTTATCTATACCATATTATAAGGGCAATCTGCATCTGGAGCAGTTCAGCGGCACTTTTCCTAACTTGTTCTGCTCGCATCCGCCGTTCCAGATAGACGGCAATTTCGGTGGCACGTCCGGCATAACCGAGATGCTGCTCCAGAGTCAGGACGGATACATAGCCCTGCTCCCTGCCCTACCGTCCGTGTGGCGAAGCGGTAGTGCAAGAGGCCTCAGGGCCAGAGGAAATGTGTCCGTGGATTTCAACTGGAATGATTCGCGCGTGGAGCAGGTGACCATCACCGGCCTGCCGCTCCGCAGTGGTGAAGACGGACGAGGCTCGGTTGCGAGTGGCGATGGTGGCGCCGCGATGGACGGACCAGATTCGGGTGCGAGTGACGGAGTAAATTCCGTGGAAGCAGGTGACTTGATGGCATGCGGCAGGAGTTCAGGTGAGATGGCCAAGGGTTCTGCCGCGACGGATGGTCCAGATTCGGTTGCGAGTGGCGGAGTAAATTCCGTGGAAGCAGGTGACTTGATGGCATGCGGCAGGAGCTCAGGCGCGATGGCCAAGGGTTCTGCCGCGACGGATGGACTGACCACGGCTAGTACGGACGATGGTGGCGCCGCGATGGACGGATCAGATTCGGGCGCGAGTGACGGAGTAAATTCCGTGGAAGCAGGTGACTTGATGGCATGCGGCAGGA
>ERZ857965.819-NODE-819-length-38589-cov-5.688042_pt1 | contig 38589 bp, 52 predicted proteins | sample MGYA00519758_ERZ857965 | MGnify/ENA primary metagenome ERZ857965 (study PRJEB31778, sample SAMEA3449381) | human gut metagenome | biome: human gut; feature: human-associated habitat; material: faeces | place: United Kingdom | collected 2010/2012 ... | reverse complement strand
ATCAGTATCAGTATCAGTATCAGTATCAGTATCAGTATCAGTATCAGTATCAGTAGATTTTGTACTACAAAAACTACTTTTGTATTCATTTGTATTCATTTGTATAGTATCGGAATCTGATTTCTTACCATACCTTTTCATGATAGCCTGCCTTCTAATTTTCGATATTTCAGAATATTTACGATTATCCGAATCTATTATCGCCTTTTCTCTCTTGAATATTGCGGCCATTATGGGATCATCGAATACCGGGTCTTCTCCATTGAGAGCATAGTTGCCATAGGCTATTAATATCTCTTTGCATTTCTCCGGAGGTAACGCCGACAATAAGTCGAAAAAACCGTCATGAATGATGAAACTATCTTTCCTTTTCATGCCTACAAAAAACCCTTCATTCGGTTTCTTGTTTGGAGCCAAGAAGCCTCTTGAAGGGTATATTATTCTCATATATGCGACGTCTCCAACCGTCATTGCAAATATAAGAAACTTTTCTCTTATCACCGCCTTTTACGGGGCTTTTTTGCTTTCGTCTCTATCTTTTTCCCGGCCTCGGGAATATGATCGGCGGTATCATCCCGGACGAAGTGCTTGCACCATTTAGGAAAGTTCGGGGTTTGCATACCGGTCGCCAAACACCAAAACAAATGTTCGGTCCTGTCTTCGGGGGCGCAATGGATGCAGACCCGGCAGTCGCTGGTGGGGTCAGTTTTCATTTCCTGCTCTTATCCCATGACATGCGTAACACCTCCCGCACGACTTCTTCCACCGGAATATCGCCCATAGCGGATAATACATACTTCGCATTATCCTTGGCATCCCGCGCCTTCATTCCCATACTTCGCAGCGCGGCTATGGAATCATCGAGCGTTCGCGGGTCATACGAGGGTCTTTTCGCCACATTATCCGGCCGTTTTTCCTGCCGGGGGATCATATCATCGGCATCGTTGAAAAAAATCGACAAAACAGCGCCTATCAATTCAATCATCGTTATAATTGCTATGTACCGCTCCTTCGTTCCCGAAATCTTCTGCAGTGTTTTTGTTACGGCTCGATTCATGATCGTTAATCATTATGTTCAACCAATCCGGAAAATCCATCTCGCATACCATCGGAATGCCGTCTATCATCACGCTTTTCAACTTGCCCCGACGGACCCATGAATGCACGGTAATGTATTTTCGCCCTGTCTTCTCGGCTATCCACGCCACAGTATGTAAATAGGATGTGTCCACCATCATAGCGAAGCCCCCTTCCCCTCTTCTACGCGCACTTCAGCCGCGCCTTCCGCCGTCTGAGAATCGGGATATATCGCCTCGCTGTCCAACGTGAGCAGATCATCCCCCAAGGGGGTGGCCCCGTCGAACTTCATCCCCATCGCCAACTGCGTCATCGGCTCCGAGGAATACGGGTCTATTATGCCGCCTTCGCGCACGACCCTTTTCCCTACCGTCTTATCGCACATTACATCGAACGACGTGCGCCACATGCCCGACCAATTGCCGTATTTGTCCTTGGAATTGTAGGATTTGGAATAACGCATGCCCCATTCCCGCAGCTCCTCTACGGTCATATATACGTACTTTTCAAAGCCTGTGAGCAAACGGATATATCCCATGTATCCTACCAGCACGTCGCGTTCGTGGGGCTCTACGTTGTACACGAATTCTCCCGTGAAGGGATTGTGCGACACGATGTCTCCTTCGTACACCCTCGCAGTCTCCAGGCGCCCTACCGTCCCCGTTCTCAGGGACAGTTGCTGCAATCCCCTGCGCATGATCTGGAACGTGCATTGATCCTTATACGGAATAAGCGCCGATTGCGACAGGTTCGGGTCGATGGATAATTTGGTGCAGGCGGCGACCATCGCCGAGCGCAGAATCGTTTTCGGGTCGCACTTCATCAGCCCCGACTGTGCCGGGTTTTGCATGGCCATCAGTATCGTTTGCATGAAACGCGGGGCATTCTGCTCGCCTAAAGCTGCGAAAAACATATCCCGCATGCTCCCTTTGCCCAGCCACTTTTTAACCGTGTCGTAGTTGGACAGCGTGACGCTGGCCGTCTGCGATCTTACCGATATTTCCTTGGACTGCGCGGTTATCTCTTTCATATTCATAATTATCTCCTTCCCTCTTTATTTGTTTTTTATCAGACGCAATACGCGATATTGCGACGTGCCCAGGTATTTTTTATAGAAATCCGGATGATCGCGGGCAAAATCTTCCGTCCGAAAGCCCCGTCGCGTCTGCGTTTTGAACGTCGCTATCGGCAGTCCGTCCAACTCCAACGTGTCACGCGAATCGAAAAGCGCCTCTATTTGCGATTTTGCGGCCTCAAATTTCGCTTTCGCTTCCTCGTAGGCTCTCTTATATACCTGTGCGCTGTCGTACAGAATACGGGCCTCTTTCCCCACTTTCTTCGACCCCGCCTCCGAAACAGGATGAATAAGTTGTACGTCCTTCCCGTTCTCCGGCTCCGGGCGCTCGTCGCCCAGAATATACCGCTCGACCCATGCGCACGCCTTTTCGATGATATTCGCAGCGAATAACGGATCGTATTGGATAAGGCGCACCTTCATTTTCTTCTCTCCGTCGTTGATGGCAAGATAGGCGGCTTCCCGTTCCATTATCGCCATTTGATATTGTACCTGCGCGTACCATTCGTCCGGAATTGTCGTCGGATCGTCGAAATCGACGATAAGGCGCGTATCCTTGATCTCCAGCAGCGGCCGCCCCGTTTTTACGCTCGTATCTTTTTGGAACAGCTCCCGGTCCGGAGCCACTTGCATCCACTCCGGATATTTGTCGTTGCGGTAAACGGCGATTTCTTCGCTGCGCCGGATAACCTTCAAGCCGGTTTCGTGCTCGAACCATCGCGCTATACCGTCTTCCATGAACCGACCCCGGTGCACGTTGGCATTGTCTTCTCTGGCGCCCTCTTTCAGCCCCAGCCAATAGGCTAATGGCGTTTCGTATTTATTAAGGCCTAAGATAGTCCCGATGTTGGACCCTCCGACCATGAATCGGGAATTACGATAGGTTTCCCATTCCGTCCGTGTCTTGAAAATCTGCTTCGTTATCATATCTTTCCGTGTTTTGATTGTGTTTCGATCTTTTGTAATACCTGGCATTCACTCCTGCCAGAACATAGCCTCGTATCTTGTCTAACTGCCCTTTGTAAATGGTGAAACGCTGTTCCCTGTGTCCCTGTATATACATATATCCGTCCCACAGGTATAAAGACCGGATTTTAGCCCCCGGATCGTCCGTTTCGTCGTCCGTCTCCGCGTCTAATTTGAACTCCAGCGTCAGAGACCTGCCGCAATACAGATCGCAGTCGAAAGCCACGTTTTTAGCCGATATATTCCCTATCTCCAATATCGCCTCGCGCAATATCGTAGCGATGATGCGAAGGTCGCAGCGCTTGAATGTTATACGACGTACAAGCATGATATTATTATTTTTCGACTATTATACTGCTATTCCATAATCTCAATACTACCCGGCCGTGCTTTACGGCCTCGGTTAATATCCGCTCAAATTCGCTGATATTGAAATTTTTCCCGTCGATCATCGTAATACGGTCCTCTAATCGTATTCGGGGCCTTCGGGAAAAGAAAAGGGACGTATTTATATCCTTTTCTTTTCCGTCCGCATAATATATTTTTGCGCCATATATGCCATGCCCGTGCGATACGGTGGCGACAGCTTCCGAAATGGTACAAGTTTTCATGATTTTACAGTTTATTCAAGTTTTATCTTTCTTCCGCGTAAACAGCTGTTCCTGTTGTCCAAACGCGCCGTAATGAAATTTCCCCGCTTGCGAACCGAGTATCTGAAATGATGGGCCGGGTCATGTTCCAGGATGTCGGGATATTCCGGATCGAAGCTAAATTCCATAATGTAGTAATCCCCGGATTTCATACCCTCTAATCTCCCTTTCAGATATTCCAGACTGAAGGCCGCTTCTATCGGCTCCCCTTCGGCGTTCATTAAAGACCATACCGACAATGTGTGTGTGTTCATAACTCTGTTTGTTTGGTTTGTGATCGCCGCCCGGGAGCGACCCGGGAACAGCCTGCGCTGCGGCGATGAATAGGACGGCGAGAGCGAAACAAAACATAAATAAGACCGCTTTTTACCGCCCGTCCCTCGCGGCTGGGGTTTCAAGGCAGCGGACAAACCCCTGCGCCGTCAGGCGCCCTCTAATTCTATAAGGTACTCAACGAACCATATCCCCGTCATAAAACCAAGATAGAACGCTATCAACAGGGCTAACAAGTGCTTCATTAATTGTCGTTTCGTCATAACTTTTCTACTTCGTGAAGATCGCACAAACCCCAGATCGAGACTACAACTTCGTAACGGCTCCCTCTGTCTGCAACATCCTCTACACGCACCATACTACGGCACAACACGAAACCGAATACGAACGATAACGAAATAATCACTACGAATTGGATGAATTTGTTACTCTCGGTTTTCATACATTCCCTTGAATTTTTCGAATACTTCACGCGGCGAATAGTCGTCGCAACTCCTGCTATATATGACCGTTAAGCGATTCGAAACATACCGCCCGTCGTCTTCGCGCCAATCACCTGTTTTGAAGTGGTCCTGCAGCTCATCCGCCGACCGCTGGGAACTACCGACCGCGATAATACGGCACAAAACCAAATCGGAACCCTGTTTTCTGAGGCAATTTTTGCAATAGGCCTGTTGGTTCAGGGTAAGTCTATTAACGAATTCGCGCTTCAGAAGAGACGAAATATAAAAATCTTTCATACCACATGTTTTTTGAATATTATTCCCTGTGACCTGCAAGGCGGCACAAATTGGCTAAGTCCTCGTCTAAATTGTAGGTGGTGAAAACATAGCCTTTGCCGTACTTGCTCCCGCGATATTTAACGGCCCCTAACCGCTTGGCCAAAATATCCGGATTAGTGCCTTTATTATCGGTAAAGGCATTACGACTGAGATAATAGCGCGGATTTCCGCAAATGTCGTGAGGAAGGCGAATAATTTCGTAGTTTTCGCGCATATAATCCGAATCGCTCAGCCACGAATTATTGTAACGCTCGATGAATTTTAACAAAATCGTAGCATTCCTCCGGCATATATCGGAACCATCATTAGTATAGCCTGAAATAGATACTATGGGAGAATTGGTACGATCGTAGATCTCTACAAGATAATTAGCTTCGTTATATACCGATATCCGGTACGTAAAGCCGCTCTTTTCGCAAATATTGAGGACTTTCGGAATATATGTTAATACAGTTTTCATAACGAACGATTTTACATATAACGACTTATCAGATTCCAAGTTCTATAATAAACCCTAACTTGCAAATCCATCCAGGTGTCACGGCTATTCGGCGGAATAGTCCCATTTTTAACACATTTAAGAGTGTCAGGAGTGCACAATGCCTCTGCTATGTCTGTGTCATAGATCAACCCATTACCCCCGTAACAATATTCTTTCCAATCTCGGGCGCCGTTTAACGCCGTATCGAGACAAAACGGCGGGCATTCTTTCCCCTCAGAATCGCACCAATCGCACAACTCATCATATTTGTCAAGGAGATCCAACGCAAACGATCTTGAGGCCTTATCAAAGGCTGAACGAGGGCTAAGAGATTCGATACTCTCCCGAATAAAAGTGATGTCAGTTTTCATAGATTTGATTTGTTTGGTTTTCGTGTTACAAATATACAAAGAATATTTGATTCTGCAAACATTCTTTGCAAAAAATCATACGTTTTTCTGTCCGAAAAATACAACAAAAAGACCAACCCCAGAACAATCCCCACACCCACGCGCACACGTACGCCGAGCGACCTGTACTTTGCTTCAACAGGATTACTGACATTCTATGCACTTACTACCACAAGAGATGTATTTAGATTCCATCAAGGTAAGAATCTGCGCGACATACGTGCGTGCGCGTAGGAATAGATAGTGAAAAATCGGACAAAATGAACAATACGGAGGGTTGAGGGGGTGTGGTGGTGTGGTGGTTGGTTGAGGCTTCGGCGAGGAGTGGGCGCTGCTGTTGGGTCAGGGCGGAGAAGGATTGCCGGGACAGGGCCGAGAGGACCAGACGAGGAGGAGGACCGGGAGGATGGGCGAAGGATTGGACGACGGGACGGAGGGCTGCACCTACCGAAGCCCGAGCGAAGCGAGGGCGGAGGAACTGTTTGCATTGGGGTAAACAGGGGGCGGGGGCGGCCTATGTTAACAACCGCAAAAATCGGGCGGGTAAAATTTTCTTGTGGTGGGGGGCTTGTTTTTTGCGGGGGAAATTGTTTTCTTTGCGGAAAGAAACTATTTGAGTATGGCACAGCACAACTTACCGGCGCAGAGTTTGGATCCGCTGCCTAATAATCCGACGTTATTCGGGTACTTCGAGGGCTCGGATGTAAAGTTCGAGAATTCGGGTGAAGATTTCGCACGTATTTTCTCGGAGGTAATGATGGGGGAATACGGGGTTCCGCTGTCGTTGCGGGAGGCGGGTATTTCGATGTTGCTGATGCCTACGGGTGTAGTCATCGAGGAGGATACTGTAAAGTTGACGTACCATTACGCGGAGAGCGGGGGTTTGGCGGTTTTGGCGGTATCGTTGACGGACGGGGCATGCACGTGCGAGATGCTTCATCTTACGGGAGGCGAAGGGGTGAATGTATCGTGGGATAAGATCACGAACAAGCCGGACGGCATCGAGCCTGCGATCGTAGTTCTTTCGGGGTCTCCCGAGGAGGAGGCGTCCTATACGGAGGAAGTTATCGCTGAGATTTCGGCGGCGATCGAGAGCAACTCCCGTTTGGTGTTGGAATGGGGTTCGGAGCAGGTTTCGGTGGACTATGCGGAGAGGTCGTCTAATCCGGTGCTGTCGTTCCGGCGGGATTTGGTGTCGTATGAAGTTACGCTCGATACGTCGGCCGATACGGCGTCGGTTCAGAAGATTTCGGCGCTCACGTCGTCGAATCTGCGCGACACGACAGGATACAGCCGGACGGACGTCATGACGCAGAAGGCGGTGACGGACCTCGTGAAGAGCCTTGGGCTCGCTGTCGTGGAGGTCGAGGGTGATCCGTCGCTCGCGGCGACGTGGACCGCGGATGTTATCTCCACGGTAAACACGATGGTCTCGGGAGGATGCCGCTCGCTTCTCATCGCGGCGCCGGAGGAGTTCGGGTCGTACCTTTCGACGAAGCTCTACGCCTACGACTTCTCGGAGAAACACTACGTGGAGATCGACTATGTGAACGAGGACGTGAAATACGCCGTAGTGCTTAACGCGACCGATTCCACGGCCGAGGTCTCGGCGCTCGCGCTGGGGGGTCTTTCGAAGATCGACCTCGACGTCGCGCCCTCGAATGCCGCGGCTTATACCGCCGCCGTGCGGCAGGCGCTCCGCAAGGCCGTTCAGGCCGGGGATGCCGTCGTGCTGCGTAACGGAGGTATCGACGTCGTCGTACAGACGGCCCGCTACGACAAGGGCAAGGTAATCTTCGTCTTCTCCGGGGAGGACATCGGGCATACGATGGTCTTCGTGCCCGCGGACGACAGCACTACCGCCACGGTGGTATCGGCGGCCGTGATGCCTCAGTCGGTAATGACCCTTTCGGGCGACATCGCCGAGACGACATCGTGGGCCGACGCGAAGACGGCGCTGCGTCAGGCGGTGCTGGGAGGCAGCCAGCCCGTAGCGATGTACGACGGCACGATGTGGGTCGCTTCGGCATTCTACGGACAGCAGGAGGGCAACGTCACGGCGACATTCATGGATTCCTTCGACCGCACGGTGGAGGTAGTGGTTACCAACGAAGGCGTCGTTACGTGCAACGCCCCGGCCATCCTCAACGAGACGTATATCTCGCAGGAGACGGGGGCCGCGACGAACAAGATCATGTCGCAGGATGCCGTGACGAAGAAGCTCATCAACACCCTGACCCTCACGGGAGACGTCACCGGCACGGGAACGCCTGCCGACGGGAATCTCTCCGTGGCGACGACGATCCACGGGGCGGCCAAGACCGTAACCCTCACGGGCGCCGTGACGGGTACGGGAACTGCCGAGGACGGAACGGCTATCGTGGATACCGAATTGTCCGGAGGCGCGCTCTAAACGATACGGGAGGGCCTCTCACGTTTGGTTTTCTATTGATCTTGTTTGCAACGATCCCCTTCAATCAGGTTAAATTCGGCCCTCCCTTCTTCGACACTCCCGATTGCTCATCATACTTCCTGTCGGATGCCCGGTGGAACTCCCGGGCATCCTTTTTTTTGATTTTCGTAAATTTTCGTTAAGTTTGCGGTAAACAAGGCAATTATTATGAATTGCGCGCCCATTCCAACGAAAAAACTCAACTGCGAGAGCGACCTCGAAATCCTCCTCACCTCCACCGACATTTTGAAGGAGGCCGAGAGGTGGACGATTATTTTCTTCACCGGAGATGCCTCGTGCATCGCCCCGAGGCGGTACGTCACGGCCTCCTACGACGGCGAGGAGTACAGAAACTGCCGCCCTGCGGAGGACGGGGCCCTGCTCTGCTTCTTCCGCCGGCCCGCACTCGGCGTAGGACAGTTGTGCTACAAAATATACCTCGGCGTTGCGGACGAGAACTTCGCCCCGAATCTCCGGGACGAGGTGGTCCCCGTATATACGCCCTACGAGATCGGCCCGTGGCCCTCGGACGACGTGCAGTGCGAACTGGACCTTCTCGTCGTATCCGGCGTCCTCGTGAACGCCGAGATCACGGACGTCTCGGTCGAGACCCTGGAGCCCGGCTCCGAGGCTACCGTGGAGATGGGGGGAACCCCTTCGCGCCGAACCCTGCACTTCGGAATCCCCGAGGGCATGCCCGGAAAGGACGGCGCCGCCGCAGGCTTCGGCTACGTTACCGCCACCGTAGATGCCAAGACCGGAATCCCCGAGGTCGTGGTAACTACGTCGGGGCCCGACACGGCCAAGAACTTCACCTTCGAGTTCCATAACCTCAAAGGCTCCGAACTCGTCGGCGTCAGCGCCGAGACCCTCCCCGCGGGCTCCGACGCCACGGCGACGCTCGGAGGGACCCCCGAGGAGCGGACCATAGCCTTCGGAATCCCCGAAGGTGTCCCGGCAGGATTCGGGGAGGTAACCTCCGAGACGGACCGGGAGACGGGAATCCCTTGGGTGGACGTTACCATCGACGGACCCAATACCGCCAAGAACCTCCACTTCTCATTCCACCGCCTCACGCCCTCCATCACGGCCGACGAGAAGGGCAACATCTACTCCAACGACACCCTCGTCTCGACGGTCATTCCCGACACGATCTCGAAGCTGTGGAACAAGACCCATATAAACCCCACGCAGAAACCCATCCTCGCGGAGATGTGGGCCGACATGCAGGACGAGGCCGCGGCTATCGTGCATATCGCCTCCGTATGGAAGGTCGATACCGCGGAGTTCAGCGCCGCGACACAGAAGGCCGACGACGCATACCGCCACTACACCGCCGCACAGCCCTACCTCATCGCCATAGAGGCCGACTACGGGGACCTCGCGGCATGGTACGCCGCGAAGACCAAGGCGCTGAATGCCGTAGCCGATGCCATGAAGAAGGGCATCGACGACGAAATCGCCCGCATCGACGGAATCCTTCAGAGCCTGGGCACGGAGGTAGTCGCCTCGATAGACGCCGTGACGCCTGCTTCGGAGGACGTCGCGCTGAACTATACGCAATCCTCGCGTGAGGCCGACACCGGGGAGTTCGCACAAGCCCCTGCGTCAGTCTCCATCCCCGCGGCAACCGCCACTCAGGCCGGAGTAATGGGCTCTACGGCGTTCAGGAAGCTCGACGACATAAACGCCGCGCTGGACAGCCTCTCCAACACGCAGGATACGGATACCGTGACCATCACGGCGAACAAGCACGCATACGACAAGGAGGCCTCCGCATGGAAAGACGGCGACATCTCGACGACCATCCCCGCAGCTACGACCGAGAAGGCCGGAGCCATGACCGCGAAGGAGATGCGGCGCTCCGCGGGCATAATATCCTATATCGACAACATCTCGAACGTCCCCGACGCCGAGAGCGTGGCGATCAATGTCTCGCGCCACGACTGGAACGATATGGACGGCACGTGGCTCGACATGCCCAATACGGAGGCTACGCGCATACCTTTCGCCACGCATACCACGGCCGGCGTCATGACAGGTACGGATAAATCGCGCCTCGACGGTATCTCTACGGTGATAACCGCCGCCGAAGGTTTCACCCACACGACATCCGACGCCTCGGTGGATGTAACCCTGCATACCTTCGACCCGGAATCCAAGACATGGAGCGATACGACGAAGATGCTCTCCGTGAAGGCCGCGACGACGGTCCTCGCGGGACTTCTGCTCCCCGGCGACAAGACGAAGATAGACAACATCGCCTCCGACATCTCCGGGGCGCTCTCCGAGGCCAAGACGTACGCCGACACGCAGATCGGAGCGCACAACACGTCCTCTACGGCGCATGCCGACATCCGGACCATCCTCGCAGGCAGCACCGTATTGCCTTCGTGGGATCAGGCGACATACAAGCTCACCTTCAAGACGAACGCGGGATCGACGCTCGTCGTCGATCTTCCCATCGAGAAAATGGACCTCCGATACAACGCCGAGACCCAAAGTATCGAATGGGACAACGGCGACGGCTCCGTATCTTCGGTCCCCGTGTCGGAGTTCGTAAAGGAATATGTCGGCTCCAACGGAGCCCAGATAACCGTATCCATCGGCGAGGGAAATACCATTCAGGCATCTGTCGTGAACAACTCCCTCTCGTGGGACATGCTCAACTCGGCCTTGCAGCAGAAGATCGACGCCAAGGCCGACAAGACTTGGGTAGATGACGAATCCCTCCCCGCGCGCGTCGCCGCATCTTTGGGTACTCGTTTCCTGGTGGGTTATTTTTCACCCTTGGCAAATGATACTAATGTTACCGTAGGCGTTCAATACGGGACGAGAGGATCGACGAGCGATGTATTCACCATTCAAAACGGATCATTTACTATTCCCGCCGCTACCGCCTCCGCCGCAGGTGTCATGACGGCGGCCGATAAGAGTAAAATCGACACGATCCCGACGATTCTTGCGGATGTGACCGAGTTCTATCATTCCGCCACACGTGCCACGCTTAATTTCGACTTGTATTCTTACAGTTCCGGGGCATGGACGAAAACGACGAAAACATCGACATTATACCTTGCAACTGATACGGCATCCGGATTGCTCTCTCCTGACGAGAAGAAAAGGATCGCCGGGGCTATCATAGGTACGAATCTCAACGTCGCCGCGACGGCTCTCGGAGCAGGCACAGCCCCCACCGTGGCATGGGATGCATCGGCAAACAAGCTGACGTTCGGAATCCCCAAGGGCGATACCGGCGCGACCGGACCGAAGGGACCGACCGGACCGCAGGGACCCGCAGGGTCGGCGGGCGCGGCAGGTGCTGCCGCAGGCTTCGGCATGCCCACGGCCACCGTGGACGCCAATGTCGGCACGCCCGCCGTCACCGTCACCGCATCCGGACCCGATACCGCCAAAGTCTTCGCCTTCGCATTCAAGAACCTCAAAGGAGCGACCGGCGCGACCGGACCGAAGGGACCGACCGGGCCGCAGGGACCCGCAGGACCGACCGGCCCCACCGGGCCGCAGGGACCGACCGGGCCCGCAGGAGCCGCAGGAAAAGATGCTATCATAGATATTCAGTCCGCCAGAGACAACTACGGCCAACAGGTATGCGTCACCTATGCCAACGGATACAAACATGTATATGGATATATGAATAACGGTTCCGGTTCTTTAAGTGGTGATAAAATAACTCTGTTGTTTCCCTTTGCTAAAACACTTATCTATGCCTCATGCAATATAAATACTACAGGAGCTTTAGAAGCAATTAACCAAATATTATCAGCATGGGTGTCGAATTTTAATTTAAGTGAAATAGAAATCAAACAACGCAGGATCGTAGTCCTTAATAATAACGTCTCGATCGCCGCTACGGCGTTCGATGTATATTGGGAAATCTTCGGTAAATAACCTTTATATCAATTTATTATGTGGATCATTTTGTCCGAATCTGCATTGCAGGTCAAAGAAGACGAAGTTCGTCTCGTAGAAAAAAGTAGCGACGACAACGGCCCGCTCATCGTGTTTAAGAACAACACCGGCGCTTCTATCGCCTATGTGAGGGGCGAGAACGCCGAGAAGATGGAGGCTATGTACAACCTCGTCATGCAGGCGTTCATCGAGAACCGTCCGGGTGTAAGCCTCGCAGACATCGAGAAGGCTGTCCCGGTAGCCGAAGATGTGCCCGTAGAAGTAAAAGTGGAGGAATAGACACATGGGAAACTTCTATTCGGGCAACAGCAGAGCCCAAGAGCCGGATGATCTGGACGTTGACGCCATACGCGCCGACGTCCAATGCGAGCTGGCCGAGGTGACGGCCGGAGTGAATCCCATACAGCGGGTATTGCTCGACATGGGCATATTCGAAGATATGGAGGTTTGCCGCCGGGCGGCCATGAAAACGAAGGTAAGCCGCAACGTGTATCTGTACCTCAACAAACTTACCGCCATAAAGCAGTATTCAGCCATCGTGAAGGATGCGATGGCCGTGAACAAGTCGATACCGGCTCCCGTCGTGGAGGTCCAGGAGGAGGAGGACGAGTTCGGAGGAGTAGAAGTATCCATCAAAAGGTGATGAAACGTCTGAATATAGACATACCGCTGAACGACAAACAGAAGCAAATGTATAACCTGCTCATGGACGGCAGATATACAGAGGTTCTGTTTTACGGTACGTCGCGCTCGGGCAAAACATTCCTGATACTCTATTTCTTCATTGTGGCGGCCATCGCATTCAAGTGCAACTGCCTCGTTATCCGAAACACACTCACGGCCCTTACAATGGGTATGATAAACCAGACGCTCCCTGCAGTACTCAATGCCATAGCCAAGTTGAACGGCGTGAATGGCTGGGAAAACATGGGGATCAAGGGCAAGCCCTTCTGTCGTTTGGACCGCAAGAACAACTCGCTGAAATTCTACAACGGAGGATACATACAGTTCGCATCCCTCCGCTCGGGAGGAGAAGCTGCCGCCGGAGGAGCCGGATACGACAAGATTCTATCTACGGAATGGGGGCATATATTCTGTGACGAGGTATCGGAAATAGACTATGCGGCTATCGAGACGCTCTACTCCCGACTGGCGCAGAAGACGGCCATGCACAACACGATAATATTTGCGCTGAACCCCACTACGGAGCTGCATTGGACCTACAAGCGGTTCTTCGAGCACAAGGACCTGAACGGAAACCCTATCGGCGACGAGATCGTTTCCCACATGTTCAAGATGCATTTCTCGGCCGACGATAACCGCCAGTTCGTATCCAAAGGATACTTCGAGGGACTGTCCCGTCTGAGTTCTACGAACCGCTCCCGTTTCCTCGACGGAGAATATACCCGCATCGGCGCCGGAAAATATTTCCGTAATTTCACATGGCTCAACCGTCCGCTGCCGGAGAATGTCGTCGAATGTCTCATATACACCGATCCGTCAGCCAAGGATTCCAAGAACGACGACTTCAAGGCGTCCGTATCTTTGGTGCGCACCCGCGATTCCCGGATATGGTTTTGGGACTGCCGGGCCGTACAAGGCACATCGCTCCAAATGATACGCAACATCCATGATCTGTACAAGGGAGCACCGGTTACGCCGCGCATCATCATCGAGAAGCGGCAGGTCCCGCTCGATTTCGCCGTGACGCTCGACAGATACCAGCGGGAGCACAGATGGACCGCCCCTATCGTATGGGACACCCTGAATCACGGCGACAAGTTCACCTGCATAGAATCCACGCTGGAGCCGCTGGTGAACAGCGGACGATTCGTTTTCTGCAACGAGTTGCAGTCGTGCGGGGCATACGAACAGGTCGTGCACCAGTTCGTCATGTTCTCCAACAAGCCATCCAACCGGGATACGAAGGACGACATCCCGGACGCATGCGCCAAAGGCACTACGTTCCTGAATGCAGGCATGGCCTCCGGCATCGTGGAGGCCGACGACGACGTAATATTCTACCGCCGCGGAACATTCACTTCGACATCTCAAATGCTTAACTGATATGCCCGTAAGACTTACCGCCACATACTCCACCGGATCGTATGAAAACGGCGAAATAATCAACCCAGAAACGAACCTCGGGTGTGCCTCCGTCGTGGTCCCCCGGGCATTGTGCGACATGTATATCCGCCCTGCGGACAAGAAGGAGACCCCTATCGAGTTCAGCGTCTATTACAAGGATGCGATAAACTCGTATGTGTATCTTGTCGCCGAGAACGTTCCCGAATTGCATGTCGGGGAACAGATACTGGCCAATGCGGACGAGGTGTATATCAATCTTTCCACCCCTACACCGGAAGGCATGACGGGGGCCGCATTCGCCGCCTCGTCCCTTCAGGTATTGGAAAGCCTCATGTATTTTTCCAAGTCGGCATTGTTCCTCTACATCACGCCCCAGCAGATCGCGCAGTTCGAGGCCATGTATCCTGAGTGCGTCATGGATGCATACCGCAGCGCCGTAGGCAAACTTACGGCGCAGATAGGCAACATGTTCAATATGGAAACCATGCTCTCCGAGACCGACGAGAGCTCCAAGGACGACACGATACGCTGGATACTTCAGGTGCTCACGGCGTACAATATATGTGCCCCGAGCCTGAATATCTCGGAGCCGCTGGATAACGCCTACAAGGAGGCATACCAAACCATCCAGCGTCTCAAAGGCGGCATGGTGTCTTTGGAGGAGCCCGCACCTTACCGCAGAGACAAGTACGACGCGAACGTAGAGGTTATCACGTCCAGAAACAAATACATCGGTTAAGTCATGGCTAAATTCGAATTTCCGACGATCAATCCTTTTTCTGTGCCGCAGAATATCGGCGCGGACGGCATACATTCCCGGTATCTGTTCAACAATTACCGGCAGGAGTGGACCCCCTCGACGTGGCGCCGGGCCATAGACTACGCCATACAATACTCGGACCTAACGTATCTGGATGCGCTCTACTCGTGGTGCATTCAGGCGTCCCCGTTCCTCATGTCGCAGATCAACAAGCGGCTCATCCCGCTGTATAAGCGGAATATCGTGTTCGGGTCTGGCGTGAAGGAAAACCGCAGTCTTACAGACAAGCACATCCGGGGCAGCTTTTGGTTCAATCTCCTGCTCCGATATGCATGTTTGTCCCAATTCTATGGTGTTAAATGCTTCGCCATAGACCCCGAAAAACGGGAGGTAGCGGACTTCCCGCTGCGCAACCTCGACATCTTCAACAAGGGGCTGCGATACATGACCTACGACTATTACGAGGTCGTTCCCGCATCTAAGTACGACAACATGTTCTTTTTCGAGCCGGAGACCGATCAGGATTTCCGCCTCGGTCTGCTTCAGTCCATATCGCGGGCCATGATCGGTATCGTCGAGGTGTTCACGAACTGGCAGATTCTCGGCAAACGGTATTCGTTCCCCATGACCACTATCGGATACGATGCCAACAACCCGGAGGCCAAGAAGGCCGCCCGGATGGTCGCCGAGAACCTCGACATGCTCACTATCCCTCTGATCCCTAAAACGGTAGATGCGTTCAGCGCCGGAGGAAAGACATCGTACTCCGTAGAAGTCAATCCCATACCCACGCAGACCACGGCCGATGCATTCCGCGTATTCAAGGAGTACATCATTGAATACCGCTCGGAGATCATGCAGCTCGTCACGGGCGGCACGCTGCTCGGAGCCACGGAAAAAAACACCAACTCCGAGCAACTCGCGGAGATTCATTGGAACATCTACGAAGACATTCTCAACAGGGATGCGAGCGTGGTGCTCGACATGCTTAACTCCGACGAGGTGCGGCACAAGCTGGCCGTAATATTCGACGACTATAACATCGAGCGGTCCCGGTTTATCGAGATTCCCGACAAGACGATTTCCACCTCTAAGTTCGTGGACATCGGCGACATGATGGCCCGTCAGAAGCTCCGCTTCTCGAAAGAGGCGTTCCGGCGTGTAGGTCTCGATCCCGAGGACATCGAAAAAGACCAGCCGGAGAATACCGGAGAGAAACCGGGGCTTCTGTCCCGGGTACTCGGACGCAACAAGAATAAGGGCAAGGATGAAAACGTTGAATGACCTGCACAACCATTTTGCGGACCTGCGCAAAATGGTTTCCCGGGAGCTGCCCCGAGAGTTGGGCAATGTCATGCAGCGAGAGATGGAGGATAACTTCAAACACGAGGGATACGGCAACGATGGAGTTATGAAGCCTTGGCCGGACCGAAACTACGAACAGTTCCTCAACTATCCGAAGCTCATGTACCGAGGGCAAATGTATCGGTCTATCAAGCTGAAAACACGGGTTATGGGACGCGGCACGGCTATCGTTTCCCTCGGATCGAGAGACCCCGTATTTCGGGTGCATCAGTTAGGAGGCCGTACCATGCCGCGCGGCTCACATCATGGTGACAGAGGCTGGCGTCGCTCTCCCTATGCGTCGAAAACCGTGAACATCGCCGGACGCGAAGTGCCTGCACGTCCGATGATCGGCTTCGGAGCCCGGTCTCGCAGGTGGTTCAAACAGGTTATGGATAAGGAATTTTCACGCTTATTTCGGCGGTAGATATTGAAACATTTGCAAATTCGGGCATAAAAAACTAAGTTTGCAGTAGTTATGTACGGAGAGGTCATAGATGCCGTTATTGGAGAGCTTCGGAAATCCCGCCGCCTCGCATCGGCCAAACTTTCGATGGTGGCTATATCCACCGACGAGACGCAGACGGTGAACACGCCGCTGCCGGCCGTGGCAGTAGGATTCGAGGAGAGTATGGGCGCTGACGTATTCATCGGAGGCGCAATACGGGACCGGCTTAACCTGCGCTTGTGCGTCATGGTGGATTTGACCAACTTCTCTTGGAGCCCCGACAGTAACGAACAGGCACGTCTGCTGTCCCTCGGACATTTGGTGCGCAGGGAGTTCGAACAGGCCAAGACTTCCCGGTCGTTCGACGATCTGTACCGCCGTTACGATTTCTTTCCCCTCTATCGGGGATTCAAGACGTATCAGCGTATAGCCATGCGTAACGACTTCAAAAAGGAGGTGTCCATATTCGAGTTGGTCTATCAGACTACGATGATCGACAAGGAAGCCGCTGCCGACTGTCGCAGGATGCAGACCGTAGAGAAGATAGACATCACCGGCTTCACCGGAGGAGAAGACGACCTCACTACGCATCTGCCTCATCCGCCCAAAGATTCCGAGGGCGGGAGGCGCAAAAGGAGAGAGAGTAAAAATGCATGAAGTGATTAACGAAATTCTTGGCTTGGACGAGTTCACATTGCGCAGGATGGCTGTGTTGTGGGTGGTATTGTGGATCGTCATGTTGGTCGCTGTCCTTGTGGATATGCAGGCGGGAATCCACCGCGCCCGCATTCTTAAAGAAAAGATTCACTCGCACGGACTGCGAGAAACGTTCAAGAAGTTCGGAGAATACGGCCTTGTGGTAATGCTCGGCATGCTCGTTGACGTAGTGGGAATTCTATTCTCCATATTCAGCCTCCCGTATATTTCGGCTGGGTCCGTCATAGCAGCCGTTGCGATAGAGGGATTCAGCGTTTACGAGAGTATGAAGGCTTCCCGGTCTTCGGCCGCAAGTATGGTGGATATAGTCGGAGAACTCGTAAAGAGCAAATCCCCCGACGAGGTAAAGAAGATATTGGATAAACTCCCCGATTTGGTGGAGAAATCCAACGATATAAAATCCAAAAGGTAGTATGGATATTGTAGATCAGGTGCTTTCTAACGAAACCCTCAACGACAAAGGGTATATCGTTCTTTCGGACGGCCTTCAATGGGACCGTTACCGAAAGAATCCGATCCTGCTTTACGATCACGACTGGTCCAAGCCTATCGGATTCGTAAACAACATTCGACGCGATGGTGCTAATTGGGTCGGGAAACTCAATTTCGACGGTGTAACAGACTTGTCGCGCGAGACGAAGGGAATGTACGAGGCCGGAACGCTTCGCTCCGTATCTATCGGCGGCAAGGCATATTATACCGAATATGAAGGGGTGAAATACGCTACGAGATTCGATGTGTATGAAATATCGCTCGTCACTATCCCATCCAATGAAGATGCCGTAAGCTCACGGGATGGTGACGACAAAATCATGGCTGTACAGTTCTCTGCTCTCGAATCCGAAGCCGTGGATGAACTTTCTGCCAATCAGAATCAATTAATAACCAATTATTTAAAAAACATGGAGAACAAACAGACCGAGCAGCCTGCCGTACAGCAGACCGCAGAAGACGTGCTTTCGGCACAGAATCCCGAAGCCGCCCTCGGGGCTGTTTCTGCTCCTGCGCCCGAGCGGAGCGAAGCTCCGGCGGAGCAGAGCACGGAACAATCGCCCGCAGAGGACCGGAAGTTCGAAAACTTCGTATCCCGTGTGATCGACGTCATCAGATCGGCATTCAGATCGAATGTAGAAGCCGTGGCAGAAGCTGCGGCAGACGCCGCCCCCGCCGAAGAGGCTGCGGGGGAGACCCTTTCGGCGCATAAGCCGGAAGAGGCCCCCAAACCGACACCTCGGATGCTCAACATCGAGGAGGCCAAATCCAAGACATCAACTCAAACATTCAAATCGAACATGGAAAAAATGACCGTTCACGAGTTCCTGCGCACTCCCGCCGGCCGTGACAAATTCTCGGAAGTCGTCCGCTTCTCGGCCAACCGGGAGGGACTGTCTGCTGAAAAGTGGGCCAACGATTCGCGTATCGACCTCGTGCGCGAGTTCGTGCACTTCGCTGCCAACGACCGTGCCTTCATGGCCGCAATGAAGGACATCGCCTTCACCGCTCCGGGCACGAGTAACCCCTACGGCACGCTGGGCGAGGCCTGCGCCCGCATGGAGAGCTTCGTGTCGGGCCTCTACTCGATTAACTTCATTGAGACGAACCCCGACCTGGCAAAAATCGAGTGGTCCACGATGCTGTACCGCGAGCTGTTCCCCGACGACAGTTGGGCAGACCGCATCCCGCGCATCTCGGCAGAAGATTCGTCCGGCGTGATCTGGATCAACTCGGCCATCAAGCCGAAAATCTACTTCGGCAACCGCGCCCCGCTGAATGTCGCAGGGGAGACCTACGACGACGTTCCCGTGGGTATCGTCATGAAGCTGTTCGCGCTTCAGAACATCATCTGGCAGCAGGCCAACACCGATCTGCTGGTGTACGACGACAAGGCCCTCGGTATGGCCGAATCGCTCCGCTGGCTCGCAATGCGCGCTCATAACTTCTACCTTCAGAAGCTTGCCGAGGCCGCCAGCGTAAAAGTCCCCACCACGGGAGATGCATTCGCCGCCGCGAATCAGTTCCCCGACAACACCAAAGCTGCGGGCAACATCAAGAAACTCACTCCGAACGAGTTCCTGTCGCTTCAGACCGGATTTATTAATCAGAACTTCGTGATGGAGACCTTCGCTGCCGAAATGGTATATCCTGCCATCATGCACCAGCAGATTCAGGAAAATGCCCAGCTCACGAACTCGCTCACCAAGAATGCCGGGTCGATGCGTCCGTCGTTCGCCGAGTACTCGGGATTCGTGATGCGGCCCCGATCGGGCACGACCCTCTACGACACGGCATCGAACAAGGTCGTCGATCCCGAGCTGTATCTCGACGGCAAAATCCAAGACAATGGCTCCGTGCCCGTATATTCGGCCCCGGAAATCGCCGTTACGGCGTACAGCGTCGGCTTGGGCTTCATCCCGTCGGAGGCCGTTATCGGTATCGGCCGCACGAACGTCCACATGGTCGCCGACCCGGCAAACTACGGATGGCGTATGTCTATGGATATGCGCACCGGAGCTGCCGCAGGACGTAAAGGCGGCCTCGGCATCGGTCTGATCTACTACGCTGCTGAGGCGTAATATTCATCCGGGGCGGCATCGTCCGCCCCGGATTAACCCTTAACATTGAAAAATATGTCCGACATCAAAACAACCAACGGATACTCTGAGCAGTACTTCGTGAACCTTATGGATATGGTGCTCCGCAGGGGCACTATCTATGTCGTGGACGACGGCAATCATTACGCTGACGAGCAGTCAGCCGTAGATCGCTGCCGCGACGCTATGAAACTGCGGTTCATCAAACGGTATGCTACCGTTACGATGGATAACTTCCCCAAAGACCATAAGGCTCTCGAAGCACTTTTCCGCACCGTAGATGCCGCTCCGGCTCCTGTCGAGGAGGTAAAAGCCCCCGAAAAGGCATACGACCTTTCGGCGGCCCGCGCCAAGTTGCAGGAGTTGCGCGAAGGTACTAAGGGGCGCAAAACCAAAGAGTAACCATCAAACAGAAATCACCATGTCAAAAACCGGCGTAAAAGTCCAGCTTCAGGACACCACGTTAGGTACGTTCCAGCCGAAGGTAGGCAACGCAATGCTTATCTATGCTTCATTGGGCGGGGCGACATCTACAGAGCCTAAGTTGATTACAAGTCTCGACGCCTTCAATGCTTGGCAGGAGGCAAACGACCCGGACGGTATTAAAGGAGATTCCAATCTTGCCGCACAAGTCGAGCAGTTCTACAAGAATGCACCTTCCGGTACGTACTTGTGGATTTACTGCATGGACGGCTCCTCGGGCGGCGATTTCGTCACTCCGAACAAGTCGGGAATCATGAAGGCTATCCGGTACACCGGAGAGGCCGACTTCGACAACAGACCTCGCATTATCGGATTTCTCGGAGAGCAAGAGGAGACGACATCCGATTCGTCTATTGTACCTGCATCCACGCCTACCATCGTATCGGGAATCGACAGTATCTACGATACGATGTTCGTAGAGAGTTTCCGGTTTACCGCCGTGTTCGCCTCCGACATCGACGCAAAATCCATGCTGGCGGAGACAGCGACGAAAGCCCCCGACTGCTCGAAGTACAACGCGCCCGCCTGCGGTGTAGTCTTCACGTCCGACTATCTTATCAACGGCAAGCCTGTGAAGGATGTAGGCGAGACGATGGGCATCCTTTCGGCTATTGCCGTAGGTCAGTCCATCGGGTCGTGCGCGCGCCCGGCCGTGGCATCGGCGGCGTATTTCAACAATACGACCAATGTTGTGTCTGTGGCCTCTTGTTCGCTCACCGACTATGATGCTATGGGCGAGAAGCAGATGATCTTCCACCGCGTGCGTCCCGGACGCGGTATCTTCTACAACGACGGCGCCACCTGCAACGATCCCATGCAGGCCCTGTCGAAGCTGGAGTACTCCCGTTTGGGCAATGCGGTGTGCGACGATGCCGAATACTTCTTTACGGGTATCCTCAACACGCAGGCCCCGGTTGAAGCTAACGGCGATCTGAGCAAGACCTATGCCGAGCAGCTTAAAAACTCGTTCTATACGCAGTATTGCCAACCCCGCATTTCGCAGGGTCAGTGCTCTGCCATCAACATCGAGATCGGAGCTCAGAACAACGATTTCGTGGGGACGAAGACTATCGAGGTGACTATCAAGATTCAGCCTTCGCCCAATGTCGATCAGGTTCTCGTGTATGTAATGTACGTTAAATCCGTCGCATAGCTATGGCTTACAATTCACTCATCATCTCCAGCGCTCAGACGCAGATCACTCTGTCGTATGGCGCCAATGTGTACAACCTCGTTACGGGTGTACAGCTTTCGGTGGATAAGACGCAGGACGTAACCGAGATTTTCGCTATCGGGTCCAACCCTCCTATCGGCATCAAGAAGCTCAACCAGCGGTTTACGGCTACCTTGGCGCTTCAGACAGGCGAGTACGAAACGATCCTCGATGCTATCAATGCCTCCATATCCGGAGGGTTCATCGCATCGCTCCTCGATATTCCGCCGTTCTCCTTGGGATGGTCGATTCAGATGAACGATCTGATCGTTCCTAAATCCATCATCTACTCTCTCGACAACGTTATATCATCCTCTGACGGGTATAGCGTAGATCGCAACAGCCCCGAGACGAACCAATCGCTGTCATTGCAGGGTACGGGAATTTCCCGCACCGTTCTCAATCTCTAAACCCCGGGAGGAGGGACGAAAATCGAGGCTTTGCCCCTCCTCCCCTTTTTATTATTTACTATGTCCGAAGTTAATAAAATGGCCGCAAAGACGGTCGAAATCAAGAACTACACCGTTCCCGTGCGGTATTTTACGCGGGCGGTCCTCAAGGGAGGACGTGTCGTAGAGCAGGAAGTCGAGGAGGAGATCGAAGTGGGCATGCTGTCCCGCACCTCCGTGGCGCATACCAAATTCGCGGGCGAGCTGTTACATGGGGGCATGGGCGATCCTACGGTATCCGGAGCCGTCGCCGTGAAGTTCGCCTCTATGATGATTATAGATGATAAAAAACGTGCTGCTATTTCTCAGGATCAGATGGCATGCCTCGATCTGTTCTGGTCCGATCCCGTCCAGAAGGACATCGAGCGTTTTTTATCGACATGGGGTATTGTCGAGCGGATGATAAGCAATGCCCCGGAAGATACGACGTCCCGCTCCGAGAACGAATAGACGAGTGGGGGCGCAAGGACCCCTCGTTTATCAAAAAAGCACTTATCGCCTATGTATTTCACGAATCTGTTATAGACATCCAAGACAGATTCTCGGCTGAAGACATAGATAAATGGTCCGATGCTGCATTATACTTGATAGATTCGGTAATTTTCGCTCCGTTTAAGAATAAAAGGTAATGGCAGACCAGAACTACGAAATACGGCTGAAGGTAACGACAGATGATTCCTCCTTGGATCGTCTCGAAGGACGTATATCTAACATCCAGAGCCGCGGGATCAGATCGGCATCCAGAGATGGAGTATCTCGTAGTTATAGATGGATTCCTCAAAACAGCCTCCCGTTATGGGAAAAAAGGTCCAGAAGGTTAGGTTCAAACAGGTATCTTTCTAATGAAGGTTTCTTATCCAATGTAAACGAGGCATATTACCGCTACGGCATTTTCAGGCGCAATTTTCTTGGGAATATTACGTCTTTGCATGGATGGCTGACCAATATTTCCCGATTCGGAGGTGTAATATCTCAAGTGGGGAAAATTGCCGGGGCAGCCGTCCCTGCACTCGGGGCATTCGGAACCGTTTTAGGCGGCGTGACGACAGCCATTGCGGCATTCAAGGGGCTGCAATGGGCTAAATCCGGCATATCTCTGTGGGCCGGGAACAGGTTGCTCAACAACCCTAATATCTCGCAGGGAGCCGGCAATATAATGCAGATGGGTATGGCCTCGAAGGCGCTCGGCCCTTCTTATCGTGAATCCTTTGAGAATGCTACGGCCATAGCAGCGCAGTACGGATTCTCCCGAACAGGAGTATTAGGTACTATCTCCATGCTTACGGGTCTTGACATCGGCGGCCGCAAACTGACCGCTGCCGATGCGTCCCGTATTGCGGCCCAAGCCGGTAAAGTGGCGCATGTCAGCTCTGCTCCATACGAGCGTGTTGCCATCAACATGCAGCAGTTGCTCGGACAGCAAACATCATCGGCCCGAGACCTCCGGGAACTTATAACGGCGGCTCCTATTCTTGCTACCATAGCGCAACGGTCTATGGAACGCAAGGGTATAAATCAAGGCATTTTCGACTATCTGAAGGATAAACAAGTACTTCTCGAAGTGCTTAACGAGTTCGATAGCTGGGTAGAATCCAATCCATTCCTCACCTCCAAAGGACGTGTAGCGCTCTACAAAGAGAATTTCTATAATTCCATCGCTTCTACGAATCCCGCTATATGGCAAAGGATAGAGGCGGGAATGAAGGCATTTTACGAAGCCCTCGGAGAGCGCGTTCCTATGCTTCTCGATTCGCTGACTAAGAATATCAATCCCGAAGCCATCCGGGAAGGGGTCGGGGTAGCTACCTCCGCACTCGACCTTATACTCCGGTTCATAATGAATGCAGGCAACCTTCTCGGAAAGGTATATGGGTCTGTCGGAGAGACGCTTAACTATACTGGTTCATTCCTCACAAGTTGGGGTATTGGGTTGTCAAAATGGATTCAAAGAGGATCGCCCAAGGTCAGCTATCCAATAGCCGAATACGATCCTAAAGCGGACAGTATCATCTATTCAAGTCATGTCGAACGGTTCGGTCCGTCGTACAAATGGCAGAAACGATCTACGGCATCCATCGAATCCGCCTTAGCCCAAGCCCGATCGCGCGCAATGGAGAAGGCCGGCATATCTCCGGCTGACACTTCGTTGTATAAAAACCGACTGCGCCCGCTGTTCGAGAGCGAGGGTAGTATTCTTCCTTATCGTTTCGAGTTGCCGGAAAGCAGCAGCGACAATCCTCTCCGCGATGCTATGTCTGGAGCGTCTGCGGCTAACGATGCCGCTACGAATGAATTGTCTGCCGTATCGAAGGGAGCCCGCAGCTTGGTTATCAACTTCAACCGAGAGATCGTGAACATGCCCGTGAATATTGACAAGGTGAACGATGGCGCCGACCTCGCCAATCAGATCGGCAGCCAGTTGTACGATGTTATCGTGCGAGGACTTAATATTTCACTCAACAACGCAACCGGAGCTATATAATGAATACGCGGAATCATCAGACGACATTCGATCTGTCTCAACAAGCCGGGAATGCGATAGACCGGGCCGCTGGAAATTTCAAGCGGGGGATGGATACTGTACGCACCAACGCAGTAGATGCGGCGCAAGCAGCGTTGCATGCTACCAAAATGGTGTTGGCGGAAGCCGGTGTTCTGCGGGTCATGGTGCAGCGTTTCGGCACAGTCAGGGACAATGACCGTATCGCAGACCTTCCGCCTATGCACGCTGCCATATCTGCGGGTATGACATCCTATACGGCCGCCACTTCGTACAAAGAAACCGCCGAAGAGGTGGCCATGCTCGAAGGCCGGGACACTCCGGCATTCGATAATGTATTTTCCTGCGGGGATTATTGGTTGCCCTTATCGCTGCAATTCTCCGTGAATGCATCCAAAGTGCTCGATAACTGTCAGCTCGTTGACGGCCCGAACATCACACAGCGCGTAACCAGGTCTCCTAAGACTGTAAACGTGTCGTTCGCGCTCGAACGCAAGCAGGAGCGCACCCCCGGAACATCATATATCGAGGCGACATCCATTCGTTATTCCCGGTCTGAATCGGAGGAGGCGCGTGCCGTGTACAAGCTCACGAAGTTTCTCATGGACCTGTACGAGAATAGCGATGTATTCTCTGTGGAAAATCCTGTTCTGAACGACGAGATCGGCATATCATGGGCCGTAATGACCTCCTATCGCTTCGCTCCCAGTATAGGTTCTACATTCGGCTCCGTATCTTTCACGTTGCAGGAGGTGAATGTCTCTGATCCGTTGTTATATCAGTCCGACATAGAAACGTCTGGCGGCGTCCCCACAACAAAAATACAGCGGACCGAAGGTATCGGCGCTACGGTTGAATTTTAACATGGCATCCGAATCACGCATAACGGGTAACTTCTTCGTATGTAAAAACGAGGTGTTCGTCGAGGGCAAGTCCATCGGTAATTTCTCCTCTTTGGAAACGGAGAGCGACAGGAAAAATCTCACCGCCACAGCAACGGTGGAGATGCCGTTTTATTCGGTAGCCGTAGCTGCCGCTAAGGAGGTATCGTCGAGTTCCGTAGTTGTCCGAGAGGTAGGAGATTACGCCACTACGTATGTGAGAATCAATCCCGATGATTGGAATATCCGTATCGGCGCTCGTATCCGAATATACACATGGTACGAGGATAACGAGCAACTGGGGCACAAGTTCGACAAAGTGTTGGAGTTCGACGGTTTCATTCGTCATATTGAAGGAGGATTTCCTACGGTCATCAAATGCGAAGATGCGGCATTCATGCTTCGGTTCGGGACGGTTAACAAGTCCTATGGCATGCCGACTAAATTAGTATCTCTCCTGCAGGAGATGTGCGATATATCCAATGAAGCGTTTGCCAAATACCGTCGTGATAACGGTCTCACGGCCGAAATACCCAAGTTGGAGCCGGACGGTAAGACGATGGATACCGATTTCATCCTCAAACCGGCGGCATCCGTTTCTCCATACGATGTTATAGAGCGGGTAGTCATAGGCATGTACAAGTTGTACGGGGCTGTCCGCGAGACGTATGATGATGCCGGAAAATCCGTCGCATACGTCTATGCCGGGCTCGGAATATCCGACCCGGAAGCTCCTACCCGCAAGCTCAGCACAGCGGTAAATGTCGTAGGTCGATCCATCGTCCCTAACGACCATTTGTTCGAGAATTTTAATGTTACGGTGCGGTGGATAGAAGGAAAAGAGCTTAAATCCTACTCTACGGGTACGGAAAACGGCATCCCATACGAAATACCGTACACTCCCGGCCGGACGGCTGAACAGATGAAGACTACGGCTAAATCCGCATTGGCAGGGCTGAAGGCCAACCGCAACAAGGGAACTATAACCACGCTCCTGTATCCTACGGTATCTCTTTTCGACTACGTGGACTACGAAGATACGATCTACACTACGCTGTCGGGGCGCTACTATGTTATCGGACGCCGCCTCACATGCGGCAAGGGACGTGGGTATTATCAGACTATCACAGTAACAAACAGCACATTCCTATACCTCGGATAATATGACACCCGCAGAGTTCTATACCAGTATGATGCAGATAGGGGACCGATTCCGTTCCATGTTTGGCGCTGCCGGTTCCACGAGCTTTATTTTCGCCAATGTTATATCCGTGGATTTCGGAGCCAATACCATAGACGTCCGCGCCGGCACAGAAGATTCCGACCTTGTGATTTCGGACATAAGCCTGTCCGGACCTTCCGGTGTCGATGCGGCCGTCTATATTTATCCGAAAGTAGGATCGGCCGTTATTATAGGACTGCCCTACAAACAGCCGGAATCGGCCTTTGTGGCGCATTTCTCCGAAGTGTCGGCCGTCCGTATCATCTACGACATCGAAGCGTATGAAACGGGCGAAAATAAAGAAAAGGACATAATAACCGTAGATAAGGATTCGGCATCAATTAAGCGCGGGAGATATTCTTGCGTTATTAATAAAGATTCAATACATTTGTATTGCGATGATAGCGTAGATATTGAGCTTACAGGCGGCCAAATCATCATGAACGGCGGCAAGCTCGGCGGATTAATGAATATAAGCCCGTTGCTTAATAAGATAAATGCGGTTATCGACTTGTTCAATTTGCACACACATGCGATACCGGAAGGGACCACAAGTACCCCCGAGCAGACAGCCGACCACATAATGGCGTATGACGTAGAAGACCTTAAAGTTTTGCATTGAAGTATGAAAGATATAATGTTTGACTTTTCGGAAAACGATGTAGCTATCCGCAACGGTGATTTTGCCGTAACGGAGGACGCATCGCGTCAGAACGGGGGGCTTATACTGATGAAAAATCCGGTTAATATCTTTCTTGCGCAATATGGTGTAGGATTCGAGGCGTGGGCTCCTCAAACTCCCGTATCCTTCGCCCGCAAGCTCATTGCAGAGGCCCGCAAGCAGATTCTTGACGATGGGGCGATCCGCGTCGAGACATCCATAGACCAAGTCGCTACGATAGGCGACATGATAGTAAACCTCAAAACAGAATATTGACATGGCACTCTATGTCGTCAAATATGGTGAAACGCTTTTGGACGTGTGCTACAACGCGACCGGGGCTATTACTGCCATAGATCAGATCATGGATGCCAACGGATTTGATACCTACACTCCTACTCTTTATCCCGGGCAGGTGCTTACGGTCCCGGATGTGATATATAACAGCGATGCGGTTCACGCGGCCAACATCCGTCCGTTCAACAATTCATGTGGAATAGAAACAGACGAGTTGCACGGCATGATAGATAGCGTCGTAGATGGCATGGGCGATATTCCCGGACCTCCGGATGATCCTAATATCGACCCAGTAGAACCTGAGCCGGGAAAGATAAATTATCTTGCCATTAAATACCGACTACCAGAACCGAAAACCAATATCACGGTATATGTATTGGCCGATTATGCGGTGACCTCGGAGGTCAAATGTACGCTTAATATGTATCATACCGACACGCCTAATATTACCAATCAATTTACCGTTTCCATCAAACAAGGATTTCAATCTTCCTCAGAGATAACAATCCCTTACAAGGGAGAGAACAGAATCCAATTCATTATTAACGGCGTCATTCCTATTGAGGACGGCATATATTCATACCAAGCTGGCTATCCAGTCGAAATTATACCCTAATATGGCTACAATAGATACCATAAGACAATCCGTGCAGAGTATAGCGTCCGAACTCGACAACACGAGCGTTTCGGCGTTGTGGAATCGTATAGCGTCCGTGTTCGCCGCAGTCATCGATACTATAACCCTGAACATGTCTAACTCCGAGGAGGTCATCCGCAATACTGCCCTCAATCTTCGGGTAGCGGGCGAACAGTACTATGTGGATAAGGCGCTGGCATTTCAGGAGGGGGATTCACTCGTAATCGTCGATCCCTCCACATATCGCTATGGTTATGCGACCATAGATGAATCCAAGCAGATCATCAAGCAAGTGACTGTCTCGGCCGTTCCGTCCTCCGCAACAGTAAATGTCAATGCGGCAAAACAAGATTCGGATGGATATAATGTAGCGCTTTCAGAAACAGAGGCGGCATCCTTGCAGAACTACTTGCAACGGCTGGCTCCTCTCGGAATATCCGTAAAGGTGGCCAAAATAGATGCGGTGTCGGAGGTAACGGCTCAAAGGCTGTTCGTCAGATATTACAAATCTTATTCGCTCCCCGTCATTCAGCAAGCCGTAAAATCGGCCCTTATCTCTACGCAAGGGATGCTTGTAGGCGGGGACCCGATATATGTCAATGACCTTGAAAGTGCCCTTAAAGCCATAGATGGAGTGAGGGATGCGTGGTTCAATAATCTTACTTATGACGACAGCCAGCAACCAACAAACGGCATTATTACTCCTAAGAGCGGGTTTTTCAACTTCTCGGACGCTCTGACGGAGCTTTCGATAGTTCAGTTCGACGCTATATGATCCGCATTCTCGACATACCGTATTATCTGTTCGATACGCTGAGAGCCCAATATGCGCTGAACTACCGCACTATGGGGCTCAATGTGATATACAGATACCTTTTGGCGTGTTTGTCTCCGCTCATCCCGTGGGAAACGCACTACGAAAAATGGTGCATCAAGTATTATGCGCTGGCAGGAAACGACGGGTCGGGAATATCCGTATCGGAATACCTTAACGCCTACTATGGTAAATACGGTTCTATTCTGTTCGGTGAGGTCTTACAAACTGGGCAGGATATGTACACCTACGGAAGCGGGGACGCGGTGAACATGTACACCTACGGAAGCGGGGACGCGGCAGAGTTGGAGCCTGCCGTGATATATATCCCGCAGGGTTTAAATGACGACAAATCCATGTACGAGGACTTCATAGCGGATTTGAATGCTCTGCTGTTGTTCGGCCTCGAAGTGACTATAAAAACATACTGACATGGCAAAAATCTATCAATTCAATCACATTGACGGCCGCAATCAGATTTATGTGGATGATCTCCAACACATATCTGATTCTGCGACAGAGATGATACGTTCCCTTCCGTGGACCACTCCTATCGCATTGGCGAATGTTAAACGCAGCGGGTCCGGGTTGGAACTTACCCCTGCCTCCTTTGCTGTGGTAAATGGAGTGCCATTCGGATGCGACACAACGGTGACGGTAACTCCTTCACAATACTTGTATGCCGTATGCGAGTACGACACCTCGCAGAACCGTAACAAGAGTGAAGGAGGAACATATCAGCAGGCTGTGGTGAGGTATCTCAAAGTATCCGACAGTAAGTTGTCGGATACTGACCCCAATAATGCCCCGATATTCCCCGGCCTCGGCGAGTATCTCATCTATCATAATGGAGGGGAGGATGCGGAAATTCCGTTCCGGGAAGACGGTACTACCATTCCGTTCGATCTTTCTTTGGTCGTTCCTTCCGGCGGCATCACATCGGACCTTATCGGTCCACAGGCCGTTGGGGCCGATAATATAGCAAACAATGCTGTGACATCGTCCAAGATCGGTACAGAAGCCGTCAGCACAAACAAAATAGCCGGTGGCGCTGTAACTACGCAAAAAATCGCCGCGCACGCAGTTACGAGGCAGAAGCTGGACAACGACCTTGACCTTCAGACCAAGTTCTCCGGAGGTGTTGTAAGTGATAGGATGTCGTTAACGGCTCCGATGGTGGCGATGTTCGCTACCTTATCACAATCCTCCTACGAATTATACGTCGCAGATACCAACCTCATGGATGATTATCTGTTGCCTATAACATTGCTCGTGTGGAACTCAGAGCTCGCATCAAAAACACTCGTCATAAAAAGGAATAATTCGGGTGGATCAACTATCATGCAAGTAATATTGGAACAGAGTTCCCGCTATCGTATTGATATATGGGCGGCAAAAAATCATGTTGCTACATGCTTCTCCAAAGTAGAATCCAATTCTTACAATTAACAAAGGGGGTCTCATCGAGGCCCCCTTTGCAATTCAGTTGTTAAGTAATACTTAATAGGTCAGTTGTCAAATAATATTTGACAACTACTCCTTGCCGAGTTTCTGCCACTCAATATGCAGCCACCACCCGGCGAAGCCTCCCACCACAAGACCGATGGCTCCGGAGACCGTCCACATCGCAGGGATAAAATGGATAAGCAGTCCTTAAGACTACGAGTGCAGCGAGAACTACGGCTGCCAGAACTCCTCTTTTCATCGTTATTAGTATTATGCCTTCGGATGCTTGCGCCATTGCTCGCACCATCGGCGGGTTTTCAGATAGTCCGGGTATCCTTGATTGTCGTATGCCTCCTTTTCGAATGATATGTTCCGATAGGCATTGCCTTTCATGAACAGCCGCACGAACCATTCTAACACATATATCAAGTAGAAAAAGATATACAGCAGGTCTTTCATCTGCGCGGTGTGTATGGCTTCGTGACGTATGGTAGAATCCTTTAACGGCTTCGCGCTCTTGCGGGCGAAGATGATCCCGAACAGATTCATAGCCGAGAATCCGGGGAACGGGATAATGTTGTTGTAGATAATCTTCATGGCTATATCATTTACTCCATAATACGATTCCGGCAGATACTCCCACGAATGGCTGCAATCCGTGTTGACAATATCCGGCTCCTACTCCTGCCGTTACGGCGAACCACGGTTTTCTGTGTACGGTCTTCGTAACAGTCCTGTTGTATGTCTCGATAAAGTCCAGTCGGGGCGACAATGGCCCTACCACCGGACCTACTACACGTGCGTAGTAGGTTGAATCCCGATACTCTACTGTACGTTCCGCAACCTCTATCTTAACGCTGTCCGCCCCGGCTCCTATCGTAATGGTCCTAACCACGGTATCTGCCGGAGCGAACAGCAACTTCGGGACTGTTACGGCCACCAACTTGTCGGATATTCCGACAAGTTGCGGTTTCTCGTAGTATATGGTATCTACCCGCACGCGCTCCTCCACGACGGCCTGTCTCCGTCCTGTCCGAATACCTAATACGTAAGCAACCAATCCGGCCGCCAAGAGGAGCGCTATGCAGGTAGAAGTTTTCATGTCATCGGGAAATATTTGCCACCTTTCATGGTGAGAAACTGTCGGCGCTGCTTCCCTTCTCCGTTGCGGATGCCTATGTGTATCCATCTCGGAATGTTGGCGCCGTTCTCATCTTCCGAGATCATTTGGTCGAAGTCATGCTTCGACAGGAACATTTTGCAGAACGATTTGAAATACTCCAGCCTCCCGTTCACAGGTACGAGGTCTGCGGCATAACCGTGTGAGTGTGCCGAAGTATTTGATCCGCCTACGGCCTTATTAAGGGCCGGGCTCCTGTATCCGCTGGTAACGTTTATTCCCGGCGATCCCAAGTTGCACTTCCCGCAAAATTCTTCCCACCCCTCTCTCAGAGGGTCGAGAAGATCGTCCACTAACTCTTTGATATGCGCCTCATGTCCGGCATCCGGGGCGTTGTCTATCCCTTTCGCCTCAGCCGTAGCAGATCGGATCATTTCGTCCATCGTAAAGTATTTCATATCTCAATGTCTATAAGGTTGCGCTTCAAAATGCGGGTAAGTTTGTCCCAAAACATATCCGTGCCGAATCTCATAACCGGGTTGCCGTTTGTCATAGGAGTACACGAAATTACCACCCATCCCATAGCCGCGGCCTCGGCATATTTTTCATACTCCTTTACTATGGCCGTAGGATTGATATGCCTGCCTCCGGCATAGTTCCCTCCGTTTATCTCTACGGCTACTTTGGCGGCTTCGCATGCATAATCGAAACGCCACCGGCGCTTTTTATGGAACCGGTATTCCTGTTCCCATTTGAGGCCGGTGGTCTTTTCGAGTATCTGTTTCGCCAGGTCCATCACTTCATGGATTGTCTGCAAAACATGAAGTAATGATACAGATCGTCCGCAATGGCTGAAATACTGTTCGAAGCCGCGGCATCCCAGGCTCCGGCCTTATCGTACTGGTTAATGTACTCGATGATATGGAACAGTTCATCGGCTGTCTCCTGCACATATCTGTCCCACGACCCTATCGTCTCCATCTCCGACAGATCGGATAACCCTACATATCCGGCCATCGTATGTACGGGGATACCACCGCGTTGTACGATGATCTCTGCAACGGCATCTACGGCCTTTTGAAGCCGTTCGTACACCTCATCCAAGAAAGGATGCCACCCTTCAAAATGGGGGCCTGTAAGGGTCCAATGCCGGGCCTTCACGTTCTGTGTGCATACTGCCAAGTCGGCGAGCAACACATCCAATACTTTAAACTCATCCATAGCTTTACAAATATAGTTAAAAAAAACCGAAATCGGTACTGTCGGCCTTTTCTATCTTGTACTGCATTCCATCGGTCCCTCTTGCATGTATCGTGCCGGAATTGTCTCGTCTCAAAGTCTGACGCACTACACCCCGGCTATCACGTACTGTAACCGAACCGTCCGTGCGCTTTTCCAGCTTCATCACCACCTTCCCGGAAAAATCCTTCACATACGTTATTTTGCGTTCCTGCGCATTCGCCTCGCCAATAGGGATAAGGCTACCAAACAAGCGGCTGCAAACATCAGCAGCACATCCCTTAATTTAAGACCATCTTTCATATAAATAATTATTTATCAGGTAATTTACTATAATTTATGCCGAATGATATTGTGAACAATCCCCATAAAACGGCATTTATTATACCTCTTATCCATAATCCTTGTTCGAATCTAAGTATCGCAATTACTGAGGCTAATATAGCTAATAAAAAAGATGTTACTGTGGAAAAAGAAGCCTTTGTCATAACTTTGTTTTATTCAATTCATTCTTATTACTACATTCCCTAACCTTTCAAGCCTTTTAGCGACGTTCTCCATTTTTTCCTTGTTATCAAATGTTGATAATGTTATCCAAATTCCCAAGAAAGACCTTTTTTGAATTGCGTACCACTTTTTGCCAAGTATATTTTCCATTCGGCCACATCTATAAATTTTCATGTCTTATCTTCTTTATCGTTGTTACAAAGTCTTCCACGGAATAGCAGGGGATTAGACAATGTTTTTCCATAAATTCTGTTGCATCGTCGTAATCTACGAGCCAATACTCATAGTAGTTCGCTATTATCGCTTTGTTTCGCAGCCCTAATAACATGGGATGGCCTCTCCTTAATCCTGCCTCGACCATAGTTAAATGAAAATCAGGATCGCCCGAAAGGTAGAGATACGACATATTAAACAATACTGCTCCTTTCATAAATATTTCGAGGTTTTGCGAGAATCTCGCTATTTCAACAGATCGAATTCGTAAACCAACACCCACGGATTTGATGCCCATGTCCCTCGGCCGGAAACCTTGTCGATAAGCTCGGCGAAGGCTTCGCGGGGAGTGTCGAACCATCCTCGGGCAAACCATCCTTCGGTTCCATTGAAAAAGCCATCGAACCCGTAATGATGGCATTTTTTGCCATTGCCGAAATACTCGTTAACGAAAATCCCCTCCTTCAGGCAATCAGCGTCCGAAATATCTTGCAACCGCTCGCACTTGATTCCGGTGATGCGGATTTGGTGGGGCATCAAATCTGCTCGGACAAACATTTTATTGTTCCATCCAGCACCTTCTGGAATTGGCCTCGTATTGTCTAAAATATTGTAAAATGAACTGTAATTCTGCGCCACGGCCACGATCTCGCCGACCTTGTAGCTGTATTTTACCTCTATAAGGCTCTCGCCGCCATTGGCGATAATGCTGACAAAGCCGTCAGGACATATGCTGGCCTCTTCGATACGGTCTTCCGGCAGTAACGGGCTTCCCGAGATCATTCGTCTCGTCATGGTTTTTCGCCCTTCGATCACCGCCTGCGTCAAGTCGTAGCGGTCGTTGAACATTAACTTTTTCATTCCTCGTTCAGTTTTTGGCTAAATTCGTCGGCTATATTTTGGGGCATATTGCCTTGAAAAACGCCTTCCATCATTTCCTTGATAATCTTATGTGCTTTTGTCCGCATCCGTTCCTCGGTCTCCTGCTCGGCTAACTCGACAGCCCGTTTAGCCTCTCCCAGTTTCAGATCGCATTCTTCCGGACAATCGGGATACATTGGCGCTATCGGCGCGACGACTTTCAACAAATACTGTTTTGCTCTTTCGCTTTTCATTGCTCACCTCTTTTCAGCAGTTCCAGGTTATCGTGTATGTTACCAATCACTTCGCAACATTGAGAAATCCATGCCTCGTTTTGGCTCTCAGCCAAGGGCGAATATGGATATAACGGGGACCTATGGTCATAGCCGAACGCCACAGGATTATCCTCAAAAGCAAGGCCGCCGGGAACTCGGAAGACAGACCGCAAAACTCCGCTACTATCTTTGAATATATCCCCTTCATAAACATCCTTGCCGTTCTTGTCTTTCAGCCCCGTGAACTGGCCGACGGTATCTTCATCGACCGACACGATATGGCGATATAAGCCTGCATTAAATCCGTCATCTGTGTAATTTTTACTGTGCACTCCAATACAAACATCCCCATCATCGTACTGCAACAGGTCGCCATACTCCCATTTAATACTGTCGAAGCCCCTGCCTCGGAATTTAATTGTTCTCATACCCTTGTTTCCTGTTTTATATGTTCAGCGTATAATTATTTGATACAACCCATTCTATCGCCTCCACACAAGATTCGACGAGTGAATCTTCTACAAATAAAACTGTCTGTAAATCGGCATAATTGCCACCCTGTATATCCTCTCGCCCTTCATAATAGATAAATTTGTGGCTATTTGTAATCTCCTCTATGTGAATATGTAAATCGCCGCAAGTGATCGGTAACATGTCGATCAGGTCCGCGATCGTGAAGGCGGGGACATAGCCGAGATTATCTACCTGCCAATATTTCATATCCGTATTTGCTTCCCATATCAACAATGTCGGATTATGCACAAAGGATATAGTTTCCCATACCATGCTGGCCTTCTCCGCCGGCACGCCCAATTCGATCAATCGCTTCGATTGCTCGATCGATGTAACTCGATTTTTCATAACTATATTAACTTTGCATGTAATCTGTCTATCTCATACTCGCGGTCGCATTTATCGCAAATGATCGGGCCATCTTCATAATTCGGGGCTTCCAAATCCTCCCAGACGTCAGTATAATTCACGCCTCTCGCTATAATCTCGTTTCCGCAAATACATGTGAACTCACAGATGACATCATACTTGATATTTTCCACACTGATTTCCACGTTCAACTTTCCGGCCTTGGCATCTTGTTCCCGTTTCGTCATTTCGCGTTCTGTCTTTTGCAAAAGCGCTATTTGTTCGGTATTGCCGATTTCTACCTTTTCTTCAACATCCCCGCGCATGAACTTACCGTTCACGAGACGCAACTGTCGCATTACTTGCTCTTTCATCCCTTATGGTCTTTGAGTTCTATTTCTCATTGTTTCTCGTATTCTTCGATCGTCTTGAATATCTGCAACGCCACCTGCGGGACTATGGCGTTTCCGCAGGCTTTGATCTATTCTCTGCACCACTTAGGAAAGGAGATACCAACCAGTCCACCGGGAAACCCATCATCTCGGTCACATACCGGGGATTCAGTCGGGAACCCGCTCCAGTCAGGTATTCGTCGCTTCCCATTGCCATTTTGGCTATGCCGCTCTTGCGTTTGGCTTGACTGATTGGAAGACTGGCATTCGTAGCATCGTTTACTGTCGGCGTGGGCAACAAATTCATCGGCATAAAGACTGTCTTGCCCTTCTCGCATTGTTTCAATCCTTGTGTCTGCACGGTGGGCAACAAACCAACATCTGTCCCGTCTGTGGGGAGCGCCGACACCGCAAGCCGGTATAATGTACGGCTGCACCTCGTATCCTGACGCCTCCAGGTCAGAACACACCGTGTCGAAGACCAGCCCGTCCGACCAATTAACAATGCCGTAAACGTTTTCTCCAACGACCCATTGCGGGCGAACAGTCCGAATGACACCGAGCATCGCGGGCCACAGGTAGCGGTCGTCATCGGTTCCTTTGCGTTTTCCTGCGAGCGAGAACGGTTGACAAGGGAAACCTCCGGTAAGCACGTCGATACGGTCCCGCCACTTGCTGAAATCTGATTTTTTAATGTCTTCATATTGTTCTGCATCGGGGAAATGATATTTCAGTACTTTGCGGCAAAACGAATCTATTTCGCAGTTGAAGGCGTTCGTCCAACCCGCCCACTCGGCCGCCAGATCGAAGCCGCCGATGCCGCTGAAAATGGATGCGTGGGTCATCGTCAAAATAGTTTCTGTTGTGCCTGATGCCATTGAAGCCTCCGTTTGGCTCCCTCGTAATAATCTTTGTCGAGTTCTATGCCCGTCATTTCGAATCCGAGATCGTCGCAGGCTATGCATATCGAACCGCTGCCCAGATGCGTATCGAGAATCTTGTCGCCCGGTTCGGCATAGTTCGACAGCAGCCATTTATAGAGCGCTACGGGCTTCTGGGTGGGATGGATACGACGTTCATTCAACATTTTATTTCCTTGCTGTATGCGCCCTTCGGAGATGGATTTTCCTTGACACATTCCGTTCCACATGAATGCGAACAGGCGAACCGAATCAATCAAACTGCAGTAGGCTATTTCGCAATCCGAAAAAGAGTTCTTCCCATTGACTTTATCCCATACGATGCGGCCGGGGCCGAAGGGATAACAGAAATAATTGCATCCCCAAATGATCTGGTTTTTCGATACACGCTGCAATTCCATGAAATAGTCTTTTTCGGGAACCGTCCAATGTTTTGCCTCGTATGCCGGTCGTTTTACTCCTATCGACGATTTAGTAGTTTCATAATAACCCAATTTATCAGGACCATCGAAATAGGGCGGATCGACAATCGCCAAATCGAACGATCGGTTTGGAAACTCTCGTAGGATATTCATACAATCATCGTTGTACAGTGTAATATTCCCTAATTTGTCCATCTCTTAAAATTCGATCTTTGGTAAGACTATATTTCATCAGGTATATTGTACTTGTATTTATCCTCTCTCGTTATCCACAGAGGCTTATTCATGCCCGTTATTCGTATCGGTGCATATATATCCGTACTACATCCGTTCTTCATGGCCTCATTACACATCGCCTCGTATGTTATTACCCTGCATCGTATATCCAGACTTAGAATATTCGCTATGGTCAGTTTTCTGTATGTAAATGTATCCAGTATTGTGTTTACTGAGTATTCGAGCCTCTTGCCACTCATCCCGGATTTTGAAATACGTTCCGATAATATTTTGAAAAAATCTTTGCTCATCTCTGGGAAACACGTTTGCAACCTGTACACAGCTATTGCGATCTCCTTGTCAGAAGCGGGCGCACTCCCAAATACCGAAATCTCATAGCTATTCTTGTTGAGGAGTACGAGCGATGGCGATACCTTCTGCAACTGCTCGCATAAGGGATTCGATTTCCTCCTGCTCACTTCTTGATTCTTTCCCATTTCCCATAGATTTTAAGGCAAATATACCTGCATAGTTATTAGCCATAGATTGCTCGATGATCTTCTCAGCCCTTATTACCGACCCGCCGGAAAGTTCCATAAGCCGTTTGTAAAACATCTCTATGCCTTTTCGTTTGTACGATTCGTGCCGCTCTGTTTTGTAGGCCATCCACTTTTCCACTACGGGAATCATATCTATGTTGATCCCCATCTCGAACAAATCTATCTTTTCTTTTTTCGCGGAACTTTTTTCTTTTCTCTTTCGTGGCGAGGGCCTATCCCTTGTATCATCGTTCGAATTTTTATCATCTACGTATTTTTTATCTCCCTCCTTTTCAGGAGGGTAAGGGAGGTTATTTAAAGTATCAGTATCAGTATCAGTATCAGTATCAGTATCAGTATCAGTATCAGTATCA
>ERZ857965.793-NODE-793-length-39601-cov-5.649345_pt1 | contig 39601 bp, 45 predicted proteins | sample MGYA00519758_ERZ857965 | MGnify/ENA primary metagenome ERZ857965 (study PRJEB31778, sample SAMEA3449381) | human gut metagenome | biome: human gut; feature: human-associated habitat; material: faeces | place: United Kingdom | collected 2010/2012 ... | reverse complement strand
TGAATTATCCTACCTTTGATACATTAGAAAAGATAATGGACGTGCTGGGTGTAACCCCAAATGAATTACTGTCGGGAGAATGGAAGTATGTTAATCAAGCCGAAAAGGAAGTCTGCCAGTTTTTAAGAATTGAAGAACGACTAAATGCAGAATTAAAACATGGGCATTATGACAACTTCTTTGACAGCGAAGAAGAATGGCTGGAATATGAGTTGAAAAAGTTACGGGAATATATTACCGACTACATCAACGGAAAAAGCATTGTAGCGTCCGACCTTTATCCAATCAAAGAATTTATCCAGCATTTGAAGTTTCAAAAACTGTTAGACCACTATGATGATTTATACAGCATGGATATGTTCGGTGAAAGCATAGAGGGACATAAATATAGGACACCTTATCAAGTCGTAAAAATGATAAACCCCAATTCAAAAGAAGATATGGAATTATTACGGGAAGTATTGAAAAATAACCATTTTGATGATGAGGACGAATAGCTTTTTTCCTCTTTGTAGAAGATACAGCAAACAAAAAGCCCAGTAAAGAGTGCAAAGCACCACCAATGGTGGCAAGGCTCTTGACAGGGCTTTTCCTTTACTGTTTGTGGCAGACAAGAGGAAGAAAGGGACAAAATCTGATTTGTAGTAAATTATATAAAAACGATATGAGATGTATTTGTATCATTTTCTTGTTGACACCATTTATATTAAGTGATATATTTGTCTTATAAAGATACAAAAACATCACATTGAAAAGAGGGATGATTATGACAAAAAAACAAATGAAACAAGTTATCTTTATGGGAGTAGGGTGTGTAATATTACTGATTGCAGGGATAATTTACTCTTTATTATTTAACGACGCACGCTGGGTTAAAAACATGGATATGTCTAATTATGTATTTTCCATAAAGGATATACCAATGTTGATAGTCGGTGCTTTGATAGCTATTTATGTCTTATATGTAACAGTTATCTTCTTTAAAAACGCCTTTTCTAAAAATTTTAAAGACAAAAACTATTCAAGAACAGTATCTTCATATTGGGGACTGTGTGGAATATTTGGATTTCTAGGTTTTAGCGGTTTTTGGACTTATTTTGAATATGGGAAAATATATCCTTTTGTATTCTTTATATTTTTTGGCTTTTTCGGCTTTTTCTTTGAAGGAAAACTTTCTCACACTTTAGAAGATGAACTTTTTTTAGAAAATAAAAGAAAAGCAGAAATAAACGCCTATAAAGTAGGATTTAAACTTCTCTTTATAGTCATTTGGCTTATGGCAATAGGAATGTTTTCTCGTAATGTGGAATGGTGTGCAATTTTTATGCTCATTTCTGTTTCACTTATCTATGCTTTAGTCATTTTTCTTAGCAACTATTTATTATACCGCTACGAAAAAGGAGAATAAGTCATGGTAGAAGATTTCATGTGCAACTTAAAGGTATATCGTGTAGCACAAGGTTTAACACAAGAACAACTGGCAGAAAAAGTCGGGGTTCGTAGAGAAACAATTATGAGGTTGGAAAAAGCACAATACAATCCATCTCTAAAACTGGCGATTGATATTTCACGGGTTCTCAATGCACCGATAGAAGATATTTTCATTTTTAAATAAGATAGTGGTAGTAAATTCGGTTCTATGTGATATTGGGAACAATAGAATATTAAGTTTTACATCAATATAAGAGTAATGCAACTATAATGTTAATTTGTATTGCTTGGAGGAACAATACCTGATGAAGATGATAATGATGTCATCGCAGAACAACTTGCAAAAATCAGTGAACAGATGGCAATTAAGAATAGGCGTAGCAAAAAAATTTGGAAAATTGCTGGGGTTATATTCCTAGTAATTGTGCTATTGAATATCCTCTTGATAATATTTAATATGTCAGTATCTAAAAACGTTTCAACAGATAGTAGCACCACTTTCATAGAAATAGGTGAAGATGATGTGATTGATGTAGAATAATTTCCAACATACAATCCCAGTTTGACAACTTTATATCCATACACACAAAGCAGTTAGTCTTAGGATTGACTGCTTTTTAACAAAAGACACCACTCAGGTGTAAAGGGTGTCTTTTTAGTGCTATTTTATTGTCATATCAAGGCTCATTCAATTGTGGTAAATTCGTGGTAAATTAAATAATTTTCTATGCTTCAAAGTGCTTGAAAGTATAGTGTTTATGCGGATAATCGCAAATTAGATATAAAATTTAGATAAAAATAACTATCAACGTTCAGATTAAAAACATCATTTAGCAAGCATATAAAAATATTCTTATGAGTGTAGTGATATCGTGACGATAAGCTTATATTTCTTATCAATATATCGGCTGGCACTCTACAGCCAACGAATAAAGGGAAAGATAAAGAACACTCTCATAGTAACAAACAGTTTTTAAGCAAATCCACAAATATTATAAGTTTAACTTTTGCTTTTTGGCTGGGTAATTTTTATTAAAATAAAATGAAGAAAGAGGAAATCAATTGAATTATATTACAAAAAATTTTGATGAATATTCTGCAGCGGCAGAAATATATGAAACGGGGCATTTTCCGCAAGGTGGCACGTATAAAGAGTTACTGTTATTGGCGAAATATTTACGATTTGATATTGTAGATTTTTATGGACTTGATCTTGAAGAAAGAGAATACTGGGATGTACTAGAAGATTCGAAAGAGATTGAGAAAGAAATGATTGCATTCTGTGAAAAAGCAATTCCATATTTTAATTATTATGACTATTGCATAGAGATAGATTACGCGGTTAAAGCAAGTGTAAAGTATCGAATAAATTTTGCAGACCCAACGCCAATTACAGTAAACGAATGGAAAACAATATGTAGTATAGAAGATGATGACGCTAGAAAATTATTATTTATAAAGTTAGTTGATGCAAAGTATTATATGGTTCATAGAAAACTGGTAAAAAGAAAAAAGAATTATTCGTAAGAATATTTTAGCCGAGAACAGATAAACAAATCTATTTGTTGCCTCGAAATGGGGATTTCAAGGGGGTATGGCTCAATGCGATATAAACGCTACTTTGCGGCTCTGAGAAAATTGCACGATTATGGATTTATTGAGTTCAAAGAGATATTTTCTCAAAACGGATCTAAGCTTATAGATAAGATTACCATTGTTGATGATGACGAAGATAGCGAAGTACTGGATTACATAACGGATTATCACCATTTGCTATTGCATTACGAAAGATTATCTGGTGCAGATATCGGAGAATGCAAAGAATGTGGAGCATTATTTCGCCAGCAATACAGAAATAAATACAAATACTGTGAAGAACATCGAATAAAAACGAAAAAGCAGAAGAACCCAACTGTAAGACGATGCTACGAATGTGGAACTTTTTTTGATGTTCCAGTCAGAGGGAACACTTCAAAAATGTTCTTTTGTAAATCATGCCAGGAAAAAGCGAACAAAGCTAAAAAAATAGCTTGGATGCAGAACAAACGAAAATGTGTTGAAACGAAATAACAAATCGTCAAATCGCTGAAACCCCGATAGTAAAGGCATTTCAGCGATTGACTTATATGTGCCACCTTTTATGGAAAAGGGAAAGGAAAGGGAATGCCCTTAGAAAGAAAAGGTTTATAAGACATATATGAGATGTATATATAAGCTAAAATACCGTATTTAAGCCACTTTCAGAGAATGGGAAAGGCTATTTAGTACCAAATTAGTACCAGTCAATTTTAGAATATCCGCATGACACGACTTGATAGCTCCCAATAGGGGCTATTTTTTGTGTGCATAAAACACAAATTTTATGTTAGAAAGAGAAGTACGACACCAGCTTACAGGATGAAAGCCTTCTGTAATGCGATAACTAACGTGGTTACAAGGCTTTTAAAGCCCCGTCGACAATTTATGGAAAGAGGGATAAAAGTGATTCCGTAGTTCAATTTATTTATTTAAAATTTCTGAAATACGATAACCAACGTCATTACATTCGATTTTTAACTCTGTCGATAATTTATGGAAAGAGAGATAAAAAGATGTAGACAAACGCTTTTGGTTTTTTAAAGTTTCGGAAAGTACGACAACCAACGCGGTTACAGCGGATTTTATAGCTTGCTGACAATTTATGGAAAGAGAGTTGTTAGCAAGTCAATTAATTTATTCTAAAATGCCTGTGATACGATACAAACGCCATTACAGAGAATTTTGCGCTTGAGTGATAATTTATGGAAGAAGAGATAAAAGATTGACAGTTCAAAAATTTAGCTTGAATTTCTGTAATGCGATAGTGGACGTGGTTACAGATGATTTTAAGTCTTGTCGATAATTTATGGAATAGATAGATATATATGTACAGTTCAGTTAAATGTTGCGAAAGCCCTGTGATGCGATAGTGGACGCGGTTACAGGCAGTTTTAAGGCTTTCCGATAGTTTATGAAAAAGAAAAGATGTACCCAAAGGTTCGATATACAAGCGGCGGTAACTGCTTCTGCCGTCGCCCTCCTTAGCTGATCGGAGGACATACATGATTATGCCTTGCGATGAGCTGAAGGCTCACACAATCTATATACCTTTATATATATAAAAACTGAATATTGAGGGCTTCCGGTGCGTGGCACTGACTAGGCATTATGCCGGAGGGCTGGAGCAGTCAAGGGTAGATATGAGCGCATACGGGCGTGTGTGCTGATATCTGCCTTGTGGCAGACACACAAATATACATATGGAAAGAGGTACGGGCTTCCATCCCCGTACTTCCAAAAAAATTTTTTTGGGTGAAAAAATCACCACAAAGCGAGGTTAAAAATAAATGAAAAAAGATGATATAGCATTAAAACTTGTCGATGTCTTTAAGACATACATAGACTTAAATGGATTGACTATAAGCTATGCGGCGCGTTGCACGAAGATCCCGCGTACTTCACTGGCGGAGTGGGCGAAAGGGCAGCGATGTCTGACAGCAGAGAATGCCAGAAAGGTCAAAGAGTTTCTTAAGGGTAATTTTTTGATTGATGTGGAAACGATAGTAAATTACTTGATTTTACAGCAAGAGGCAGCAGATGACTGTTGAATTGACTGATAGAGAAGTTCGGCGGATTGTGCCGATATTGAGAACGCAATACCATAAATCCTATAATTTATGGGAGATTGCAGAAATTAAAGGTGTGTTGCAGAAATTTGGAGAAACGGTAGAAGATTGGACACCAAGTTATCAGGAACTGGAAAAAATAGAAAAGCAAAAATGATTCAGGAGAAAAAGATTATGAAGGACAAAAATGAATATGGAAAAAATTGGAAAAAAGAAATTATAGATGAGATTGTTGATTCAGCAAGAATGAAACCGGAATATGTTGAAACATCAATGAATTATCTTATAAAAAAGATTGAAACAGATAAAGAAACAAAAGAGTTTCTGGTAATAATAGGAATAAATGTGGATAAGCCGATTAATGAAGTTATTCGTTATATTTATGAGAGATACAAAAATTATGGAAAAAATGAAAAAAGCTATATGACGATAAAAGTTGCAGGAGCATGCTATTCTAATTTCTTTCATTTATTGATGTGCGCTATTGAAAGTAAGAACAAAGAAAAACCGATAAAAATTGTAGATTCTAATGGCAATAATATGATTGGTAAAGAAAAGTGTACTGCCCGTGAAGTAGATGTAACGGGACTGGCAAATAGCATGGTAGTGACTATGAATGAGTTAGAAAAGCGCATTAACATGAATGAGTCGCAGCTTAGTACAAACGATGAATTAAGAGAAATAAGGCAGGAAAGAAAGTGGATTATTAATCAGATGCATGAAGTTGTTGATTCATTAAATTGTTCACTTGGTCGGTTATCACGTAAATTGCAAGAAAATATTGAAAAGGAAAAAGTTGCACTTGTTGAATAGGTGCAGCTTTTCTTATGGAGAAAAACAATGAATAATAAGCATAAAATAGTAGAGCTGTCCAAACCGATTATGGGACGACGAAAGATTAAGGTGGTTTTACATGAAATTTATCCAGATCGAAACCACTGGAATGAAAATGGAATTACATATCTGGAACAGTATACACGAAATAATGCCGATACTGTAAAGGGTATGCCGCTATGTGCTGAGTTTCTGGACGATAATAAAGATGTGCCATATGGTCATGGATTGACAGGGAATATCAGAAACTTGCCGGTTTTTGAAAATTCCGTACAGGTTGGATCATTTCAAGATTGGTCTATTGAAGATATTGAGATTGATGGAGAAACGCACAGATGTTTATGTGCTACTGGATATGTAAATGAGAATAGATATCCGCATTTCGTTGACTGGCTAGCAGATCAAGTGAAGATGGGTAAAACAGTTTACGGATCTGTAGAATTTTGTGGAACAAAAGGCAATAACGGAGAGATTATCTATGACGGTGGATGGAAAGAGGAAGGACGTGTGCCGAGTGTCTATGATTATATTGGCTTTTCGCTCATAAACATTCGTCCGGCTGATTCTTCCGCAATTATGATTGAATTTAATCAGCAGAGAGTGGCTGTAGATGACTTTGATGTATTTGCATCAGATAAAATGAAAGATTCTGTAGATGAATTTGGTTTTGCAGTACAAGCAAACGAAAAAATGTCTAAAACAGAATATGACAATTTAATTGCATGGAATCTGGAATATGAGTCTAAATGTGACAATTCGGATGAATATTTTGAAAATATTTTTGAATAGGAGAAATGAACATGGAAATAAAAATTGATACAACAGGAATTAAAGATATTGAGCGTGACGGTGGACTTACATTGGAAGAACTGGCTTATCAGGGGAGTGCTGAACATACTGCTAACTGTATAAATGCTGAATGCGGCAAAAATAAAGAACGAGGTGAAGAATAATGGCGACTAAAATTGAACTTGAAGAAATGTTATTTAAACTGCAATGTGATCAGATGGAGAGTAATAAAACCCGCAAAAAAATTGAAATCCAGAATTTGTCCGCACTGGAAGTGTCTTTTTATCCAGAAACATTAAAAGATGAGAACTCTTTAAAGGGTATTCTTTTAAATCCTTTTGAAAGTTCTAAAAAATTTGATTACGCAGAAATCGAGGCACAGATCCGTGCGAATAATATTCTGTTTGTGGGTAGAGACGGGAAAGGCAAAAATGCAACGATCAGAATTTGCGATTTTGAAATGCATAAAGATCTTTTTGATTTGCCGGACGCAACGGAGTATCCAGCGCAACTTACAAAAGATGCCATCGAAATGTTAATTGCAGAAAATGACAAACAGACTTTTAAAGAGAAACTTGAAGAGCATATTGTAACAAAAAACGAGGCAGTAACTTTTGTGAATTATTTGACAAATGAAGATATCATGGATGAGATTACTGGCTGGAAAAAGAACATGATTTTAAAGCGTTATAAAGAAATACTTTGGAAATAAAAAGAATAAAATAGGAATTTTGTGGCGGTGTCATTGTGATACCGCCTTTATTTTGGAGAAAATATGCAGAAAAACTATAAAAAATTTACTAAAAAGGATGTAGCAACTATTGGCGGACTTATTTCACCAGATGAAAGATTTGTTCCTGTTAAAGCACAACCGGGTTGGTTTATTTCTAACTATGCAAGATTAGCAAGTAAAAGAAGAAATGGAACAGCAGTGCTGATTAGAACATTCTTTATAAATGGCTATGAAACGGTTGTAACATATAGCACATTGAGCGGTAGCAGAAAGCCGAAGATGTTCATGATTCATAATTTAGTCGCAACTGCTTTTGTAAATGTACCGAATTGGATTCGCGAAAATGAAATTATTGAGGTACATCATAGGAAAAAAGTCAATCATAAAGAAAGAGAATATGGAACTGATTTTGCCGCAAATTTGACGTACCTTCCCAAAACGATACACAAGACAATAGATACAGTGTGCGAAATTGGTGTATGTCGCCGTGGATTATATGAAGATATGGACTTTGTTTCTGCAGCATTCAGTATGGGAATTGATCCTTATGCGTTGGCTGATGTGCTCAGACAAGAGCCAGATGCAATAGAAGATGATTATAAATACTACGATTGTCTGATAAATTATGGCGGAATGCCCGTAGATTTGGAGTTCCGCATAGTTCGAGAAAGATATAAAAGAGGTTAGAATGATATTAAATAAAAAAAAATATTACAGCTTACAAGCTGATAAAACAATAAAAAGAGGGTTGAAGTATGAGTGAATTTAATGCGAAGATTACTGCAAGTATTGATACTTCTAAGGCAGAAGCGCAGCTTAACGCCCTTACAAAAGAGAGGAAAGTAAATGTCCAGGCGAATGTCAGCGGAAATGGCGTTGATAATTTGAATAATAGCATGCAGCAAGCGCAAAGAAGCGCAAGTGGGCTTTCAGCTAGCTTTAAAGAGATTGCAGGAGCAAAACTTAAATATGATGCCATTAATGCTATTAAGACTCAGGCTGAAAGTGCCGTAAAAGCTGTTACAGATCTCAATCAAGCTATGACGCTGGTTAATATGACCATGAGTAACATGACAGATGCTTCTCTTAATTCCCTGAAACAACAGTCTATAGATATGGCAAAAGAACTGAGTACATACACAAAGACGGTAACAGATGCTGTTACAATTTATGCAAATGAGAACGAAAGTGCCGCATCTATGTTAGCAAAAGCACAGCCAACGGTACTGTTATCGGCAGCCTCTGGCATGAAGTCAAGTGTGGCTGCAGATGCTATCCAGGGAATAATGAACCAGTTCGATCTTGCGGAAGATAAAGCAATGCACGTTGCGGATGTAACAGAAAAACTGAGTTCTGAAATAGCGTTAGACTTCTCACAGGGCTGTGATACAATTGCTAAATCCATTTCCGTTTCAGGTTCCGTTGTAAACGAAGCTGGAATGGACTTTGAGAAATATGCAGCAATTGTATCTTCTGTTGCAGAAGATACAAGACAGTCGGGATCAACGCTTGGTAATGCTTTCAAGACGATTTTTTCCAGGATTAGCCGTTCAAAGGATGGTCTTACTACAGACGCGGAAATGTCTGATGCAGAAGCCGCATTAAAAAGTGTAGGAGTAGCCGTTCGTGGAACTGACGGAGATTTACGAGATGTCAGCGACACCCTTGATGACTTAAATAAAGTCTGGGGAACGCTTAATAAGTCCCAGAAGTCTTATATTGCAGAACAGGCTGCCGGAGTTAGACAGAAGAATATATTCATTTCCATGATGGACAACTATGATAAGGCACTTCAATTAGAGCAGGATGCACTTGGAGCTTCAGGAACTGCTATGAAAATAAATGAGAAGCGTGCTGATTCAATTAATGGAAAGATGGAAAAGTTATCTGCCACTATGACGCAACTCTATTCTGACGTATTGCCAGAAGAGGCAATAGAAGGAATGCTTGACTTTGCAACATCTGTAGCAGATGTAGTAGATAGTTTAGGACTACTACAAGGAGCTATTGCCGCACTTGGAGTAGCAGGCGGATCACAAGTGGTTAGTATGCTTGCTTCTAATTGGACGAGTTTGGTATCTGCAATAATGTCCCCGTGGGGAATTGCATCATTAGCTACAGGTGGAGTTGTTGCAGCAATTTCCGCGTACAGACAATCTGTAGAAGAGATGGTGAAATCTGCGAGACAAGCGGGTGACGAGTGGGAGAGTAACCAAGATAGCTTACAGGGGCAGATTGATAAAATTACAGCGCTTAGAACTGCTTTGGATTCTGGTACATTATCTGAACAGGAAGCAGCCAGCGCAAAAAGTGAATTACTCTCTATACAGGAGTCTCTAACAGATTCATATGGAAGTCAAGTAGCTGGGATTGATCTTGTAAATGGTTCTTTGACAGAACAGATTGCTTTATTAGATCAAGTTTCTGCGAAACAAGCGGAACAATTTCAGAATGAGAACAAAAAGGGCATTGAAAAAGCCAAAAAAGAGATAGAAAAAGATAGGCATACATATTTAGGTCAGTTCTATGATAATGGTTCCAAAGAATCCGAAGCTATCAAAAAGTCCATTAAAGATTTACAGGATAAATATGGTGCTGATGTATTTAAGACGGAATTAGAATCAGATGGAATTACAATGGATGTCCATTTCAATGCTGATGTTTCTACTGCAAAAGAAGCTTTAAATGACTTTATGACAGATGTTTCGGACATTGAGAAAAAGTATGGGGAATCCGATATACTTGACCTTATGAGTGACAATGCATCTGTCGGACTGTCTGAAGCAAACAAGATTCTGGATAAATACGGCGATTTATACGATCAGGCTCAACAGGCAAAACTTGTCGCCGATGAAGATTTATTTAAAGCTCCTTCCGGAAAAGAACAGACTGCTGTTAAATGGTTAAATGATTATACAGAGGCAGTCAAAAATTATAACGACGCATTAGCTGGTGGAGATCCGGCAAAAATTTCTCAGGCTGCGACAGAATTTAGTTCAGTAGATACTGCAGTACAATCACTGTTGAAAGATTCTGATATGTCTCAGTTCTCTGAACAGTTTACAGAAGTACGAAATCAATTAGACGATGCGGCAATTTCCGCAAATAAATTCAAAGAGTCTCTTTCAGACAAAGGTAATGGCAAAATTCAAGGATTTATCAAAGATTTAAAAGACTTGAAAATGTCTGACTTTGATTTTAAATATGCTCTTGAAACTGATGGAATACAGAACGGAGAAGATGCGGTTAATGGATTGGCACAAGCCGCTGAAGAAGCTGGGGTTTCAACAGATCAGTTGATTTCTTGGTTGGTAGACCTTGGCGCAATTTCTGAGAGTACAGGAAGTTCTGTTGACAATACCGCTCAAACAGTTGCAGACTTAACGACTCAGATTGAAAGTACAAGCACCGCGTTGTCGAGCATCCAGAAAGCAACATCAATTCTTACATCGCAGTCAGCCGGTAAATCTATTTCTATAGATGATTTTAATTCAGATGAATTAAAAGATTACACTTCTGCTTTGGAATATAACAATGGTGTTTTACAGTTAAATGCTGAAAAAGTACAGGAACTTCAAAAGGTGAAAGCTGAAGAAGCAATTCAGACAAACGAAAATCAGAAGCTTGAAAAGCAATCTCAGTATATGGAAAACATTGCGCAGATTGAGCAACTTCAAGATGAATTACGTGGTTTGACAGATGCGAAAAGTGCCGAAGCACAAACTATTCAAGGTAGCATTGATGCTCTTTTGTCAGATAATGATGCAATTGTAAGTCAATGTAATCAACTGGATTTACTGTCTGCGTCATTAAGAGAGGCTACAGGTGCTTATCAGAACTGGCTTGACAAACAAAATGGTTCTGAATCTGGTGATATGTTTGACGACGCTATGGGCGCACTTTCTCATATTGAGGATGTAACACAAAACACAGAATCAGATGATTATGGAAGAATTGGCAAAGAATCATACAAAGCCGCTGTTGAATTTCTCATTCCAGACAAAATAGACAGTCAAGATGCAGAAGCAGTTTCTTCTTATATAGATAGTATTGAGCACTATTTCAATCACGATTCCGAAGGAAATCGAACAGGGTTAGACGTTGCGGAGTTTTGTGCAAAGGCTACAAAAGCCGGATTGATGGAACTCGACGAAGCAAGTGGCGATTACAAAGTTGCCGGACAACGTACTATGGAAGATTTTGCAGAAGGATTAAATCTCTCGCTTCCAATGGTACAGGCAATGTTCGGAGAAATGGAAGAATTTGGCGCAGAATTTGACTGGGCTAATGAATCAATAAAAACCCTTGGTGATCTTGGTGTTGCAGCCGGAGAAGCCAAAAAGAACATTGAAAGCATAGATGGAAACAAAGATTTAGATATTCAGATTGATGTTTCCGACATTGAGAGTACCGAAGATAAAATCAGTACACTTGATAATACTATTCAGCAAATGCAGAATTACAAGGGTACTGTTGACTTAGACTCTTCTCAGGTAGATGACGCAAATACTGTTATTCAGTATTGTGTAACCCAGAAGCAAATGTTAGAAGCCCCGGCTGTACTGAGTGTGGACGCTTCACAAGTGGACGGAGAACTTAGTAATGCGATTTCTCTGTTACAACAATTCAAAGAAGCGCAAAACAATGTCGAGCTACAGAGTTCTTTGGATGTAAATGCGGACACTTCCGAAGCACAAGCACAAGTTGATAGTCTTGCAAGCGAAATTGATGGATTAAGTCCTGAGATTAAAGCACAAATTCACTTAGACGATACTTCGGTTGATGGAATTACTTCCTATATTGAAGGATTAACTCCAAAGGCTATGGTGGAAATGGGCGTTGATTCTTCATTAGTGGATGCTTATGTTTCCGAAGAAAAGAAATCCCAGGGAAAAGTTGATTGGGATAACAACACCGGAAAAGTCGATTCCTGGGCTGCTCAAATGCACACGTCCAACGGTCAGGTAATTTGGACAAACGAAACAAGCCAAGTTAAAACCACATTTACTGCAACTGGTACAGTAAACTGGAGAAATGCGAATGCACCATCTAAGGGATCAGGTGGAGCAAACGGAACAGCTCATGCAGATGGGACAGCTCATCTTCCTCACTTGGTTGGTCATGCCAATGCACAAGGAAACTGGGGAACAAAGACAGGTGGACTCACATTAGTCGGAGAACTTGGAAGAGAAATTGTTGTTGATCCTGGAAGTGGTACATGGCATACCGTAGGTGATAATGGTGCGGAATTTACTTATATTCCAGCCGGAAGCATTGTATTTAATCATTTACAATCAGAATCACTTTTAGAGCGTGGATTTGTAAATAGTCGTGCAAAAGGAACGTCAAATGTAACTGGAACAGCAATGGTTACTGGACATATTCCAATAAAGCAAGCTAATATTGCAAGTGGAAATACAACCTATAAGGGTTCAAGTGGTTCATCTTCAGGCAGCTCATCTTCTGGCGGTTCTTCAAGTGGTGGTAGCACCGCCGCATACAGGGCTAACACTAACTCGGTAAATGCAAACACATCCGCTACAGATTCTAACACAAAATCAGCAAAAGAATCTAAGAGTACAATTGATTTCGTAAAAATCAAGTTAGACAGACTTGCAAATACTTTTGAATATGCAGCAAACCAAATTACTGACTATGTATCTTCTGCCTTTAAAACTGCTGTGTTAAAGAAACAGATGAAGATTATTGATAAGCAGCTTACTGCAAATCAAGAAGCATATGATACTTATATGAATAAAGCTAATTCTGTTGGACTTAGCGAAGAATATAAAAAGTTAGTAAAAAATGGTGCGCTTAAAATCGAGGATATTGATACTTCTACAGATTCCGGAAAGAAACTGTCAGAAAATATCAAAGACTTCCAGAGTTATTATGAGTCTGCCATTGAATGTAAAAATACAATTCAAGAATTAAATAATAAGCTGCTTGAATTATATGATACTCTGGCGAATATGCCGATTGAAAAAGCTGAGAAAGCAATCGACAAATTAAAATCTAAATATGAATCATTAGATAATGTTTATGGTGCTATCTCTGGTGGTGGATCTACTCTTGGTCATTTACAGGATCAGATTAAAAAAGATAATCCGACACTTGCAAATGCTCAGAAAAATTTGGACAAGGCTACGACTGCCAGAAACAAAACAAAGTCAACACGTTCAAAAGCAAGCAAGAATTTAAAATCTGCAACAACTGACGTTGAGAAAACTGGCACAAATCTTATTAATGCGAATAAGAAACAAACCTCTTCTATCGCGAAAAAATTGAAAAAAGCTGCGAAATTTACAACAGATAATGCAACATATAATACAATAGCACGTGCGATTCGTGAAGGGAAGTCAATTAGCACAAAAGGCTTAAAAGGCGAAGCACTGAAATATGCTAAATCATATAATAAATCTCTGAAACAGGGAAATACTATTGCATCTAAAGTAAAAGCTGGGAAAACAGTCAGTACGTCTGGTATGACAAGTACCTTGAAAGCTAAAGCCAAAAAATACAATACGGATGCAAAAGGAAAGAACGAAGCACAGAAAGAATATGATAAAGCCAAAAAAGCAGACGAAAAGGCGTTGAAAAAGCTGAATGCTGCGAAAGATACTAAGAATAAAGCATATTCAGGTTCTACAAAAGAGCAACAGATTCTTGCTACTACAAATGGTAAGAAAGCTTATGTTTATCAAAATATGCTTCTTACACAGGAAGCAAGAAATCTTAAAGAACAGAACAAACAGCGTCAGTCAGCCTTGAAACAGGTAAATAAAAACTATAATGATGCGCTGAAAAATTCTAATTCTGCCAATGCAAGTAAAAAATCAGCACAGAAGAAACTGCTTTCCGACAAATCAGTTACTTCCAAATTGACTAAAAAGCAAAAAGCGGCACTCGAAGCCGGAAAGAAAGTAAGCACTACTGGTATCTCTGATCCTAAAGTTTTGAAAAAAATTGAGGCTTATAATAAAAAGGTTGCCAATGCGACTGATTTGAGTAAGAAGCTTAAAATTCAAGAGGATGCTTTGGCTGATGCTACAAAAGAAGCGGCTAATGCTGAAGCCGAATATGCACAATCAATCGTAGAGAATGCCAAAAAGAAACTTGATAATATTGCCGCTTACTATGATTCATTTATGTCTCAATGGGAAAACAGAAGTTCCATGATTGAAACATATATGGATAGAATGCAGACACAAGGGTATAACCTGAGTACAAAATTCTATGAAGCACAGATTGAACAGGAACAATCTATTGTCGATAATCTTTCTGAGAAATATAAGGCAATGAAACGTAATTTTGAAGCTGCCGTACAGAATGGGGACATTACAAAAGGCACTCAAGAATATTACGAAATGAAAGATTCTGTTGACCAAGTGGCAAACAGCCTTGCTGAAGCTGAAAATAAAGTTTTTGAACTGCAAGCTTCTATTCGTGACCTCAAATGGGAACAGTTTGACCAATTACAGGATTCTATCAGCAGAATCACCAGTGAGTCAGACTTCCTAATTGACCTTATGAGCCACAAAGATATGTTTGATGATGATGGTAAGATGACTGAACAGGGACTTGCCACTCTCGGACTGCATGGTGTTAATTATAATACCTATATGGCACAAGCTGATAAGTATAAGGAAGAAATGCTACGAATCAGCGAGGAACTTGCAAAAGATCCGTATAATCAGAAACTCATTGACCGTAAAAATGAGCTGGTAGATGCACAGCAAAAATCTATTCTTTCTGCTGAGAATGAAAAAGATGCCATGAAGGATCTGATTAAAGATGGTATCGAAAATGAGTTAGATTCTCTTCAAGACTTGATTGACAAGTATCTTGACGCAATCCAGGCACAGAAAGACCTCTATGATTATCAGAAGAAAATTCGTGAAAAAACAGAGGAGATCGCATCTCTCCAGAAACAGCTTGCTTCATTACAGGGCGATAACTCAGAAGAAAACAAAGCTAAACTACAAGAGTTAAAAAACAGTCTTAAAGATGCGCAAGAGGACTTAGAAGAGACACAGTATGAGAAATTTATTTCGGATCAGAAGGAATTACTTGATAATCTTAAAAATGAGTATGAAGAAATTCTTAATAAGCGACTGGATAATATTGATGGTCTGCTTTCTGATATGATCTCAGAAATAAATAGTAATGCATCTCAAATTTCAGATACACTGAGAACAGAAGCCGCAAGTGTTGGTTATGATCTGTCTACTGAAATGCAGAATGTATGGAATGCTACAAATGACGTGAATGGCGTAATCGCCGCATATGATAGTAACTTCTCTTCCACTATGACTGGAGTTAGTTCTGCGATTGATGATATTTACAAGAGACAGCAAGAAATGATTAGCGCCATTGATTCTATGGCTGAGAAATTAGTTCAAAAAGTACAGAAAGAAACGGAAGATCCTGTGACTGGTGAACTCGAAGAAGTAGAGCAAAAACCTGATAAAAATAATGTTGCAGAAGGAAATCCTACACCAGACCCACCAAAAGTCAGTGATAAGGATTCTATTAAGGACGCTGTGTTGGTTGATCCTGACGAACCAAAGAAGAAACCAAACAAAACAAAAACAGGTAACAATAAAGCTGAAGTAGGTGACAAGGTTACTTATGCTTCTGGTGTATATCATGCCGCTTCCGATGGGTCTGGAAGAACTGGTAATTATTACCTTGGTAAAAAGGTTAAGATTACTCGTATTAATAAGGGTTCTAAATATCCTTATTGTATTGATGCCTCAGATGGCACTGAACTTGGTTGGGTAAAACTTAGTCAGCTTAAAGGGTATGCTTCTGGATCAAAGAGTATTCCAAGTGACCAATATGGTTGGACTCAGGAACTTGGAACAGAGTCTCTTATCCGCAAAAGGGATGGTGCTATTGTTACACCGTTTGAACGTGGTGACATGGTTCTTGATGCTGATGCTACAAAGAATCTCTGGGATATGATGAATGATCCATCTGGATTTATCAATGGTGCTATGCCAAATATATCTCAGATCATCTCTGGAAAAGACAGGTTACAGCAAGGCAATACTACATATAATCAAAAAGTAGAGTTTAGTTTTCCAAATGTGCAAAACTATAGCGATTTTATGCGTGAAGCACAGCGTGATAGAAAATTTGAGAAAATGGTTTGTGATATGACCATTAATCGACTTAATGGTGGCTGCAGTTTAAATAAACTTAAACATAAATTTTAGATTATTGAGAGGCGGATTATGTATTTTCGGTATATAATCCCGCCTCTATGAAAAAAGGAGATTATCATGGAAAATTATAAAGATATCATTGAAAAATTGAAAGATGATGAGAGATTTATTGAAGTAGTTCAAGAAACTTTAAACGAAAGAACATCCAAAGAGATTATAAAGGATGCACAGCAGTGGAAACAACTTCTCAAAGAAACTCAGGGCTTACGTCAAAAATATGAAAATTTGATTGCAGAGATGAAAATAATGAGAGAAGAAGTCATAAGGGCAACGTGGGGAAACAAATTTAGACATAAGATTGCAAGATTACTGTTGAGGTAACATATATGGAAAATATAAAAATAGAAATAAGAAAAAAGTTAAAAGATAATCCATTGTGTTCTTGTTGTGGTAAAGAGTATGAGCAACAGTCAGGCAACTTTTTTTATTCGGATTCCCCGATATATGTCGGAAATAGAGGATTCTTCAGAATTTGCAAAGAATGCACGGAAAAGCTTTATAGCCGATATGTGCAGCTGTTTAGCGACTCATATAAAGCAATGGAGCGTATGTGTCAGATCTTTGATATATACTATGATGTTGTAGCGTTTGAAAAAGTATTGGAGAAAAATACAGAAAATATTATGGCTGTATACATTAAAAAGATGCAGCTTTTTCAATACAGTGGGAAAACTTACAGTGATACTATTGTTGAGAACGCTCCAAAAACAATTGATACGGTAGAAGATATACAAAAGCAGGATGATTCCGCAAATGTAAGAAGAGCTGTATCGGTTTGGGGATATGGATTTTCGCCAGAAGAGTATGTCATTCTGAATGATATGTATGATGATTGGCGTGCAAGGGTGGTTATTGATAAGGCGAAAGAAGCACTTGTTAGAGAACTTTGTATCATCAAATTGCAAATGAACACCGCTATTAAAGAATGCGATGTTGATATTTATACAAAGCTTATGAATACGTATCTTAGTACAATGCGATCAGCTAATTTACAGCCGCTTCAGGAGGATAGCAGCAGTAAAGAGGGTGAAAAGCCGGTTGGTGTTATGATTAAGATGCTAGAAGATTACAAACCAGTATGCCAGTGTCCTCCAGAGTATCAGGATGTTGATGGAATTGTGAAGTACGTACAAGTTTACTTTATTGGTCATTTGTCTGCAATGTTGAAGATAAAAAATAAGTATGCAGAAATGTATCGAGCAGAGATGGAAAAGTTTCGTGTTGAAAATCCGTTTTTGAAAGGACAAAATGATGAAGAGGTATTTACTTCTATGTTCGTTGGAGATGAGACAAATGGCAACATTTAGTAGTATAGCAGCTTTAAAAAGAGCCATACAGCAAGAGGCAAAAGCCGCCATGAAAGAAGCTCAAACCAAGATGCTCAAGAAAACGAAAGAGGAAACTCAGGGATATTATAGCCAGGGAAATCCGACTATATATGAACGTACCGGAGCACTTGGAAATTCTCCCCAGACTACTGCATTGCAAGGATCTGGGGATTTTCTTTCTTTCGAAGTTTATTTAGATGAGGGTACATCATATGAAGTTCCCAACTCGGCATTTACTTCAAGGGGATTTGCCAGTTATTTTACAACGCCTGAAATTTTCGAAGCAGCAGAAAGCGGATCATATCATACACTTGGTAAATCTGGTTTTTGGAAACGATCAGAATCAGAGTTTCAAAATATTCTTGATTCTGCAATGGCACACCACTTTAGTTAGAGGTGGGGATATCCCACCAAGAGGATAGAAGATGGAAACGATTACAAAACATGAATTTACAAAAATTTTTTCGCAAGAATTGAAAAATGCGGGATTTATGCCCCGCAAATACTGCAACATGGAATGTGCAGATCAGATTTTGCGTTGCTACTATAAAACTATCTTAAAATGTTTAGCTGCCGGAAAAGAAATTATGATCCAGTCATGGGGTAAGTTTATTCCCGGCGACACATTTAGTAATACTATACATAATCCCAGAACCGGAAAGTATGAAGATGTGACATATACCAGAAAGCCGCATTTCTTTTTCAGTAAGACAATGGCACGCAAATTTGAAGATTGGTGTGCTGGAAAAGTTGGCACCCTGGATGATATTCTGGGAAAGGAACTGTATATTTATAAGGCGAGAAAGCGCAAGGAAGCGGGAAAACAGAAGTGAGATGGCAGCAGTCTTGACACTATCGTGTCGCTGTTTTCTGCCACTCCCCGGATAATAAGCATATTGATTTGTTGGGTGGTTGAAAGGGGAATAGGGGATGGGGGAAAGAGGGGAATAGGGAATTGAGATATCAATAAATCAGTTTCTCTATATAGGGAAATCCTCGAACAAATCCGTTTATTCCCTTAAAAACATCAATAATATTGTTATAAAATTAACTATCTTTTCATGGAATCCGAACCCTGGTTAGCACATAAAATATAGGTGTGTGGCAGAAGGTAGGGCAATAAAAAAAGGACTCTTGAAAAAACAAGAGTCCCGTTGTATAATCTACTTAGAAGATGACCGGACATAAAGTTCCGGTTGCCCTCAAAAGAGTGTATAAATAAAGTTATAGCATCTTACTGTGGCGGTGGGATGCTATTTCTTTTTATGTTGATCTATGTAGCTCAATGCTGTAAAAATTACTAACAATAAAGTCAAGACTTCCATTGTATTCATAGGGCAGCACCCCCCTTTCACTAGGATAGAGGGCATAAAAACGAAACCTACATCCGGCTTCTGTTCGATTGTACAAATAAAATTATAACATCTATGGGCGTATGACTCAAGCGAAAAGCCGCCAGATTATAACAAAAATTATTGTGCGAATGTGTTAAAAATGCACGTTTCTATTTTTACTGTCAACTGCTGCCGCATGGCAAGCCATGCTGTAAGGGTGTTAAAAACCTTAATAACGAGAGAAATGCAAGCGGGTGGAGAAATGTATCTGCTGCCTTGTTTGGGGTATTACAACTAACATGAAAAAGGATAAATGAATTTACGCCTAAAGCACTTTATCTAGTGAAACTTTTATTTGTTTTATCTTATAATTCTGGCACATAATATAACCAAATAATGTACAAATCTGGAGAAAACAGTGATAAATCCGGGATTGAAATTATGGAATCCAGAACCGGAATTAATAATTCAGTGCGGATTCCTGCATTTCTGAGCTGGTTGTGCCTGTTGTTATACGAAATACATTATTACTTTTATCTTTCGGATAATATAAAAAAGAGCAAACCGTTGTGGCTTACTCTTTAATGTGGGATAACTCTGTCTGTATGGTGTTTAGTTGCCATTTTAAGCGGATTATTTCTTGTACCAATTCTTTATTGCGTATGGCAATTCTGGCAGTTATACGGGCTTGTACAGCTCTAGGAACAAGCCTGTGCGGTACAGCTCTATAACATTGGATCAATAAATCATCTATACTATTCTTCATTAGCATTATCCTTTTTCTTAAAGCTCTTTACTCCTACAGAGAGTTCTTCACCAATGTCCTGGCTGATTAAGTATAAGATATATTCGTTAATGCTTTTCATATTGTGGCGTTCTGCTGCTGCTTTTATTTTTTCATAGTGATCCGAAATGGGATTACCATTGCTATCAAATTTGCCTGGTGTATATGGTACTCTTAGCTTGATATCTTTCATTTTTTTAGCGTAATCTGCAACAGCATCTTTATTTGACTTTCCCATATAAAAGCTCCCTTCTTGTAATCTATAATTAGATTATAACGTGAGGGTACACATAAATCAAGATTCTTGATACAAATTATTATTTCTTTTATCTTTTATTTTATAAAAAATAAAGGGCAGCAGTCCTGCCACCCTTTAATATTATTCTTCAAGATATCTTTCAACTTCTTCACTGGATAATCCACAGAGTTCGCCAGCTTGAATGACATTATTTTCGTCTACGATCATATAGCCGCCGGTAATGTGATTCGGGCTTTTCCGAATGAATAATCCCTGTTTTCTTGCCTTACGGCGTAATGCTTCAATGTTCATCATAATGTTTTACCTCGTACAATTTGCAGAATTTTGTGCAAAGATTTAAAATGTTCAGTATGATAACAATTAACTCCATTGCAATAAGGACGACCATTTTACCGGTTGTAAGTTTAGGTTCTTTTTCATTATTCATAGTTTAATACCTCTTTCATTGTTAGATAGTTGTAAATAAAGATTAGCAAATTGCATAATTTACGATTATACCGTATGTGTCGAAAATTTCCTGTTTTAAAGTTTCACAAACTGGAAGATATTCTTTTATGTAAATGGTTACTGCTATGTTGGTAGTTGAAAATAATGCCGGTTTTACAAAATCAATGCCATTTCGCAAGAAAAGTATTAAAAATTCTGTTTGTAATAAAGCTGTATTACAACGTTCATTTATTTTTACTCTCCAACCGGATTCTTCTCCAATTCTTTCAATAATGTCGTTGTATTTTTGTGCCATAATAGGTGTTGCAAAGCTCAGTTGAAGAAACTTTCCAATGTGGTCAACTTTTATTGAATATTTATATGGAGTATGTGTTTCATTAGAAAATAATTTCCTTGCCAGAGCAGTAGCATCAAATTCACTAATAACTTTCTTTGGTGGTGGGCATGTATTTTGAGGTGTAGTATACTCCTGATATGCTTTATTTGCTGCATCATCAATAGATGTTGCAATGCGCTCCATCTCATTTAATAAGTTCTCTGGGATGGGATATACTGTAATCAATGTGCGATTGTCAAAAATATAAACCATGTTGCCATAAATGCGAATATTATCACCGATTTTTTCATGTCGAATATATACACTAGAGATATATTTTTTGAGATCTGTACTCGCATTTTCAAAAGAAATGCCTTTATTGAATGCTCTTTCTGCCATATCCATAGCAGAGTTTTTTGATACTCCGCAACGTTCTTTTAATCTTCTTTTTGCGTGTGATGTAACTGATACCATTGTTTTATTCTCCTTATATTGCTGAATTGTCCTTTCTACTGTGTTTACTGTTATAGTAAAGATTAAGTGTAGCTGTCTTATCTGATAATCAGTTTAAAAATTTGTTGAACTGTGTGTCTGTTTGAACAGCAGGTAAAGCCCAAGAAAATTCTGACTTTCTATTCTGGCTTGCTGCATCATAGTATTCGTAGTGAACTCGGTTATTGTAATTATTACAAATAATAATCCATACGGGAAAATCTTCATATTCATCATATGCAATGAACGCAATAGTATTATTGTAGAATGCTCCTTTGGTTTTGGCTACGCAAAAGCAATAACCAATATTCCATAAATCAGTAGCAAGTTGTTGTTTTTTCTTGTAACGGCATAAATCCTCATATGTCAATAATGTTGAGATGTCGTTTGAAAATGAACCGAAATATATTTCTGGTATAACAACTGGATCTTTCTTTGGAATAAGTCCACCTTTAGTAACTATTTTAATTTTGTGCATATTATCAATCCTTCCTTTTTGTGCAGAACACTTATTTCTTGCCAAATATTCCCAGCCAGTGTATAATTGGAGAGTCCGAGATTTCCACATACTTACATACTTGCTACGGAAGACTGGGTGGGACGGGGTGCAGCAGACCCCAGGGATTAGAATAAGTGTTCTGTATATTTCCCCGTAGTGCCGATAGGACAGCAAATCGGTTTACTTACCGTTTTTTCAGTTCTTTTTCAAGATTCAATAATTCGTCGTAAGTCATAAAAGCCCATGTGAGAAATGGGATTTCAACGCCGCATTCATCCATGATTTTATAGGCAAGTTCTTCGCAACGTTTAAAATTTGCTCTCATAGCTTTTGCTATTTTCTTTGCCATGTTTCTCCTTTCTCCCAGTAATCGGGAATCAATACATTATAGTTTCGTAGAGGATTTATTTCTTGCAAGAAAAAGACTGTGCGGATTTGAACCGCATAAATCAACCGACTTGACAGCCTTTGTGTGTGTCAGGGGGAGAGTCCAATTCCCCCAAAGCACAACTATTTGGTAGTACGGTTGGTAAGAACATTATGCATGTATTTTAAGACGTTATGCGTAGTGTAGCACTGCCAACTTGAATCCATTCCCCGTAATGCCGATAGGACAGCAAAGATATTATTTCAAGGAAAAATTTGCTCTGAAATATTCATCCTCAAATGCCAAAAGTGCTTCGATTTCTGAATGGGATATTTCTAATTTTTCCATATCCTCATCACACCAGATATCTAAAATTGAATCAAAACTATGTCTTGTGACTGATACCATTTCATCCAATACGTTGATCCAGACTGTTATTTTGTTGTGATTTTCAGCGGTCAGTGGAAGCAGTGTGTTGATCCGGATGCCGGTTTCCAAAAAAGCATTTTCAACTTTTCCGCTGCGTGCAACTTTTAAGACATCTGTAATGCTTATATTTGCAATAGCGTCCACGATTTCGCCATTTTCATTTTCATCATAGTAAAGAAAGTTCATGTGTAATCCTCCTTGTTATTTTTATAAAGGACTGGACGGAATCGAACCGTCCTAAAACCACTTAGTCCTGTTTGTATTATGAGAATATCAATTACATGTATTCGTGTATATTGTTTATTATATACATTTATGTGTATTTGTCAACATAAATATACGAATTTCGTTTAATGAAAATGTTAATACACGTCTATGTGTGCTTTTCTGTGACCGGACTGATGAAATTGCTCTCTTGCAGATAATACCCCATGACAATTCTGAAATGTATGGAAGCAGGTCAATCTGTCCGGTTCCCTTGTTGTATTTCATCTAGCTTATACCGTTACACTTCTATCAGAAGAGAGACAAGTCCAGTAGGTAATGTCTCAGCATATGCAGCAGCACTGGTGTAGTCTGCGAAATGTCTTTCGTTGACAATTTCTGACTCACAAAGTCCTACAGAGATAACGATTACCTTATAAAATTTTCTTGTTGCCTGAATATTTACTGCAATGTTTACTTCCATGTTCATCATGATAAAATCCTCCTTTGAATGTGTATGTTATCGGTGTTTGGCAGCAGTACTGACCAGATGTTTAAAAGCTTCCCAGTTACCCGGATTCTCTGCAAAGATGCGGATTGTAGCACCTTTATAGAGTGGATAGTTGACTGTAAGTTTCTGATTCTTTTGTTTATGCATGATCCTTTTTCTTCCTGCCTGACGTTTAAGCTTTTCGCAGCATTCAGATAGTAGAGAAATGAATTGCTCCTGCTGATCTTCAGGAACATGCTTTTTAATAGCTTCAGTAACAGAAAGCTTCTGATCTGGTGTGCATCTGTTGCCAGTCCATAAGCTGAAAAGCGTTTGCAATATGTCCAAGAGTTCACCTTCTTTCTTAATATCCGACTATGATCCAGTGAATTATCATTGCTATGGGAGGAACTGCCAGAATCAGGAACAGTGCAGCACCGTACAGAAATCGGTATACTTTACGCTTGATAGTCTTTTTCAGATGTTTCTTGAATAACTGACACCATTGGTTGTAGGTCATTAAAGTATTTGTTTGGTTCATGGTTGTTGTCCTCCTGTTGTTGTTTTGGGTGTTTGGTTGGGGCAGAAAAGTGAAAATCTAACTCCAATAAACACTAGGAAAATAGCAGTTATGTAACCCGTCATGCCGATAGCACAGCATAGTTCATATGACTACCTGACCGCCAGGGTGACGGTCAACGCTCATAGCTTAAAGCCCTATTTATAGTGGCTATGACCACTTACTATTTGTCCTGTTCTTCAAACTGATCCTGAATAGTTTTTAACAATGGCTTCCATCTACGATTTATGGAACTTTTAGCAATTTTTCTGCGATCCTCAGTTGTTTCAGGGGTGTTGATTTCTGCTTCAAAGTCAGAAATGATTGAATTAATAGCCATTTCAAGATCAATAACTTTTATTCTTTCAAGTTTCAGTGTCATAGTTTCATCGTTTCTCATAGCTTTCACCTTTCTCCGGTTGACCTCCACCGGAAGGATAAGCAGTTTATTTAACGTATAATCTTCTGTACTGGCTGATTCTCTGATACTCTGCTAATGATCCGAGATCTGCTTCAAGTTTCTTTGTATCGACTGTCCGGCGTTCGCAAGTGGAAATCTTTACAGTGAAGTCATTACCAGTTTCAGAAAGTTTTTCATTAGAATCGAGATAACCGATGATCTCACGTTCAGCGGCTTTCATTTCTTCTTCGAGCTGTTCTTTCATTGCTTTTAATGATCTGTAATCTGCTACAACTTTTTCTAATTCGTTCATTGTTCTACACATATATTTTTCCTCCTTGGGCTTTTTTCTTTATTAAGAGAGAAGTAACAGCCCCGGCAGGCTTTAAACATCTAGTTCCTTTTGAACATCTCAATCTCTCTTATCCTGTTTCCCGGTGTTATGTTGTCCTCTTGCTTTCCCTTGCGGTACTTCCTTCGACCTTCGCTGTTTCCTTTGAACTGATTAGAGTATAGCATGAGTACCCTCATATGTCAATATGAGTACCCACATAATAATGCACAAAAATGAGTACCCACATATATGCATTATGTACAATTTTATCACAAGTAGCAGAAGAGTAAAAAAATAAAGAGTGGAGCACCCACCCTTTAAATTATCCGTTAAATGCCGGGCAGCTTTGCCCTCTAAAATATGTCAATCGGATTGCATGATCTAATTCTGCTTCTGTCATACATTCATGATCTAAGGATTTTATAAAAGAAATAGCCCATCGGATTCCCTGGACTGTTTGACGATCCAGGATTGCAGCTTTTTTGGAAGAATCCGCTGCCAGATATTTTTCTAATGTATTTTTTAAACTCCAAATAAAGTTTGATCTGTAATTGATTGATGCGTTATTTTCCATTGTGTTTCCTCCTATTAAAATGCTTTATGCAACTATTGTTCTGTGACCTACAATAATAACTTCGCCGCTTTCCCAGTTACGGATTTTGGCGTTTCTTTCAGCAGTTATTCTTTCGTTGAATCTGCCCGGATGCTGGATTTCTACAAATCTAACTGTTTTGGCAGTTCTCTTGATAATTTCATATGTGATGCCTGATTCTACATATCTTTTTCCTACTTCAAATTTACCCATGTTCGAGTTCTCCTTTTATAAAGTCCTATGCTCCGGCAGGTCTTAAAGCTATCTAAGGTTTCTTGACCGTCTCATTATCCCCTTACCCTTGCCCGGTATTATGGTGGTGTCTCCGGTACATCTTGCGATCACATCGTTTTCACCCTTCGCATATCTGCTTTGTTTGTGGTTAAAGTATAGCATGAGGGTACTCATACGTCAATATATGAGGGTGCTCATAAATACATAAAAATGAGGGTACATATTTGTATAATGTGCCAATAGACATAATGAGGGTACTCATATATAATAATATCAAGATAAGAAATCAAAAGACAAATGCGGAGGGAAATACAATGACATACTTTAAAAACACAACTACATTAGAAGAATTAAGAAAAGAATATAAGAAGCTTGTAAAACAGAATCATCCGGATAACGGCGGATCTGTTGAAGTGATTAAGGTTATTAATGTAGAGTATGAAATCCAATTTAAAATCTTGGAAAAATCCGATACATATAATAATAGGAAGAAATACAACCAACAAGAAGATGAGATGATTCGAGATATCATTAATGTAATTATTCATCTTAATATTGAAATTGAGGTGTGCGGCTCCTGGATTTGGGTTTCTGGCAATACATACACTTGCAAAGAAGAGTTAAAAAGTAACGGCTTTCATTGGGCTTCTAAGAAAAAGATGTGGTATTGGCACAATCCAGAAGAAGTTACCAAATCACATGGAAAAACTACAATGGCAGATATCAGAATTAAATACGGCTCTGATGTAGTAAAGGAAGCCAATACAGTATTTTATGTTACAGCATAAGGCGGATATAAGGGGCGAGATGCAGCCCTTTTGTTTTTAGGTAAAGAGTTCGTATAATTATACTATTACGAACAGCAAATCCCAGTGTTTACAAAGGACTTGCCTTGTGGTTGAAATTATACGAACTTTTCATAGCAACAAATACGAACTCATTTAATTGAAGCATAAGTGAAAGAGGTGTGATAGTATGGCAAACAAAAGAACAAGAGCGTTGACAGTGGAAGAGTATGACCAGATCATTGATACTATGAGAACAGGGTTCGCAGGGTGCAGACCAAATGATCGAATTGCAACAGCTCTCATAATCGAAGCAAACCTGGGAATCAGAATATCTGATATTTTAAAATTGAAGTTGTCAGATATCATAAAAGAAGGCAGCAGATACAGATTGAACATAATCGAGCAAAAAACGAAGAAAAACAGAAATTTTACAGTTCCGTTTGAAATTTTCCAGTACATAAAAATCTACTGCTTGGAAAATGGTATAAAAGATAATGAAATAATTTTTCCGATCACAGAAAGAGCAGTGCAAAAACAATTGAAGATCGTCACAGACTGGTTGGAACTGGATAATATAAGTACTCATAGTTTCAGGAAATTTTTTGCTACACAGGTTTATCAGAATAATGATTACAACATTATTCTTGTGCAGCAGTTGTTGCAGCATAGTTCTCCGGCAGTTACACAGCGGTACATCGGCGTATCATCCAAAGACATTGAAACGGCATTGAGTAAGCACAAATTCTTGAAATAAGCCACAAAATAGAATAAATAGAATCCCTCTGAATAGATCAGCGTAACAGATAATCTATGTAAGAGGGATTTTTTGTGTTATAGGTTCGAGTATGGTGTATTACTTGCTTGCTGTGGTAATGGGGTGCAATGTTTAAAGTTTATTTTTCTTAGTTGGTGGGGGTATCAGAGGCGGATATTTTATTTTTGATTCAAACTCTGGAAGGATTGGTTGTATTTTATGTTTGATTGTTTCAATCGTGATAGAGAAAACAACTCCCCGGTCTGAAGATCTGACCAGGGGGGATGGTTTACATATCCGGGGGCTTCCGGGGGTGTGGGGATTAACATCGAGGTCTTTCTCAATCCCACATCTTTATATCCATATCCGAACACTTCCTTCCTATTATAATAGGAAAGCATCAATCATTTTTGGTGAGATCAATTACAATCCCCAGATTTCCTTTTATAGATAAGAATAGAACGGATTGGATTTATTCCTTTTCAGTGGGAATATACTCTAAAATATCTGTAATATCGCATTTTAGGTAGTCGCAGAGAGCTGCAAGCACTGAAGTATTGACATTTTCATTATTTCTCAATTTCTGCAATGTGCCGTTACTGATGATTTTTTTATCGAGTAAATCCTTTTGCCGGATATCGTTTTTTCTCATATAGTCAAATAATTTATAATACTGAAACATCTTAAATCCCCCTTTTGTTTTAACGTTATTATAATCGGCGTAGATGAAAAAGTCAAATTCATATTGTGAAAAGTCGAGGAAATAGATTTTTTCATTGACATTTTTAGTGAGTCGTATTATTATAGTGTTAAATCTAAAATTGAGTCTTAAAAGACGAAAAAATAGATTAAATATAAATAGGAGGTGAAAAGGTGAATAGTAATAGCGGAGGAAAGTTCCGCAAGAAAAGAACAAACTTCTCGATGGTGTCAAATGATATTATTCGAAATGATAACGTATCTTTAAAAGCCAAAGGATTATATGCTCTAATTCAGTCATACATAACATTGGAAAATTTTACATTATACAAAGGATTTTTACAGAGCAAATGTATTGAGGGAGAGAGAGCATTTGACAGTGCATGGCGTGAACTGAAAGAAAAGGGGTATCTTGTCCAATACAAATTAAAAGACGAGAATAATAAATATTATTATGAGTATGAGTTATTGGACGAGCCGAAGCCACCCCCACAAAACGTAGGCGTGGAAACTTCAAAAAAGCCACCCCCACATTTTGCAGGTGTTCAAAATGAAAAGGTTCAATCTGAAGAGGTTCAAACCGTAGGTGATACTAACATTATAAAGAGTAATGTTTTAAGAAGTAATATCTTATCAAATCATATCACAGAAAAAGACGTGATGGAACAGATTGGGTATGAGCCACAAATTCACGATGATTTTATTGAGAACATTGTATTAATCATGGTGGAAGTCTTAAATATGCCAGATAATGCGACTTTAAAAATCAATCAGTTGGATTTACCAGTGGAAACGGTAAAAGAACGATTTAGAAAGGTACACTATAAACATTTGGAATATATCAAATTGATATTCCAGGATTTCACTGGTGAAATTTCTTCAATGAAAAACTACATGATTACGACAATTTACAATGCTCCGGCAACCTGTGACATATATTTTGCGCACAGAGTAAATCGCGATCAGTACAAAGACAGCTCCCACCATATAGCCTGAGAAACTGAATGATGGGAGCCGCTGCACAACCTCTTGGAGATTGCTTCTATATTATATACTGGCAGTCTTCAGGAGGCAACAAAAAGAAAGGAGATTGCTATGGAAAAACGAAAAATCAATGTTTCACTGGAAATTTATGAAGAAGATCTGAAAAATATTCTATATAAAGTAGCAGCAGATGGCATTGATTTATCAACATTACTTACTGGATTTATCGGGGATCTTGTAGCAAGTAACTATTGTCGGAACGGATCAGACGAAGTAGACCGGGCAAATTCATATTATGATCGCTGTTGGTACGGCATGTACAACGAAGATGCATTTCTTCATTATTTAATGGCAAGTTTTGAAATTGAATACTTTCTTAGTGTTTTGAAAGATGTTGAACTGTACAAAGAGTGGATTGCAGACGGTGAAGATTACAAGGAAGAACTGAAAGAGGCAGAAGATACATTGAATGGCTATTATAAAGAGTGGGCGAAAAGATTTAAAGATGAAAAAGTTCCACAGGATAAAGAAACGGCATTCAAATCTATTTCTGACTGGCAAAAAGAATATGAAACATTCATTGATGGTTGTGAACCTCTCAATGAGAAATGAGGGATATATGTTTGAAATTGATAGAACAGATTTTCAAATTCTTACAGCCTTTAAGGTTGTAGATGAAGAAACTGTCATAATACTGGACAAGCCGACAGACGGAATTACGATTGCGGAAATTATGGAATATTTGGATTCAGTAAACGCACGTAAAAGTCGGAAAACGGTTTATTTGCATTTACAAAAACTTATGAAGAGTGAATATGTGAAAAAGGGAATCGTATATAATCACGCGGATTCTTACTACATTGCCGAAAAAGGTAAAAACGCACTTAAAGGAGATTTATAGAATATGGAAATCAAGAAAAACACAATGATTATTGGGTTGGGAAACTGTGGCTGTAAGATTACGAAGCTGTTTGCAGATATGGGATATTCAACGATGTTTGCGAATGGCAGCGAACAGGACTTAAAGGTTTTGGGAAATATGAAAGGAATTTATAAGCTGGATGGATATGACGGATTTGGCGGACACCGGGAAAGAGCTATGGAGTGTTTGTGTGATAATGTAGAGTTTACAGAAGCATTAGAAAAAATTGAACAGAAAATTATAATCCTCATTTATGCTGTTGGTGGTTCTACCGGATCTGGATTATCTGCAGTTGTCGCACAGTACATTAAAGATGTGTACGGCGAGAATAAGATTATCGTAACAGTTCCAGTTCTTCCAAAAGAGAATGAGGCAATCAATAGACATAAAAATTCTTATCAGGCAGTGCAAGAACTTATGTCACTGGATGGAATTGGTGCAACATTTTTCCTTGACAACAATAATTGTGAGGGTACAGACCTTCGTTGGATCAATAAAACGTTTGTTTCTTTGTTGGATGCTTTTCTCACAGACGATTCATGGGGAGAGCCAAACAATTTTGATGAAAGTGAACGATTGGAAATGTTATCTGATCCTGGTGCAATGATTATTTCTTATTGTAAGGATGGGATTGAAAAACTACTGACAGACAATATTTTTGCACCACTTCAAAAGGACAGAGTATGTAACAACATTGGTGTCATCCATAAAGATAAGAACGATGTTGATATTGATATCATTGTTGCAGAAGTAGGAAAGCCGCTTAATATCTCAGAAGGATGGGGCGGTAAATGTACATTGATAGCAGTTTCCGGGATGTCTTTTCCGGTGGATCATATACAACGCCTTGGAAAATTGGCAGTCGATGGACAGAAAGAACGGCAGCATAACATTGAAATGGCAAAAGGACATAGTTTACCAGCTTTAGAGTTTAATGATATTGAGAAGCCTAAAATCAAGGGTAACATAGATAAACCGAAATTAACAGGAAGAGATGCACTTTTAGCAATGCGTAAAAAAGCTAGAGCATAATTTTTTATAGAGGGATGATGAAAGACTTGCCTTTTAGAATGATTTTATCTATAATATAGGCATCAAGGTCATCTCTATGTTATGGGGCAAAGCTAAATATCCTCTAAAGAGGTAAAATAGCCAACCAGCCCTAAAGTGTCCAAACGTAAAATTTGACCTTGGAGAATTGTAGAAATACAGTTCTTCAAGGTCTTTTTTGTTTTACGGCATAGCGAGAAACCTTGAATTTATGCGATTTTTCATACTTCAATAAAAGATAAATTTTATTTAGTTTCTATTCCAAATTCTGAGGATATGAGATTGATTTCTGTTGAGACGCTGCGGGATTTGTCCCTTTTGAGGATGAAGTGGTGTGTCCCATAACATAGTAGATTTTCAAAATTCGTTTTTGGGAAATGGTTTTGCGAAAAATCCCAAATCCAAAACGCTGGAAACCATTGATTTTACTGGTGTTCCCAAATTTCTCCCAGAAATAAATCAAAAATGGGAGTCCCAGAAATGTTTTTGGGAAAATGAAAAATCCGTTTTTGGGAAAAATCCCGATTTTTGGGAAACATTTTTGGAGAATTTGTGTTTTTGGGGTAGTAGAAAATCGTAACAAAAATATAGGAGGTTGCTTATTTTATGCGAAAAAAAGGGTTTAAAGGAAGATGTGAGAAGAAGTCATTGAGTAAAAGCAAAGAAGTGTGTAGAACATATGATCCAATACAAAACATGTATGCGGAAAAATTGGAAGAATCGCCGGATATTCAAGAAATCCGCTGCAATGTTCTTCTGGAAGGATTAGGAGATGGAGAGTATACAAGCGATTTTGTATGCATCAAGACAAACGGCGATTTAATGGTCAGAGAATGCTTGCAAAGGGATAGACTCACAAAGCCGATGAATGCAAAGTTGTTGAATGCTTCGAGAAATTATTGGATAAAACGTGGTGTAGAGGATTGGGGGTTAGTAATCAATGCAGAAGAATGAATTATATTTCAAGGATGATGATATTATTCGGGTTTTGGATGTAAAAGAAGATAAGACACTTGTGATTGATTGCATACGGCGAACGATGCCACAGTGGAAAGATATTGTTTCATTGACTGGTTGGGATCAGTGTTCACAAGCTACTTTATATGAGATTGCAGATGTGGATTTGCCGGAACTTGATTCTCTTTGCCCGGAAAGCTGTAAAGTTGCATATGAACGGTATACATTGATTGCGCCGATTTTGCGACTGCTGTCAGATGAAAAAAAGAAGTGCGAAATGATCTCTGTTATTGCAAGTAGCGAAAAAATAAGTAAACAAACAGTGCGAAAATACCTCTGCTTATATTTAGCGTTTCAAAATGTGGCAATATTAGCACCAAAAGATAAAGATAGTGATACTTCACTGACTAAGGATGAGAAAAATATGCGGTGGGCACTCAATAAATTTTACTTTTCATACCAAAAACACAGCCTTAATACAGCTTATACAATGATGCTGAAATCAAAATACTGTGATGGAAACGGGGAACTGCTGCCAAAATATCCGACATTTAACCAGTTCCGATACTTTTATCGTAAACAAAAGAACAATCGGACTTATTATATCTCACGGAATGGACTGACAAATTATCAGAGAAACAACCGTCCATTACTAGGGGATGGGGTTCAGGAATACGCCAAAGCTCCGGGGATGGGAATGCTTGACGCTACAGTATGTGATATTTACCTTGTAAATGAATGTGGAGGAATTGTGGGAAGACCAATATTGACCGCCTGTGTAGATGCTTATAGCAGCTTGTGTTGTGGCTATGCGTTGACCTGGGAAGGGGGGATGTATAGCTTACGTCAGTTAATGCTTAATGTGGTTACAGATAAACAGCAGTTGTGTCAGAAGCATGGAATAAATATCAATTTGCAAGAATGGGATTCTTCAATGTGTCCTGGTGTGTTGGTAACGGATCAGGGAACAGAGTATGTTAGTAATTGTTTTGAACAGATAGCAGAACAAGGAATAAAAGTTATAAATTTGCCAGTGTATAGACCAGAATTAAAAGGTTGTGTTGAAAAATTTTTTGATATAATACAAGATTTATTTCGACCATATCTCAAGGGAAAAGGATTAATTGAACCAGATTTTCAAGAAAGAGGGGCACATGACTACAGAAAGGATGCTTGTCTCACATTGGAACAATTTGAAAAGGTGCTGATCCGCTGCATAATTTATTATAATTCACAACGGATAATTGAAAATTTCCCGTATACGGATGATATGTTGAAAAGCAAAATTTCCCCATATGCAAATGATATTTTTAAATATGGTATGAACTTAGAGGGAGTAAATCTTGTGAAAGTTGATAAGCGTCAGTTAATGCTCACATTATTGCCACGGACAGAGGGAAAGTTCACACGATCCGGCTTGATTGTGAATCATGTGAGATATAAAAATACAAACTATGCGGAAAAATACTTATCCGGGGGAAATGTAACAGTAGCATATAATTCTGATGATTCTTCTTCTGTTTGGTTGCTGGATAAAGGAACTTTTGTAGAATTTACATTGATTGAAAGCAGATATAAAAACAAGAGCTTTTCAGAAATTGAGGTAATGCAAACTCAAAAGAAAAAGATTGTAAAGTCTGTAGAAACAAGCAATATTCAGGCAAAAATAAATCTTGCAAGTTATATAGAAGCGATTGTTGCGAATATAGGTTGTAGCAATGGAAATTTAGAAGTGATTTCCCAGAATTATGAAAGAGAAAAGTTGAAAGCTCATGTGGATTGTATGAAAGTAGGCGCAACGAATGAATAAAGTGGATTTAATTAAGCAGATGCCGGATATGTTATCGGGACAGGAATTATATGAAAGACTGGCAGATATCCCGGTATATGATGAAGGAATACAGGGAAAAAGCCAAACAGAACGGCTCATAGAGCTTTCCACATTATATGAGATTTACTTACCAAGTGAAATGAGTATTGAGATATATTCAAAGTTGTATTTGGCGTTGTTAAGATCATTGCAGAAAAAAGGCACAAATTTAGCCGTACAACAGGCATATCAAAATCACAATGCAATTATGAGAAAGGAGAACCGAGGAATTATTGGCGGTTCAGATTCTTTTTCAATTGTAGGATGTTCTGGAATAGGTAAAAGTTCTGCTATAAATCGTGCAATTTCAATCATTACAGAGAATAGAATGCTTGAAATTAGAAATCCACAGACAAGGATTATTCCATGCCTTATAGTTCAATGCCCGTTTGATGCAAGTGTAAAGTCGATGCTGTTAGAAATATTACGAAAATCTGATGAATTACTGGAAACCAACTATTTTGAAAATGCGCTAAAAGCCAGAGCGACAACAGATGTATTGATTGGTATTGTGTCGCAAGTAGCCTTGCAGCATTTAGGGATGTTGATTGTTGATGAAATTCAAAACTGTGTAACGGCAAAAAATGGAAAACATCTTGTGGCAATGCTTACACAGTTAATAAACAATTCAGGGATTTCTATTGGACTAGTCGGTACGCCAGAAACTTTATCACTTTTTGAATCTGCTTTTCAACTTGCACGCCGATCTTTGGGGTTACAGTATAATGCACTGAATAATGATGAATTTTTTTGCGGATTTTGTAAATTATTGTTCAAGTATCAGTATGTTCAAAAGAGAACTGAGGTAACAGAACAAGTAATAGATTGGCTATATGAGCATTCAAGCGGTGTACCGGCTGTTGTTGTTTCTCTGGTTCATGATGCGCAAGAGGTTGCGATCTTAACAGGTTATGAAACTCTTGATATTTCAATGTTGAGTCAAGCATACGAAAAAAGAATGCAGCTTTTACACGATTTTATTAGACCTGCTGCCACCGTAAAGAACACAACAGCCAAAAGGAAAAAGAAAACCATAGAAAAGACGGTAATACCATCAGAAGATGACTACAGTATAGCCGATTTGGTGCAAAAATCAAAAGCTGAAAATCTGGATATCGTGGAATTATTCAGAGAACACTTTACCGTGGAGGAAATTGTATTATGAGAATGTACTTCCCAGAAATTTACCCGGATGAATTGGTGTATAGTTGGCTCTCAAGGTACTTTGTGCGTTCTGGTTGTACAAATAGTAGAATGCTTTTGTCACAACTTTTATATTCAAAAAGCAACAATCCGAGCATTGAGTTTATAGGACATTTAAATGTGGCAGCAGAACAGCAAATTACACAAGTATACTCAATAGATGGTTTGATTTTGAACCATACAATGTTTCCGCAATATGCAAGATTTCTAACTGCAGAAAAAAGAAAAGTGGCACTTGAAGAGTTAAAATGCTATTGTGATCCGCATAAAGTTTTTACCATACTTCCGAGAAACGAAAAAGAACTGTGGCTAAAGTATTGCCCGTTATGTGTAGTAGAAGATCGCAATAAATACGGAGAGACTTATTGGCACAGAGTCCATCAAGTCAGGAATATGTTGATTTGCCCCATCCATAGGTGTAAATTGGAAATTTCCGGGGTAGATGCCAGAAGCGAGAAAGTCTTTGCGTTCAATCCGGCTGAGTTGTCAGTAAAAAATACAGAACCAATATTTGAATATGATCAAAAATTGATAAAATATTCACAATATATAGCAGAAATATTCACTTCTGAGTTAGAGAAAGACAGTTCAATGCCTATAAGTGTGATTATTTATGACGCAATGAAAAAAGCAAAATACATGAAGGGACAGCATAGAAATATGGAGCTATTTATGGCGGATTTTCAAGAGCTTTTTACAGAAATGGGGGTTAATAGCATTACTTCAATTCATCAAATTAGGAGAGTGATTCTGAAAAATGGGACTGAATTTTCAGCCATTTGTCAAATTGCATATTTTCTGGATATTTATGTAAATGACTTGTTGTATTCAAAGATAGAAGCATCCAAAATCCAGGAAGAAAAAGAAAGCCATTATATCCGTAATCGCCAGGCTATTGACTGGAAAAAATTTGATGTTGAAAAAGAGGGTCTTTTGGATAAACATTGTAAAGCCATTTACACTGGGGGTATTCATGAAAGCGGTAGACCGGAAAGAGTATCGGAAAAGGAAGTGTGCAGATTTTTAGGAGTTACTTTGGATGGATTCAAAAATCTTCATAGGTGCCAAAAAGTATGGCAACGATATAAGGAATCTTATGATGAAAGTAATGCCAGGAAAATCGTGTGGGGATATAAAACATTGCAATCAGGTTCGCCGGATAAGAAATTGTATTTTTTTGATCTCCGGAGGTTAACAGGAGTAAAGAAGCAGAGATTTCCGCCATTTGAGTTGGTTGAAAAGTATAGCAATAAAACTATTGCAAACGAAATTTTTTCCTTGCTTTAATACTAAATCTTACGGGCTTTAAATGTCTAATTGTTGACAGTTTAAGCCCGTTTTGTTTATTTTGAAATTTCGTCTAACAGTAATGACCTTCCTCGAATCTTTGTTTTTGTTCCTCACTTTGGAATATTAGTAGTTTTCCGCTATCTGCATAAAATCCCACATCAAAAAGTTCTGATGCTTGATGCATTAACATTATTTCATCAAGCTTAGAAATTTTCTTTGTACCTATCTTTGATTTTAGCCATATTTCAGCTTCGTCTACATAAGTGCCCATTATCATACATGTAGACAAATTTTGTGATTTCATCGTTTTCAAAGTAAATGTTGTTTTTTCGCAAAAACTTATTTGATAGCCGATTGCATCAAGAATGTCAAGAACTTCGGAAAAACGAATAGATCCCCTCGAAAGTTTGTTAGAGAGACTTTGTAGAGACATTTGTTCATCTGGATGAATTTCGTTGTACTTATCAACGACATCCTTTAGAGTTAAACCTCTGGAAGTAAAGAATGCTTTTAAAATTGATTTTACTTTATTTTCTGTCATAGTTACACCTCTATTGTCTATAATATACGAAAATGAAAATAAAGTCAATAAATAAACAAAGTTAGTAAAATATACAAAAATGTGTATGATATAAAATGTAAACAAAAATATTTATATTATAAAATAGAGATAGAAAAAATGATTACTAGCACAATGGATTCGGCATTTAGGTAGCAAGTATAAGATTTTCTTGATAAGTAGTAAAAAATAGACTATGGAGTTCATTCCATAGCCTGAATTTATTTTTTATTGTTTTTTCTTCGCAGAGTATCAATTAGTAAAGAAACAAGTTGAATATCGTCATCATCTAAATCGGACACATCAAGACGTTTAGTTCTGTCGATATCCAATAAAAAATCAGAACTGACTCGAAAGATAGCTGCCATTTTTCGTAATACTTCTGGAGAGGGAGTACGTTCCTGGCGCTCATAAAAAGATATTACAGACTTAGTTACGCCAAGTTGAGTTGCTAACTGCTGTTGTGTCAATCCATTTTGCATGCGCAATTCTTTTAATTTGTTTCCGAAATCCACAATTTCACCACCTTTGTACTAAATTAGTTTATCAAAAGTATGTACAATAATGGTGTTCTGTAGTATGATAAAAGTATCAATATAGTGTACTTGAAGGAGGTAGAACATGGCATTAATTAGATGTCCAGAATGTGGAAAAGAAATTAGTGATAAAGCAGAAGCTTGTCCAAATTGTGGCTATCCAGTTGCAGGTTTAGGTAAAGCAAAGCGTACAACTAATGAATATGCTGTAATTTTGGAAAATGCTGGGGTAAACAAGGTAAAAGCGATTAGGGACGTAAGAGAAGTCACAGGATTAGGACTAAAAGAAGCAAAAGAAATGGCGGAAAATGTTCCTTGTGTGGTCATTGATAAAATATCACTGGAAGCCGCAACTGCAATCAAGAATGCGTTTGAAGAAGATGGAGCAGTTGTGTCTGTAGTATCTTCAGATGATAAAAGTACCAAAATTGCTGTAGCAAAAGAGGCAAGTAAAATTAGATGCCCTCGTTGCGGATCAACGCAAATAACAACAGGACAGAGAGGCTTTTCGTTCTGGACGGGATTCATAGGAGCAAATAAGACGGTTAATCGCTGTGCGAAATGCGGGCATTCCTGGCAGCCAAAATAAAGAATAGGAGAATACAATAATGAACGGAAAAAATTTAAGAATTGATGGATTGATTACATCGGACGAATTTGAAATGAAGAAAAAGGAACTACTTGATAAAATGTAAGTATTAAAGGAAATTGTAATTATAACAGTAGTAGGATTTAGAGAATATATTATAAGTTGTGTCTATATTGCACAATTTTACTATTCTCAAACACCGCATAATTTTAACAAGTTGCACAAAAAAACTTGACAAATCAGGAAAAATGTGATATTATTAATAATAATTAAACAGAACAAATGTATCTAGGTGTCTTGGTTAAGACATAATTTAGAAACTAACAGCAATCAATTAAAAAAAGGACAAAAACACAACTTTATTGTCTTTTTAATTGGTTGCTTTTTTTATGCAAAAAGGAAGGAAGAAATGAATGCAAGCAAATGTGACTGAAGAATCATTAGTGATTGTAGATAAGGTTTCAGGTGAGATTGTTGGAGAAATGCCGGTGGGTTCCAAAGTTATTACACCTAAACAAATGGAAGCACGTAGGCAGTATAGCTCTCGGCAAAACAATTATGAAACGCGAAAATGTAAAAATAGTGAGTTAGGTTACTTTTACTTCATATATCATGAGCATGAGCTTGGTAATATCTCGGCTGAGACAGTGGGACGTTTGATTTACTTGTTGACATATGTCGACTACAATAATAATTTTATGATCCGCAAAAACTGTTACATGAAGAAAAGTGATCTACAGGAAGTATTACATGTATCAAGGGCGACCGCAAATAGATTTTGGAATGAAATCAAGGACGTGTATATCAAGGAAAGTGATAAAGGATTAATGTTAATTTGCGACGACATTATCCGCGGTAAAATCAACGATAAACAAAAGTTATTTCAGAAATTTTATATTCGTTACATCAGAGATTTGTATAGTGCAACTAAGTCAACAAATCATAGATATTTGGGATATATATATCAAATTATGCCGTATATCAACTTCGAATATAATGTTCTCTGTAAAAATCCTCTGGAAACAAATATTGAAGATGTTGAACTTTTAACATTAATGGAACTTTGTGACTGCATTGGATATGATAAAAATAATTCTCATAAATTGGTTAAGATTTATGATTCCATTACTTTGGATGTTGATGGTCACAAAGAATACTTATTATCGTTCGTGAAAAATAAGGGTGTTACTAAAATGTTTGTTAATCCACATATTATTTACGCCGGAAGTAACTACGAACAAGTAAAAATCCTTGGACTCTTTGTTAAACAATAATGATAATTCGTATTTTTTGAGACAGTCATTTTTTATGTGAAAAAGCTCTGAAAGTACGTTAAATATCGTGTTTGAGAGGTGTTTCAATGAAAAACCAAATCCGTATTTTTTGAGACACATAAAAAGCCCTGAAATCCCGTGCTGTACGCTGTTACAGAGGTTTTCATAGTGAAATTTCTTCTTTTCTTTATAATACGTTCATTATTAAGAACAGGAGATTAAATGTAATAATGTAGGCTTCGTAAGAACGAAGTCTACAGCGCCGCGATAGTGGCAAGAATAAAGCCAACACAAAGTGTTGTTTGCTACTCACAAATGTTCGTAGCATAATAAAAAATTATTATAAATTATATATGTCTTTTTGACTATCTTTTTATATCTTCTTAAATGTCCGCAA
>ERZ857965.790-NODE-790-length-39727-cov-7.846290_pt1 | contig 39727 bp, 29 predicted proteins | sample MGYA00519758_ERZ857965 | MGnify/ENA primary metagenome ERZ857965 (study PRJEB31778, sample SAMEA3449381) | human gut metagenome | biome: human gut; feature: human-associated habitat; material: faeces | place: United Kingdom | collected 2010/2012 ... | reverse complement strand
AAAAGCCGCCGATGGTTTGATCTCTACGATCAAGGCCACCAGCGACCGTGTTCAGATAGAGTGGAAAATCTGACATTTCCGCTCTATCGCCCCTCATTTCTATTTTATCTTGTTTGTACCCCTTGTACACCGATGTTTGTTTTGTAACAGAAGCTTTTTCGCTCAGCAAAGTCGATACCTGCTTATCCAATTCAATAACTATATCTCTGTCACTATCCAACGATATAGATTCTCTAAAAGAACCTAACATTAATTCTCTCTTTTGCTGCGGTATTTCTTTTTGTTCCAAATATTCCTTAATTTGATTTACTATTTTTACCCCATCTCTTTTAGTAGCTGTCTGAATTCCTTTCAAATCATCTGGAACAAGCCCTACATCTATTCTATTTCCATCATAATCAATGATATCTTGCATCGCTAATAACATTCCCGAAACATATACGACTCTCTGATCCACAGGAATATTATGATTATTCATCAATGAATTCAAACAATTTGCATGCTTTTGTAATTGCACCTGTGATGCAATCAAAATCCGATGTTTGTCTTCTTCACTTAAAACCGCATCTTCATAAAAACTCTCAAAACTATCCCTACTCTCCAAAAAATCCAATTTTTTGTACTCGTTCATATGTTTTGGTGTAGCTGAAGATGCAAAAACATAATACACATCAATTTCAACGTTTTCTTTATTATCTCCTGCTATTCCTATTGCAATTACTTCTGAATATTTATCAGATGCAATCATATTTTGTGCATAATAAACGGCACCATTCACAGCATAGTTTTTTATTGATTTCTCATCCATTTTCAAACCAGCTTTTGTCCTAGAAATCAATTTATTTCCACCCAACTTATCTTCTATTACAACTGGTATTTTATATTTTTCGACATGAAAATCTGGCTTCCCAAAATTACTTTTATTTTTTGTCTTAGCAGACCCCTTCAAAGCTTCTTTCATATAATCAGACATTCCTGATTCCACATTATAATCCACTAATTTTTTTAATCCTAATGCCTCAAGTGTACTTTTCACATAATCGTTCACATCATCTTCCAATTTCCATTTTGTTGCCACGATTATTCTCCTTCCGTATATATTTAACAAACAAACTCAAACATACATTTCTGTTCCCATATACAATGCTGTTTTTACCCTCACTGTTTTCATCTATATTTGTAACTATGCCATCAAAAAAAGCGAAGTGAAAACTCCGCTTTTCCACATAAAACCAAGGCTTTTGCTTACCCCTCTTAAGTCGCAAAGTTCCCTTATATTGTAACGTATTTCTACCCTTTTGCCAAATAGTTATTTCGCCCTACTCAGCAAACAAACCGTCTCTACATGCACCGTCTCGCAGAATTGATCCACCGCCGTCATCTTCTCCACACGATAACCCGCCAACTGCATCATCTCCAGATCACGTGCCAGACTGGTCATCTTACAGGAAATATATACAATCTTATCCACCCCATAATTCAAGATCTTCGGGAGTGCCTTCGGATGAATTCCGTCTCTCGGCGGATCCAGTACGATCACATCCGGCTTCTCTTCAATCTCATCAAGTACCTTAAACACATCTCCGGCAATAAATCTGCAGTTGGAAAGTCCGTTTCGGACAGCATTTTCTTTTGCTGCCTCGACTGCTTCTTCAATAATCTCGACACCGATCACTTTCTTCGCAACCGGAGCAAGCACCTGACCGATTGTTCCTGTTCCGCTGAACAGATCGAATACAACCTGATTATCAATATCTCCAATGTATTCTCTTACAGTCTCGTACAGCACTTCTGCACCTTTTGAGTTTGGCTGGAAGAAGGAAAATGGTGTAATCTTGAATTCCAGTCCGAGAAGCTTCTCATAAAAGAAGTCCTGTCCATAAAGAATTCTTGTCTCATCACTCTTCACGACATCGGACAGAGAATCATTCAATATATGAAGGATTCCAACAATCTTTCCTTCTAATTCTAATGCCAGAAGTTCTTCTACTAATGGAGTCAAGTCATATTCTTCCTGCGTTGTCGTTACAAGATTCACAAGAATCTCGCCTGTTGTATCGCCTCGTCTTAAAAGAAGATGGCGGAGATAACCGACATGCTGCATTTTCTTGTAATAACTTACATTTCTTTCTTTGAAATAATTCAGCACACAAAGGAGAATCTTATCCATATCTTCATGGACAAGCTGACAGTCTCCTGCTGTCAGTACATCATAAGTACTTCCTTTTTTATGAAGACCGAGAGATAACGGACCGTCTTTGAATTCGTCTCCGAAAGAGAATTCCATCTTGTTACGGTAATGAAATTCCTTCGGGCTGTGCTTCACACCCTCAAAAAGATACTCGCCCTTTACTACCGGATCCATAATCCTGCGGATCTGCCCTTCTTTCATCTTCACCTGTTCTTCGTATGGCATCGTCTGATACATACAGCCACCACAGGCCGGAAAGATACTACAGACCGGCTCTCTTGTCTCTAATGGAGATTTCTCCAACACTTCAAGAAGTCTTCCTTCTGCATTTCCTCTTTTAAATTTATTTATCATAAAACGGATCTTCTGTCCCGGAATCCCATTTTTCACAGTAACATACTGTTCTTCCTCCGGAACAAATACAATCCCCTTGTTTGGGAAATCTACACGTTCAATAATACCCTCGTAGATCTGACCTTTTTTCATCCTAATCTCCTATCAATTCTAATCTATTTTAACAGAAAAACAGACAGGATGGTTTCTTCTCTCACCCTGTCTGCACTTTTGCAATTCATTCAAGAATTATACCTGATCATCCTCGCTGAAGTAATCATCAAAATCGTCATCAAAATCATCTTCAAAATCATCAAGATAATCCGGTGATACAAAACGATATACTGCATAAGCGATTGCAGCTACTGCTGCTACTGCTCCAATGATAGCCAGTGTCCAGATTACTGTGTTCTTCTGCTTCTCAGCCTCATTCTTATGAAGAATCTCGTTCAATCTTGTTTCTGCAATGATGTCTTCTATTCTCTTGTTCATATTAACACGCCCTTTCTTCACCTTTTGTGGTGACAGATAATCTGTGTTTATTATAACACCTGACGATTCATATTACTACTGATTTATCATTTTTTTATAACTTTCTCATACCTTTACAAGCTTGGCAAATTTTGCAAACATCTTGCGTGTTCCGACACTGTCAAATTCAATCGTAACCTCGTGATCTCGTCCACCTTCTTTGATATCCGTTACTGTTCCTTCCCCAAACTTCACATGACGTACTCGGTCTCCGACCTCATAACCAAGTGGACCATTCCCACCTGCTGCCAGCTGACTTCCCTTCTGCAGGGATACCAGTGCCTGACTTCCTGTAAGCGGCTTACCCGCCCCCTGATTCTTTGCAGGTGTCATTCCGCCAAGTGCTCCTGCGAATGCCTGTGCCCGAAATGCTTCTCTGGCACGTGCATATGTATTCTGCTGTGCTGGCATCTCCGTCTCCTGGGTAAACTTCTTGTTTCCTGTATCAAGCAGTTCCCTTGGAATCTCTTTCACAAATCGTGACATCGGATTGTACTGTGTCTCACCGTGCACCATTCTTCTGCGCGCACTTGTCAAAGTCAGTTCCTGCTCTGCCCTTGTGATTCCAACATAACAAAGTCTCCGCTCTTCTTCCAGTTCTTCTCTGTCTCCTGCATTAATACTCATATATCCCGGGAAAAGTCCATCTTCCATCCCTGCAAGATAAACACGTGGAAATTCAAGTCCCTTTGCGCTATGTAAAGTCATCAGAACAACATATTCCTGGTCTTCATCCAGACTGTCAATATCCGCAACCAAAGCAACTTCTTCAAGGAATCCGCTCAATGTTGCCTTTTCATCTTTATCCTGACAACTTTCCTCATAAGTTGCCGCTTTACTGATCAGCTCGTCTATATTCTCTTTTCTTGTTTTCGCCTCTTCTTTATCTTCATTTTCAAGACTTTCTATATATCCTGTCTTCTCAATCACTTCCTGTAAAAGATCTGTGATGTTCATCTCTTCTGCCAACGTCTTAAAATACTCGATCAATGCCGCAAAAGAGTCCAGTTTTGTTGCACTTCTTCCCACTCCTGCGATCAGCTCCGGTGCCAGTAATGCCTCATAAAAACCAATTCCACGTTCTGTTGCAGACTCCTGAATCCGGTTAATTGTTGTAAGACCGATTCCTCTCTTTGGGACATTAATGATTCTTCTAACCGCAACATCATCACGTCCATTGTCGATTGTCTTGAGATAAGCAAGAAGATCCTTAATCTCTCTTCTCGCATAGAAATTTACGCCACCGACAATCTTATAAGGAATATTCATGGCAATAAATTTCTCTTCCAGCAGACGGGATTGTGCATTCGTACGATAAAGAACTGCACTGTCATTATAGGAACCTCCCTGTCTGACAGCACTTTTGATATCTTCGCCTATGAAATCTGCCTCATCAAATGCAGTATCAAACTGACGCAGACGGATCAGTTCACCTTCTCCGTTCTCCGTCCAAAGTGATTTCTCCTTTCTTCCGCGGTTATTCGCGATCACACTGTTCGCTGCATTCAGAATATTCCCTGTAGATCTGTAGTTCTGCTCCAGTTTGATCACCTTTGCATCCGGATATTCATGCTCAAAGTCAAGAATATTCCGGATATTCGCTCCACGGAACTTGTAGATTGACTGGTCATCATCTCCAACGACACAAAGATTCTTATATTTTCCTGCAAGAAGGCTTACCAGCTGAAACTGGACTGTATTTGTATCCTGATATTCATCTACCATAATATAGCGGAATCTTTCCTGATAACTCTCAAGCACATCCGGCTGTGTCTGCAAAAGCTGTACTGTCTTTACAAGCAGATCATCAAAATCCAGCGCATTATTCGCTCTCATCTGCGCCTCATACTCGCGGTAAACCTTAGCAATCTTCATCTTTGCAAAGTCTCCTCCGGCATTCAGTTCAAATTCATCCGGAAGGATCATCTCATTCTTGGCAGATGAAATTGCTGAAAGCAGACTTCTTTCTTTAAACACTTTCGTATCCACATCTACTTTCCGACAGACTTCCTTAATTAATGTCTTCTGATCATCTGTATCATATATAGTAAAATGATTCTCATACCCTAATCTGTCAATAAACCTTCTCAAAATACGCACGCACGCAGAGTGAAATGTACTCACCCATACACTTTCCGCTCCAAAACCGACAAGGTTATCCACACGCTGGCGCATCTCTTCTGCCGCTTTGTTCGTAAATGTGATTGCAAGGATATTCCATGGGTTCACGCCACGTTCTCCGATCAGATATGCGATCCTGTGCGTCAGAACTCTTGTTTTTCCTGAACCGGCTCCGGCAAGAATCAGAAGAGGGCCGTCCGTGTGGTAAACAGCCTCTCTCTGCGGTTCATTTAATTTATCATAAATGCTCATCTTTCCACTCCTTTAAAGTTATAAAGATATCTGTAAATGTATTCCCATTATCAAACACACGTTCCTGTTTGTCAACTACATTTTCCGGCCTTCTTATCTTTTGCTTGCTATCTAGTTTTAAATACTATATAATAAATGTATCGAGGTGATAACATGAATATAGACACAAGTAATCTGTTAAACAGCATTTTAGAAGAACTTTCTTCTTTAAGTTATGTGCATCCCGGCGATGTTCCGAATATTAATCTTTACATGGATCAAGTAACTACTTTTATGGATGAGCAGCTGGCTTCGACCAAACGTTACCCTGATGATAAGATCCTAACAAAGACCATGATCAATAATTATACGAAGAACAATCTTCTTCCACCCCCGGTGAAGAAGAAGTATTCCAGAGAGCACCTGCTCCTTCTGGTCTTCATTTATTATTTTAAAAATATCCTTTCAATCAAAGATATTGAGACAGTTCTTGCACCGCTCACAGAGAAATATTTTCCGGATGGAAGCTCTTTTGAATTAGCGGATATTTACAAAGAAGTCTGCAAGATTGAAAAAGAACAGCTGGATTCCATCAAAGAGAATGTAACTGCTACTTATGAGAAATCTGCTGAGACTTTCACTCATCTTACTGATGGCGAAGATAAGGAGATCTTACAGCAGTTTGCATTTATATGCAGCTTGAGTTTTGATGTATATATCAAGAAAATGATCATTGAACGGATCATTGATGACCTCTCTTCCAAGTCTTCAAAAAACGAAGAGAAAAAGAAAGGGAAATAAACATTTCTGTTTAAAACGAGATACAGCCTGCGAAAGACTTTATCAGGATCTTCCGCAAGCTGTATCTTTTGATTGATAAAAGGTATTTTATTGTAAGCTTAATTCTTAAGTGTTATTCTTCCGTTCCATTCTCTTCCTCAGCAAGCCCTACACGTTTGAAAACCATATCATATCCGTCATTCCCATAATTAAGAGAACGGTTCACACGACTGATTGTCGCAGTGGATGCTCCTGTCTTCTCCGCGATCTCCAAATATGTCTTCTGTTCACGGAGCATTCTTGCCACTTCAAATCTCTGTGACAATGAAAGCAGCTCATTGATCGTACAGATGTCTTCAAAAAATGTATAACACTCTTCTTTATTCTCAAGGCTTAAGATTGCCTGAAACAGATAATCTACTGCCTCGGTTCTGATCTTCTTACTCATACGAAACAATCTCCTTCTCAACCGGCTAATTATATGATGGCTTACGGCATACCATAAACCATAACAATACCTTTTGCCTTCTCAGGCCACTTTTTGATTTTAACACATTAAATTTTTAAAGTCCACCATTTCTTATGAATTTAAACTAAATTCTTGCACAATTTTGATTTTTTTCTAAAACATTTTATGTAAAACACACTTTTTTCGTTGTTCTTCCTCTTTTAAGATGCTATAATAAGTCTGTTATAAATATTTTGATACAAAAGAGAGGAGTACATGATTAATATGAAGTGCCCAATATGTGGAAAAGACCTGGATTTGCAGAATAAGCAGATTGGCACCAGCGAAAACGGGGATCCAATCTTTAATGAATATGCAATCTGCCATAGCTGTAAAAAGCAATGGAACCTTGATAAACAACGTGCAAAGAAGATCGCTGCCAAGAAAGCCGCAGAAGAGAAAGCAAAAGCTGAAGCTGCCGCCCGTGCTGCTGAAGAAAAAGCGAAAGCTGAAGCTGCCGCCCGCGCTGCTGAAGAAAAAGCGAAAGCTGATGCCGCCGCCCGTGCCGCTGAAGAGAAACGAGCTGCCCGCAGAGAAGCAAAAGCCCGCGCCCGCAAAGAAGCGATTGCCCGCCTTGCTGCTGACAAAGGGATTTCAGAAGAAGAAGCTGAACGTATTCTTAAGGAGAGAGCCAGAGCCCGCAAAGCCGCTGCACAGAAAGCTGCCACTGATGCCACTGCCACTGATAATTCCGAAGAGCAGAAATATGGGAACATTCCAGCGGAAGAAATCCGTGATAAGCGTGAAAAAACAGTTCGCAAGGGATACGAAGATATGCTTGCAACTGACCCTGACAGTAAAGCTGCCAAGAAGAAAAAGAAAGAGGAAGCCGAAACTGCGAAAGCAAAAGAAGATGTAAAATCCAGAAAAATGGATGACTATGATGATGAAGATGATGATGAATATGAATATGTAGACGAATATCCACGTTTCAGACCTGGACGCATCATCCTTGGAATCATTTCCCTGCTTACATTTGGTTTCTGTATTTATAAAGGTTTCGTAACAGGACTCAGCACATCAGGAGCTGACGTAACTTCTGCTCCTGGCATGAATTATGTCATTGTTGCTCTTTGCATGCTTGTCACTGCACTGTTATACTTCATCATGAATAACCGTGATACACTTTTTGCATTCCTTATCCCGATGATTGTCTATATCGGTGGTGCTGTTTTTGCTTTCCTGAAACATGGAGATGAATTCGAGCTTCTGATTTTAGCCGGTGTAAGTGGTGTACTTGCTGTTATTTCACTGATTCTCGCAATTGCTTCCCGCGGTGGAGATGATTACGATGATGAAGATGATTACGACGATCCATTTGAAGAAGAACACGATAATTAAAATCACGTTGTAAATCTTTTTGGTTTCTAAGAACAATTTATATAAGATAATTACAAGGGAGTATCATTTTGCGGTACTTCCCTTTTTTTGTCCTGATATGCATTTTTTATATCATATATCTAAAATATTTTTAGGTGTCAAAAACTTTTTTAGAATAGTTGTTGATTTTTGTTGAATATGTGATAAAATATAACCATAGGTATCTTTATATAATTAAAAATACACAACAAACACATACTCCTCAAAGATTTTTCTTTGGGGATTTTGTTACAAAGAAAGGAGTAACTGACATGGCATCATTTATAGTAAATGGTCAGGAAGTCTCACCTTCAAAGAATCAGAAACTGTTACGGTTCCTGCGTGATGAACTGCACATTACCTCTGCAAAGGATGGTTGCAGCGAAGGCGCTTGTGGAGCCTGTACTGTTATCATTGATGGACAGACTTGCAAATCCTGCGTACCTGACACAGATTCATTGGCCGGAAAGAATGTCATCACAGTCGAGGGGCTTTCTGATTGGGAACAGAAAGTTTACACTTATGCTTACGGGAAGGCAGGCGCTGTACAGTGCGGATTCTGTATTCCTGGTATGGTTATGTGCACAAAAGCACTTTTGGATGTAAATCCGGAACCAACCGATGATGAGATTCGCTATGCGCTGCGCAACAACTATTGCCGCTGTACAGGATATGTTAAGATCATGGACGCGGTACGTCTGGCAGCTAAGATTCTGAAAGAAGGAGTTTTACCAGATGACGGAGATCCTAGCTGGACTCTTGGTTCCCGTGTTTCTCGTATAGATGTTGAAGAAAAAGTGCTTGGGACAGGTAAATATCCGGATGACTATTATCCGGAAGGAATGCTCTATGGCGCTGCTCTTCGTAGTAAATATCCACGAGCTCGCGTACTTTCTATTGATACCTCTGCTGCCGAGGCTCTGCCTGGCGTAGAAGCGGTTGTAACAGCCGATGATATTCCTGGGGAGAATAAGATCGGACACTTAAAACATGATCAGTATTCACTGATTCCGGTTGGTGGACTGACACATTATCTCGGAGATGCAATTGCCCTTGTAGCTGCAACTGACATGGCAACTGTAGAAAAAGCAAAGAAACTTATTAAAGTTGAATATGAAGTACTTCCTCATGTGCATACAGTGGAAGAAGCTGCTGCTCCAGATGCACCTCTTGTTTATGATGAAGAAGAGACTAACGTATGTGCTTATAAGCACATCAGCCGCGGAAATGCGGAAGAAGCAATCAAGAATTCCAAGTACGTGATCTCACATCACTTTGAGACACCTTGGACTGAGCATGCTTTCCTTGAACCGGAATGTGCTGTTTCTTTCTATGATGAAGACGGTGACATTTTCGTATATTCAACAGACCAGTCCGCTCACCAGACATTGCACGAAGTTACACTTATGCTTGGAACAGATAAAGTAAAAGTTCAGAACGCATTAGTCGGCGGTGGTTTCGGTGGTAAAGAGGACATGACTGTTCAGCATTTAAGCGCATTGCTTACTTACGTAACAAAGAAACCGATCAAGATGAAATTATCCAGAGCGGAATCCTTGCTTGTTCATCCGAAACGTCACCCATTCTACATGGATATGACAATGGGATGCGATGAGAATGGAGTGATCCAGGGTGTAAAAGCGATTGTTAAATCTGACACAGGTGCATTCGCTTCTCTTGGCGGCCCGGTTCTTGAACGTGCATGTACACATGCAGCAGGACCTTATCATTATGAAAACTTTGAAATTGAAGGAACTGCTTACTATACAAATAACCCACCTGCCGGAGCATTCCGCGGATTTGGTGTTACACAGACTTGTTTCGCAACAGAGACACTTCTGAACATGATGGCTGACAAGGTAGGCATTACGCCTTGGGAGATTCATTACCGCAATGCGATCCGCCCAGGCGAAGTACTTCCGAACGGACAGATTGTAGATAACTCTACAGGTCTTGTAGAGACACTGGAAGCTGTCAAAGAAGAGTATGATGCTGCACTTGCGGCCGGTAAGGCTGTTGGCCTTGGTTGTGCTATGAAGAATGCCGGCGTTGGTGTTGGTATCCCGGATACAGGACGTGTAAAATTAATTGTTGAAGAAGATGAAAAACTTCACATCTTCACTGGTGCTTCCTGTATCGGTCAGGGACTTGGTACTGTACTTGTGCAGATGATCGTTACAAATACAGATCTTTCCCATGATGATATCGTCTATGAGCGAAGCAACACATGGATTTCACCTGATTCCGGTACAACTTCCGGTTCTCGTCAGACACTTGTAACTGGTGAAGCATGCCGCAGAGCATGTGAAAAATTCATGGAAGCGAAAAACAGCGGTAAGTCCATGAAAGATATGATTGGAGAAACTTTCTACGGAGAGTATCTCGCTAAGACTCATCCACTTGGTGCAGATGTGCCTAATCCGATATCTCACGTTGCTTATGGATATGCAACTCAGGTCTGCATCCTTGATCCTAAGACAGGTAAGATTGAGAAAATGATTGCCGCACACGATGTTGGTAAAGCTGTCAACCCACTTTCCTGCGAAGGTCAGATTGAAGGCGGTGTTGTAATGTCTATGGGATTCGCACTCAGAGAGCAGTATCCAATCGATGAAAATTGTAAACCAATTGACAAGTATGGTTCCTTAGGACTTTTCCGTTCTCACGAAGTTCCTGAGATTGAAGCAATCGTTATTGATAAACCTGGTCTGGATGTTGCCTGTGGAGCAATCGGTATCGGAGAGATCACATCCATCCCTACTGCTCCTGCAATCGCGGATGCATATTGCAGATTTGACGGAGAAAGACGCTACAGCCTTCCTCTTTCTAACACACCATACGAAAGGAAGAAATAATCATGGCAATTAAAAAGAGATTTCCTTACCGGGCAGCTCTGGTTGCCTGTAACGGTGGCTGCCGCGCAGCCGGCTCTGAAGACGGTGGATGCAAAGATGGCTGCATCGGATGTGGAGCCTGTATAGAAAAATGTAAATTCGGCGCGATTTCCATGAATGAATATGGCGTTGCCGAAGTAGACGAAGAAAAATGTATTGCCTGTGGACAGTGTGCAAAAGTCTGTCCACAGAACCTGATCAAAATCCACGACTGTGCAAACTACATTGTAGTAAAATGCTCTAACAAAGAAAAAGGAGCTGTTGCACGTAAGCAGTGTGAAGTCAGTTGTATTGGATGCGGTATCTGTGAAAAAACATGTACTGCTGGTGCAATTCATGTAGAAGATAATTGCGCAGTAATCCAGGAAGACATCTGCTTAAGCTGTGGAATGTGCTCTGTAAAATGTCCAAGACATGTAATCCATGATCTCCGCGGAGTATTTACAGCAGTAAGATAATACAAAAGCTATCGACTACGATAACAACACAGATATGTGTTAAGTTATTGTAATCGATAGCTTTTTTATCTACTCATCTTCATCCAGAAACTCGATATCATCATCGTCATCAAGATAATCTAAATCATCCAGATCATTCAAGTCATCTAAGTCATCCGGATCTTCATCAAAATCATAATCCTCTGTCACATCTGCCTCATCAGCAGTTACTTCAATTTCGACGTCTTCCTCCCAATCTTCCTCGTCTACATCAAACTTCTCTTCTTTAAAGTTCTCCACTTCATCCTCTTCCAGATCATCTTCAAGATCATCAAATTCATCCATGCTGACAACTGTTGTGCCCTTGTCTTCTTTCCGGACATTTTCCGGAAGACTCTCTATAATCTCATCCAGCTCATCAAAATCATCCAGATTCTCAACCAGTGCCCTTGCCTTCTCGACTTCATTTTCTGTAGAATGTTCTTCACGGATCTCTGCGGCTTTAAGTAAATTCTTTTTCTTACGTTTTCCGGATTCCAAAAGAAGCTGGATCCAGATACTAAGTGCACCAATTGCAGCACAAAGTGCCACATGAATCATTCCGTTTTTATATGGCTGCAGATAAAAGATACTGCTGCCCGCTGCCATTGCTCCAAACACAGAAGAAGCAGCAATCAGCATAAAGTTATGAAACTTAATAGAAAGCAATGCACACACAAGACCAATACCCGCACAGATTCCATAGATAATAAAATCCTGTGGTTTCATCAAATGTACACTGACAACAAAGACGAGTACCGCTACTGTCACAAATCCACCAATCTGCTTCTTCCATGCACCAAGCACCGCCAATACAAGTCCCACACCTGCTCCTGCCGCCAATGCGATCGTCTGATCCAGACCTGCAATCGCTCCGACCGCAATTCCAGCTGCGCATCCTGCTGACAATCCTGCGATCACAGACCAGAAACGTACCAGTTTCAGCCCCGTCAGACATAACAGTACCGCTCCGGCCGTTATAACGATCAGAGAAATAAATTCCATCTGACTCAAATGATGACTGCTTTCATTAAGTCCAGCCAGAACAACATCCAGGTCAAAATTCAGAATTGTATCAATCATATCATTTACATTCATTATTTACACCTTCGTCCCTTACTATTTATTACTCACTACTGCTCATTTTAGCAATTTTTTTTACTGATTACAAGTGTTCATTTCACCTTTCCATTGACTTCTTATTCTTCTCCACTTAAAATAGAAGAGAAATGCTATTGCTGACCGCATAATACTGTGAACAGCAATAAAATGCTAACATAAAGGAGTTTATTATGGAACAGTTAAGAATACCTGCTGGCTATCATTCCCCTCTTACAATTCGTGAGACAGAAGTAGCCATCAAAGAAGTGAAAGACCACTTCGAGCGTGCTCTTGCAAAGAATCTCCACCTGACACGAGTGTCAGCACCACTGTTTGTCCGTCCGGAATCCGGTCTGAATGATAACTTAAACGGTGTGGAACGTCCGGTTTCCTTTGACATCAAAGAACAGGATGGTTCTGTTGCAGAGATCGTTCATTCTCTTGCGAAATGGAAGAGATATGCATTGAAGAATTACAATTTCCATTCCGGCGAAGGGCTTTACACAGATATGAGTGCGATACGTCGTGATGAAGATACAGACAACATCCATTCTCTGTATGTTGACCAGTGGGACTGGGAAAAAGTAATTTCTAAGGAAGAACGTAACACAGAGACACTTCAGTACACTGTCCGCAAAGTCTACCGGGCTCTGAAAGATACAGAAGAATACATTTCCAGACGTTACAACTATATTGATCCTCTTCTTCCTGATGATATCTTTTTCATCACTACACAGGAGCTGGAAGACCTTTATCCGGATCTTACTACCAAAGAACGTGAAAAAGCGATTGCGAAGGAAAAAGGCGCAGTGTTTATCTCCAAGATTGGTGGAGTACTTGCTTCCGGCGAAAGACATGACGGTCGTGCTCCGGACTATGATGATTGGGAGCTGAACGGTGACATTATCGTTTACTATCCGGTTCTTGACATCGGTCTTGAACTCTCTTCTATGGGAATCCGTGTTGACGAAGACTCATTAAAGGCACAGCTAAAAGAAGCCGGATGTGAAGATCGTGCAGAACTTCCATTCCAGAAGGCACTGCTGAACGGCGAGCTTCCATATACAGTCGGCGGCGGTATTGGACAGTCCCGTATCTGTATGTATTACTTAAGAAAGGCTCATATCGGTGAAGTACAGTCTTCCCTCTGGCCTGAAAATGTAGTTGAAGCTGCTGCTGATGCCGGCATTCACCTTCTCTAAACACAAGACAGACCAGTCAATTATATGACAAAAAGCAGATTCGAATTCTACCGGAGCATCTCTCCTTTGAATTCGAATCTGCTTTTTTCATTCTCCTCTTATTCTACAATCAGCAACTGTTCTTTCTCTTCCTCAGACACCCTGTTCCAAAAAACATTAAAATCATCAAATTCCGGCAAATAGATATCTGCCGTATTCCAGATCTGCGCCAGATTCTTGTCATTTGCCTTATCATAAACTGCTACTGTCTTAAATCCCGCATGCTTTGCCGTTCTCAAAGCCTGGTAAGTATCTTCAAACACCCAGGTCTGTTCCGGCTCCGTATCCAGCTGCAAAAGTGCTGCAAAATAAATATCCGGCTGATCCTTACCGCTTCCGATCTCAGATGCTGTAAAAACTCCTTGAAAATAAGGTAATACCTTCAATCTGCTCAGAGCTGCTTCTGCATTCTTCCGGTCACCGGTTGTTGCGATCACCATAGGAATCTTCCGCTCTCTGAATTCCTCCAGATACTGACGAACCCCTTCTTTCAATGGAACTCGTTTTGCATAATAGTCTTCCACTTCTTTATTCAGTCCCTGTACAACCTCTTCCACTGTCTTCTCCAGGTTATAATGTGAGATCAGATAATCTGCCGCCTCCTCCAGGCTCATCTCAAATAATGTCTCCCCTAGGTTCTTCTCGGCCTCAATTCCCAAATGATCCAGATACAATTCTCCAAGATTCTCCCAGACAGGCATGGAATTGAGAAGGACACCATCTACGTCAAATATTACACCTTTTATCATGTCATTCCTCTTTTCTGCTATGCACTACATTATAATCTCCCTGGAAACGCATGTCAACCGTTACTGTTCACACGATGTGCGACCAGCAACGCATCTCGCCATTTTAAATCGCCTTTGGCGATGGGGCGAGATGCATTCAAGTCAAAACACGCATCCTCCGTGTCAATCAGCGGAGTGATTGACACGGGAGTGAACAGTAACTGTCAACCATCAGAAAAAGACCTTCTGCCGGCAGATCAACCACTTGCAAAAGGTCTTTATAAAATGCTGTTATTTATTTTGTCTCAAGGATCTTATCAACACTTGCCAGTTTTACACTCAATACAAATACTTCAGCGGCAACTGCAAGTTCTTCCGGTGTTGGATAAGACGGTGCGATACGGATATTACTGTCATGTGGATCTTTTCCATAAGGGAATGTTGCTCCCGCTCCTGTCATAACAACGCCAGCTTCTTTCGCCTTCGCAACAATCGCTTTCGCACATCCATCCAGCGCATCAAAGGAGATGAAATATCCTCCGCGTGGCGCGATCCATGATCCAATCTCAAGTCCGCCAAGTTCTCTTTCAAGAACTTCAAGAACAGTCTCAAACTTCGGACGCAGGATATCTGCATGTTTCTTCATATGTTCTACAATTCCGTGAATATCTCCGAAGAATCTTACATGACGCAGCTGATTTACCTTATCATGTCCGATCGTCTGCACACGCATTGTGCTTCTGATATCCTCCAGGTTCGCATCAGATGCTGCCATTGCTGCAATTCCTGATCCCGGGAAACTGATCTTGGATGTAGAAGAAAACTTGTAAACCATATCCGGGTTACCTGCCTTCTTACACTCCATCAGAATCTCAATCAGATAATCCTGTTTATCTTCATATAAATGATGTACGCAGTAAGCATTATCCCAGAAGATACGGAAATCTTCTGCTGCCGGCTTCAGGTTCGCAAAACGGAACACTGTCTCATCAGAATATGTGATTCCCTGTGGGTTAGAGTACTTCGGTACACACCAGATTCCTTTGATTGCCGGATCACTGCTTACAAGTTTCTCAACCATATCCATATCCGGTCCTGTTGATGTCATCGGTACATTGATCATCTCAATTCCGAAATGCTCTGTAATCGCGAAATGTCTGTCATATCCCGGAACCGGACATAAGAATTTTACCTTATCAAGCTTACACCATGGAGTACTTCCCATGATACCATGTGTCATTGCACGTGCTACCGTATCATACATCACATTCAGACTTGAGTTTCCGAAAATGATCACGTTATCTTTCGGAACTTCCATCATATCTGCAAGAAGCTGTTTTGCTTCATCAATTCCATCAAGTCCGCCATAGTTACGGCAGTCAACACCATCTTCACAAGTCAGATCAACACCACTTGTCAGTGTATCCATCATCCCCATTGACAGATTCAGCTGGTCTGCTGACGGTTTTCCTCTGGACATATCCAGTTTCAGACCTTTTGCCTTCACTTCTTCAAACTGCGCCTCCAGGCCACTCTTTAATTCCAATAACTCTTCTTTGCTCAAATCTTTATATGCAGTCATTGCAGGAATCCTCCACTTTCTTTATTTTTTCACTTTTGTTATTGTATATAATTTTTGACGTTTCGTCAATGGGTTCTTGCATTCTTTTTTATTTTTTTGTTTTTTTCAGCTTTATTTCCACATGTTTTGCATTTCAAAAATGTTTTTCATTCATTTTTTCACTATATTTTGTGTTATCACTCTATCCCATCAGGTTTTATCTATGCATTATTGATTTTTCCTCCCCTCCTGTGATATCCTTAGAAAGTAGATTCCAGTCATCATTCCACTTGACTGTGAATAAAAACCTTATAATTCTATGGAGGTACTAAAATGAATTTTACATTTGCACACAATAACCTGAATGTATATGATCTTGAAAAATCACTGGATTTTTACCAGAAAGCTCTGAATTTAAAAGTAGAACGTGAAAAACTTGCCGATGACGAAAGTTTTAAGCTTGTATATCTCACAGACGGTGTGACCCCACATCTTTTAGAGCTCACCTGGCTGCGTGATATGGATCGACCATATGAACTGGGAGATAATGAGATCCATCTTGCATTTGCTGTCGATGATTTCGATGCTGCTTACAAAAAACATAAAGAGATGGGATGTATCTGCTTCGAAAATCCATCTATGGGAATTTATTTTATTGAAGATCCTGACGGATACTGGCTGGAAATTGTACCGGGCAAATAAAAAAAGTTTTAAAAAAAGGAATCAGCATCACTGATTCCTTTTTTTGTTCTAATATCTTACATAATATGTAACACGTACAGAACTTACCTTAACCGGTACTCCTGTCTGCTGTGCTTCGATCATCTGTCCGCCGCCAATGTAAATCGCTACATGTCCCGGTGTCCAGCAGATATCTCCCGGCTGAGGATTGCTTACAATTGTTCCTGCTGCAAGAATATCTCCACTTGTTCTTGGAATTGAAATTCCTGCCTGTCTGTAGCAATACTGTACAAGTCCTGAACAGTCAAGTCCAACTCCCGGTGTAGATCCGCCCCATACATATGGAACTCCGATCTGTGAATAGGCTGCATTTACAATAATGCTCCCCTTATCTGCACTATAGCTTGGACTTGATGAGGAAGAACTTGAGTTGCTTGAGCTTGAACTGCTGGAAGAACTACTGCTTGAGCTACTGGAGCTTGAGCTGCTTGAACTTCCTGAGCTTGAGCTGCTTGAGCTTGAACTACTGGAAGAACTATTACTTGAGTTATTTCTATTAGAAGAACTACTGCTTGAGTTATTCTTCTTAGCTGCTTCCTCGGCAGCTTTCTTTGCTGCTGCTTCTGCTGCCTTTCTCTTAGCTTCTTCTTCCGCTGCTTTCTTTACAGCTTCATCAATCTTAACATCGAGATTTACGATTTCACTACTCTTCTCTGTGATTGTTGTATTCAGTTCATCCTTCTGCGCATCATATTCTGTCTGTGTCTCCTGCAGATCAGCCATCTTTGTCTCAAGCGTTGTCTTAAGATCTTCTACTTTCTGAACTGTCGCAACATACTCTTCGAGCTTATCTCTGTCATAAGAATGTACCTGCTGGGAATATTCTGCCTGTGTCAGTACACTGGAAATATCTCCGGATGTCAGTACCTTCTCCACTGTAGCAGTGCCTGTTCCTTCTTCATACATGTACTTAATACGAAGCTTCATGGCTGCATACTGCTGTTCCTGTTCCTCCTGCGCTGTCTTCAGATCTTCCTCTGTCTGAGAGATTTCCTCACCTGTTTCGATCAGATCATTCTCAAGATCAGAGATCTTGGTCATAAGTGAATTCAGCTGTGTCTGAAGATTACTTACCTGATTCTGTGTCTCCTGCTTCTTCTGCTTCAGATCACTGACCTCGTCAGCAAGTACCGGTGTAACAGTCATTGTACATGCAAGTGTTACTGCAAGAATCATACTGCTTACTTTTTTTAACTTCATCTTTCCACCTATCCTTATTTTTATCTAGTCCCCCATGTGATGCATTATAATTTTTCGTATCACAATTCATTGTAAATAGTTACATTATAATTCCACATACTCATATGTTATAATACAACATCTATTGTGTTTTTTCAACATATTTCTCGTAACAAGAGGGTATTTTATTTACATTCTACGCTCAATATTATAGCGTATTTATGTAATATTTTCAATAGTTCCCCTTACTTTTTTCATTTTTTCGTAACATTTTTGTAACAAAAAATCTGGAAAGTTCTCTTTATTCTTAGATAAACTTTCCAGATTCCTGTTTCACTGTATGATCTTTTATTTTCTACTGAATATATAAGTTTGTATATCCCATCAGGCTTTCATCTACTTCTCTTGCCACTTCACGACCTTCACGGATAGCCCATACAACAAGAGACTGTCCTCTGTGCATATCCCCGGCTGTAAATACATCCTTCACATTTGTAGAATATTTTCCTGCCTCTGTCTTTACATTTGTGCGTTCATTCACTTCTACACCAAATGCTTTTGTTACATAATCCTGGCTTCCAAGGAATCCTGCTGCGATCAGAACAAGATCTGCATTTACTGTATACTCGCTTCCTTCTACCGGAACCATCATTTTCCGTCCGGTCTTCTCATCGGTCTTACTCTCAAGTTTGATAAGGACTGCCTTACAGAGATTCCCTTTCTTGTCTTTTACGAATTCTTTCACTGTCGTTGTGTAAACACGAGGATCAGAACCAAACACAGCGATCGCTTCCTGCTGACCATAATCTGTCTTGCAGACTCTTGGCCACTCCGGCCATGGGTTCATCGGTGTCCTCTCGTCCGGTGCTTTCGGCATCATCTCCAGCTGGAGAACGCTCTTTGCTCCATGACGGATAGATGTTCCGACACAGTCATTTCCTGTATCTCCGCCTCCGATTACAATTACATTTTTTCCTTTTGCAGAAATGTAGCTTCCTGTTTTAAGCTTCATGTCATTTGCCCATAGTGCTTTCGTTGTTGATTTCAGGAAATCTACTGCAAAATAAATTCCCTGTGCATCTCTTCCCGGTACTTTGATATCTCTTGGATTTGATGCTCCACATGCAAGGATCACGCGGTCATATTCTTTCAGGATATCTGCCGCCTTCACGTCTTTTCCAACATTACATCCAGTCTGGAAGATAATTCCCTCTTCTTCCATAATCGCAATCTTACGGTCGATAATCTGTTTCTCCAGCTTCATATTCGGAATTCCGTAGCGGAGCAATCCACCCGGTTTGTCCTCACGTTCAAAAACAGTTACCTGATGACCTCTTCTGTTCAGAAGATCTGCTGCCGCAAGTCCGGACGGACCGGAACCGATCACTGCGACTTTCTTTCCTGTACGCACTTTCGGTGGATTTGCCTTTGCATATCCCATCTCATATGCATTTTCAATAATTGCATATTCATTACTTTTTGATGCAACTGCTTCCTGATTCAGTCCACAGGTACATGCATTTTCACACAGTGCCGGACATACACGGGAAGTAAATTCCGGAAAATTGTTTGTCTTTTTCAGACGTAAATAAGCTTCCTTCCAATTTCCATTGTAGATCAAGTCATTCCACTCTGGCACAAGGTTGTGCAATGGACATCCACTGGCCATTCCTGCAAGCGGCTTTCCAGACTGACAGAACGGAACTCCACACGCCATACAGCGTGCGCCCTGAAGCTCCTGTTCTTCTTTGCTAAGAGGCGTATGGAACTCATTGAAATGTTTGATGCGTTCCAATGGGCTCTCTGCCGGTTTATCCTGTCTTTCATAATCCATAAATCCTGTCGGTTTTCCCATCTCTATGCCTCCTATCTTCCGTTCTTGATCATATTAAATGCTTCGATTTTTGCTTTTTCTCTACTAAGTCCTTTTTCTTCCATCTGGATGATCGTGGACATCATTCTCTCATAGTCTTCCGGAATGATCTTCTTGAATTTTGGCAGATATTCTTTGAAATTATCAAGAATCTTCTTACCTACCTCAGAGTTTGTATAAGCAACATGCTCCTGGATCATTCCTTTTAATTCCTGTACATCATACTTATCTGTGACACGTTCAATGTTGACCATTGCTTTATTTACTTTACGATACAGGCTGTTATCGAGATCGATTACATAGGCAATACCGCCGCTCATTCCGGCTGCAAAGTTCTTTCCAACCTGTCCAAGTACAACAACACATCCACCTGTCATATATTCACATCCGTGATCTCCGACACCTTCTACAACTGCACGTGCACCAGAGTTTCTTACCGCAAAACGCTCTCCGGCAACACCTCCTACAAATGCTTTACCACTTGTAGCTCCGTAAAGAGCAACATTTCCGATGATAATGTTCTCATCTGATTTAAATTTCACACCTTTCGGCTGGCAAACAACCAGTTTTCCACCGGAAAGTCCTTTTCCAAAATAGTCATTACTGTCTCCTGTCAGTTCCAGTGTCAGTCCTCTTGGGATAAATGCTCCAAAGCTCTGACCGCCGGCACCTTTACACTGGATCACATAGCTGTCTTCTTCCAGTCCTTCCGGATATCTTCTTGTGATCTCAGATCCGAAAATTGTTCCGAAAGTACGGTCTGTATTTGTAACATCTACTTCAAGTCCTCTCTTTTCTCCTCTTTCAAGGGCTGGAAGAAGCTGTTTCAATAGTACTTTTTCATCCAACGTCTTGTTAAGTTCAAAATCATAGACTTTCTTTGGATTAAAGATAACACCTTTCTTCTCTTTCGCATATGAATTGTACAGAATCTGTGACAGATCCAGTGTTGCGGCACGCTCTGATGTCGGAACGTCTTTTACTTTCAGAAGATCTGTGCGCCCTACCAGTTCATCCACTGTGCGGACACCAAGTTTTGCCATATATTCTCTTAATTCTTCTGCAATAAAACGCATAAAGTTGACAACATATTCCGGTTTTCCGCTGAAACGTTTTCTAAGCTCCGGATTCTGAGTTGCAACACCAACCGGACAAGTATCCAGGTTGCAGACGCGCATCATAACACATCCCATTGTTACAAGCGGAGCTGTTGCAAATCCAAACTCTTCTGCTCCAAGGATTGCTGCAATCGCAACATCACGGCCACTCATGAGCTTACCATCTGTCTCAATACGGACACGCTCACGCAGACCATTCTGAATCAATGTCTGATGAGTTTCTGCAAGTCCAAGCTCCCACGGAAGTCCTGCATTCTGAATCGAGCTTCTCGGTGCTGCTCCTGTTCCTCCGTCATATCCTGAGATCAGGATAACTCCGGCTCCTGCTTTTGCAACACCAGCAGCGACTGTTCCTACACCTGCTTCTGATACCAGTTTCACAGAAATTCTTGCATTTTTATTTGCATTTTTACAGTCATAGATCAGCTGTGCAAGATCCTCAATCGAATAGATATCATGATGTGGCGGTGGTGAGATTAGGCTCACACCAGGTGTTGAATGACGAGTCTTCGCGATCCATGGATATACCTTTCCACCCGGAAGATGTCCTCCTTCTCCTGGTTTTGCTCCCTGCGCCATCTTGATCTGGATTTCCTGTGCACTGACCAGATATCTGGATGTAACTCCGAATCGGCCGGAAGCAACCTGCTTGATTGCAGAGCATCTGTTTGTGTCAAGACGTTCAATATCCTCTCCACCTTCACCGGAGTTTGATTTACCATGAAGCATATTCATGGCGATCGCCATTGTCTCATGTGCTTCTTTTGAAATAGATCCATAGGACATCGCACCTGTCTTGAATCTTGTTACGATTGAATCTACGCTTTCTACTTCATCAAGCGGTACACTCTTCTTCGGGAAATTGAAATCAAGCTGACCTCTCAGATTGATCTTCTTGCCTTCCTCATCAACCATCTCTGTATACTGCTTGAACATTTCATAATCACCACGTCTTGTGGACTGCTGAAGCATATGGATTGTCTGTGGATTATAGAGATGTTCTTCTCCGCCACTTTTATATTTATGTTTTCCAACACTGTCCAGTGTCGTATCAACCTGCAGTCCAAGCGGATCAAATGCTTCTGTATGGAATGCTGTGTAATCTTCTGCAATTTCTTCAATACCGATACCACCAACACGGCTGACTGTATCTGTAAAATAGCGGTTAATAAAATCTGTCTTGAGACCAATTGCCTCGAAGATCTTTGCTCCCTGATAGGACTGGATCGTTGAAATTCCCATCTTGGATGCAATCTTAATAATTCCATGAATTACTGCTGAGTTATAATCATCTACTGCTGCATAATAATCTTTGTGAAGCAGATTAGACTCAATCAGCTGACGGATCGACTCATGCGCAAGATATGGATTAATCGCACATGCTCCATATCCAAGCAGTGTTGCAAAATGATGAACCTCTCTAGGCTCTCCACTTTCCAGAATCATCGCGACTGAGGTTCTCTTCTTTGTACGTACCAGATGCTGCTGCAGTCCGGATACTGCCAGAAGTGACGGGATTGCAACGTGATATTCGTCTACCTCACGGTCTGTCAGAATCAAAATATTAGCACCCTCACGGATCACACGGTCAACTTCAATAAACAGATACTCGATTGCCTTCTCAAGACTTGTGTTTTTATAATAAGTGATCGGAATCTCTGCAACTTTGAATCCATCCACTTTCATATTTTTAATTTTCAGAAGATCTGTATTGGTCAGGATCGGGTTATTGACTCTGAGCATCTTACAGTTCTCTTCCTTCTGCTCCAGAAGGTTACCGTCTGTTCCGACATAAATTGTTGTAGATGTTACAACTTCCTCACGGATTGCATCGATCGGTGGGTTTGTTACCTGTGCAAACAACTGTTTAAAATATCCGAACAGTGGCTGACGTTTCTGCGAAAGGACTGAAATCGGTGCATCCATTCCCATCGCTGCAGTTCCTTCGGCACCGTTCTTTGCCATTGTCAGAATAGAAGTTTTCACGTCTTCATAAGAATAGCCAAATGCTTTCTGAAGCTGTGTACACTCTTCGGCAGTATACTTTGGCACATCCTTATTCGGGATTTTCAAATCCTTCAGCTGAATCAAATTACTGTCCAGCCATTCTCCATATGGGAACTGATTTGCATATTTTTCTTTTAATTCCTCATCATCGATCACGCGTCCTGCAACAGTATCAACAAGAAGCATTTTGCCTGGATGAAGTCTTTCTTTCATCACGATCTTGGATGGATCAATATCCAGAACTCCAACCTCTGAAGAAAGAATCAGATTGTCATCATCTGTAATGTAATATCTGGAAGGGCGAAGTCCGTTACGGTCAAGTACGGCTCCCATAACATCTCCATCTGAGAACAAGATTGACGCCGGTCCATCCCATGGCTCCATCATTGTTGCATAATACTGATAGAAATCTTTCTTGTTCTGGGACATCTCTTTATTGTTGATCCATGGTTCCGGAATACAGATCATAACTGCAAGCGGAAGATCCATTCCACTCATCACCATGAATTCTAATGCGTTGTCAAGCATTGCGGAGTCAGAACCTGAAGTATTGATTGCTGGAAGTACTTTGTGAAGTTCGCCTTTCAGACATCCTGCCTCCATCGTTTCCTCACGGGCACGCATCTTATCTGCATTACCACGGATCGTATTGATCTCTCCGTTGTGGACCATAAAGCGGTTCGGATGCGCTCTCTGCCAGCTCGGTGCTGTGTTCGTACTGAATCTTGAATGTACCATTGCAATTGCAGAAATAAATTCTTCATCCTGCAGATCTTCAAAGAAAAGTCTCAGCTGTCCTACAAGGAACATTCCTTTGTAAACGATTGTTCTGCTGGAAAGTGAAACAACATAAGTATCATCACTGCTCTGTTCGAAGATTCTTCTGACTACATACAGTCGACGGTCAAAGTCGATTCCTTTCTCGTATTTTGCAGGACGTTCAATAAATGCCTGCATAATACATGGCATGCAATCTACTGCTGTCTTTCCAAGAATGTCCGGATGAATCGGAACTTCTCTCCAGCCCAAGAACTTCAATCCTTCTTTTTTTACAATAACCTCGAAAATCTTTTTCGCCTGATTGCGTTTTAATTCATCCTGCGGAAGAAAGAACATACCTACACCGTAATCTCTTTCATCTTTCAGCTTGATCCCAAGTGGCTGACAGACTTTTTTGAAAAATCCATGAGGAATCTGTGTCAGAATACCCACGCCATCTCCTGTCTTTCCTTCTGCATCTTTTCCGGCTCTGTGCTCAAGTTGTTCTACAATACTCAAGGCTCCTGCCACTGTACTATGTGTCTTTTTGCCTTTGATATTGACAATTGCACCAATACCACAGTTATCATGTTCAAAACTTTCGCGGTAAAGACCACGATTCTGACTTTCCATTTCTTTCCTCATAGTCGCTATCCTTTCTTCCTGTAATCTAAAGTTTACTTTAAAATCTTCTTTGTCCGGCGCATTCAATCATTTCTTTCTCACGTCGTGTAAAACTTTTTCTAGAATATACACCCTTTTACCTAGGCTGTAAATAGGGAAACTCTTGTAAATTGTCTGATTATTTGATTTTTTATTATTTTTCTTTTAATAGTCAGATTATTTTGATTTTCTTATAAAAATAATATTAATTATTAAGATTTCTGTTTTTCTTTGATTTTATTTAATAAAATACTGGATTAAAAAGAAAATGCGCGACAAGGTTTCGCACCTCATCGCGCACAATTTAAGATTGTATTTTTATTAGTACAATTTATTTCATTCGTATTTTTTCACTATTCTTCTGTTTTCTGAGTACTCACCGGATCCCCGCTTCTCTGAATCCACACAAAACAAGCTGCACAGATAAATGTGCTGATGATCACTGCCACTGCCATTTTAAACGGTTCTCTGGCAAGCCATTTAAATACTCCGATATCTGTAAAGATCAAAGAGCCCAGATTCAAAACAACGTGAAGCATAATCGGAGCTTTCATTGAACCAAATTTCTCATAAATATAGCACAGAAGAATTCCTAGGAGGAAAGTGTAAATCATCTGTACCGTGTTGGTATGTGTGACTGAGAAAAACAGTGCTGACCAGATTGCCGCATAATAAAATCCTCTGGTCTCCCGGTACCTCTGATAGAGCACTCCGCGGAACATAAATTCCTCTGCAATCGGAATTACAAATCCAAATACAATAATCTGGACCACAAAATCTGCTGAATACATATTCTGTGCGGTCTGGATATACTCCGGATCAACCAAAACGGCCTGTGCCATAGCGGACAGACATGTAGCACCAATACTTCCGATCACTCCCATCACAAAAAGTGACCAGTAATTCTTCAGTGGCTTTTGAACCCCCATCCGCTGTATCCCTGCAATCTGCTCTTTCTTTCGATCGATAACAAACAATGTAACTGTCAGAAACAACGTTGCTGCTGTAGCAATCCCTGCAATCGCAATCTGACCTCCTATGATTTTATCAAACGCAGGACTTAACACTTCATAGTACTTATTCATCATTTCCTGATAATTAAGAACTTCTCCACTTTGTGTCATCCTGGAAGATGCTTCCCCCATAAAAGGAAGAATGATTATAAACTCAATCACAAATTCCATCACCAGCTGGATTCCCCAGAATCCAAGTAAAGGACCGGCAGCTCTCCAGAAGGAGCGTCTCGGATCATTTTTCATAAGACAATTCCTCCGCTATCTTCTGAATCCACTCTCTGATCTTTCCGGCTTCACCTTTTACAGTTCCCTGAACCATCTCCGGCTTTCCGCCTCCCCGTCCTTCGAATGCAGCATTTAACATTTTGGAAAATGCACGAAGATCCTGGGTTCTGCTTCCGATCACATAACGGTATCCCGCTGCATCATTTCCATAAAACACAGCACAAAGAATTCTTTCTTTTCCAAGCACTTCATTCACATACTGACGCATGGCATCCGCACTGATATCCTCCGAAAACATACAGACCGTTTTTTCTTCTTCCGGAACAGACTGCGCCCAGACGTGTACAAGCTGGCGTTCTTTCTCCACCAGTGTCCGTTTCAAAGAATCCAGCTCTTCTTTCAAGTGTCCCACTGCCTCTGCTGTATCATATTCTTTCGCACAGAGCAACGCTGAAATTTTCCTGTTCTGTTCCTGCTTCTTCTCATAATCTGTAAGTGCACGGCTTCCACAGAGCATTGTCACACGAACGCCGCCTTTGTATCGCTGCATATTAACAAGCTTGATCATACCGATCTCTCCTGTGCGTTCAACATGCGGCGCACAGCACGCACAGATATCATATCCCGGAACCGATACGATACGAACCTGTCCCTCAATCTCAATCTTACTGCGGTAATCCAGTTCTTCCAGCTCTTCTTTGGATGGATAGGACACTTCTATTGTCAGATTCTTCCACACTGCACGATTTGCTTCAAGTTCAATCTCCTGCAGTGCTTCTTTTGATATCTCTCCATCGAAATCCATCGTACAATCTTCTGTTCCAAGATGAAATCCGACATTGTTAAAACCGTATCTTGCATGCACGATTCCGGAAACAATATGCTCTCCGGTGTGCTGCTGCATCTTCATAAATCTGGTCTCCCAGTCGATCTCGCCTTCAACAATCTCTCCTGCTTCAAACGGCTGATCTGTAATATGCAGAATTCTTCCATTCTTTTCCCGAACATCAGATACCTTCGCAGCCTTCAGTTTTCCTGTATCTGCATACTGTCCGCCGCCTTCCGGAAAGAATGCTGTACGGTCAAGTTCTACCGCATAGCATCCTTCCTTTTTCTCATACGGCTCACATTCCAGAACCATTGCAGTAAATTTTGAAAGATGGCTGTCATTGTAAAACAGTTTTTCTGTTCTTGTACCATCCATCAATCCATTTTCTGTCATAATTCGTATTACATCCTTTCCGGAGCTGTAAATCCAAGAAGGTCAATGCAGGTCTCAAGCACTTGCTTCGCAAGTGTGAGAAGTGCAAGATAACCTTTCTTCTTCTCTTCGTCTTCTTCTGTAAGAATCTTTGTCTCATGATAGAACTTATTAAAGTCGTTCGCAAGATCATAGATATATGCACACAACTTATGAGGAGCTGTCTCTTTATATACATTATCGATCACTTCATTGAATTTCACTACCTGAAGCATCAGAGACTTCTCTGCATCATTCTCAGCCGGTCTGATCGTTCCGTCAACAACTCCGCCATTCTCAGCATATTTCTTGAGAATAGACTTAATTCTAACGATTGTATAAAGAATATACGGTCCTGTATTTCCCTCAAAGGAAGTAAATCTGTCAACATCAAAGATATAATCCTTAGAAGCCTGGTTAGAAAGATCTCCGTACTTGATCGCTGCAAGTCCAACTTCTTCTGCTGTACGTCTTGCATCTTCTTCCTCTACTGTACGGTTGTCCATGATCTTCTTATACATCTCTTCATCAATCTCACGGATTAGATTCTCAAGACGCATAACACCGCCTTCTCTTGTCTTAAACGGCTTACCATCTTTTCCGTTCATTGTACCAAATCCAAGGAATGTAAGTTCTGTCTCCGGTTTTACAATTCCTGTCTTCTTCGCACAACGGAATACCTGCACAAAATGCAGTTCCTGACGCTTATCAACAACATAGATCACCTGATCTGGATCATACAGTTTCTCACGTTCTACCAGTGTAGCAAGATCTGTTGTATCATACAGCGCAGCTCCGTCAGATTTCAGAATCATACACGGAGGAATCTCTTTTTTATCTGTCTCTTCTGCAACGTCTACTACAAGCGCACCCTCATCATAATGTGCGAATCCTTTCTCCTTGAGCATCTCAACCATATCCGGAATATATGCCTGGGCATCTGCTTCACCTTTCCAGAGATCAAAATCTACACTCAGTCGCTCGTAGTTCTTCTTCAAGTCAGTTACAGACACATTCATGATATGTTTCCAGATTGCACGATATCCTTTATATCCATTCTGTAACAGATAAGTTGCATGAAGTGCTTCTTCTCTATAATCGTCGTGCTCTTTTGCATAAGCACTTGCTGTAGGATAAATCTCTTCCAGTTCACTGATCGTAAATGGTGCTTCTTCCGGATATTCTCCTTCAAAACTCTCATCAAAATACGGAAGTTCCGGTTTACGTTTTTTCAGCTCTGTGATGATCAGGCCCATCTGATATCCCCAGTCTCCCAGATGGATATCTCCTGTTACATCATTTCCTTTAAAACGGATAATACGTTTAATGCTCTCTCCGATAATCGCAGAACGAAGATGTCCGACATGCAACGGTTTTGCCACGTTCGGTCCGCCGTAATCAATAATAACTTTTTTCGGATTCTTTTCTTTTTCAACACCAAGATTCTCATCTGCTGCCATCTCATTCAAATACTCTGCAACAACTTCCGGTGCCAGCTTCAGGTTGATAAATCCCGGATTCACCGCTTCTGCTGATGCAAAATACTTGCTATCTGCAAGTTCTTCCACAACTGCATTCGCAATCATGATTGGAGCCTTCTTATATTTCTTCGCACCTGCCATTGCACCATTACACTGATATTCACAGAGATCCGGACGGTTGGAAAGCGTAACTCTTGCAAGCTCTTCATCATATCCTGCTGCTTTGAACGCTTCTTTCATTTCTATTGTGATCATTTCCAGTAATGTCTTCAAAGTTTCACACTCCTCTTTACTTTTCGTTTGTCTTTTCTGCCTCCCAACTTTTCTGGAGACAAACAGCCACTATTTATTCTATCATGTATCCAACAGAACAGCAAGCGTTACTGTAAACGGAGATTAACATACTGTAAACAGAGATTAACAGAGATTAAGTGCAAAGATAATGAAACCAGTCGCAAAACTGATTGACATAAAAATATCGAATACTTATAATGTAACCAAAACTTTACACATACTGTTACCTGTATGATGTAACATCAGACAGAAAGGATACCCAACAATGTTAAAATTAGGTTCACACGTTGGCATGAGTGGAAAAGAAATGCTTCTTGGTTCTGCGAAAGAAGCCGTTTCTTACGGTGCCAATACATTTATGTTTTATACCGGAGCCCCACAGAATACCCGCCGAAAAGAAATCAGTGAATTGAATATCGAACCAGCATGGGAATATATGAAAGAACACGGAATTGATGAAATTGTCGTTCATGCACCTTATATCATCAACCTCGGTAATTCAGTAAAACCAGAAACGTTCTCTCTTGCCGTAGAATTTCTGGCAAAAGAAATCGACCGCACGATTGCCTGCAGAAGCCATACTCTGATCCTTCATCCGGGTGCTCATGTAGGTGCCGGTGTCGAAATCGGAACTGCACAGATCATCAAAGGACTCAATGAAGTTCTCACTGCTGAGACTGACTGCTGTATTGCCCTTGAAACAATGGCCGGAAAGGGATCAGAAATCGGACGGAATTTTGAAGAACTTGCCCGGATTTATGATGGAGTTGTCCAGAATGATAAATTGAGAGTCTGCTTTGACACTTGTCATACAAGCGACAGCGGATATGATATCATCCATCATTTTGATGATGTTATGGAGTCTTTTGACCGTCTGCTTGGAAAAGATCAGATTGCAGTCTTCCACATCAATGACAGTAAAAATATTCCAGGAGCCGCGAAAGACCGGCATGAAAATATTGGCTTTGGAGAAATCGGTTTTAATGCAATTTCTACAATTGTCCATCACCCGGATTTCGAATCTGTACCGAAGATCCTTGAGACTCCTTATATTCCTTCTGTAACAAAAGCAAAGAAATCTTATGCCCCTTATAAGTATGAGATTGAAATGCTAAGAAACAACCGGTTTGATCCTGAAATGAAAGACCACATCCTTGCAGATTGTGAATAAAAAACTATATGAAAAAATCCTGTTATTATCAGCCATCTGAATGCGCTGAAATAACAGGACTTTTTTTATCCTATAGCGTCTGAGCGGAGTCGAACCGCCGCACATGCCTCCGGAGGGCATCGCTCTATCCACTGAGCTACAGACGCATCTCGGTTGTTAGTAGGAAAATTTAATTTCGTACAGCTAACAACCTTTTTTATCCTAGCACAATTCTGTATAAATGTAAAGTGGCAAATAAACCTCTAACTTTCTGCGGTTAATCTTTTTTCACTGCAAGCAGAAGAATTAATATCCCTGCCCCAAGACAAAGCATTGCCCATGCACCTGCCTGTTGTGAATCTCCGGTCTTTGCAGCCTCTTCCCTTATCGTTTGTTTTGGACATACCCTGACATTCCAGTTCATTGCCCCTTTGTCCTCTTCCCATTTTGGCAGCTGGACAAGAACCGGCTGAACCTCGTATTCTGATTCATCTTCAACATAGATCAGATAAACTCCTGCCCTCAGATTCGTAAGGGTTGCTTTTCCATCACAATCCGTCCTGCACAATCCATCACTATAATGATATTTACTCAAAGTCCGCGCCAGCTCTTCCTGTTCTCTGGCATACCTTACCTCATTGAGATCCACGCCTTTATCTTCATATCTTTTCTCCATCTCGTAAGCACCATCAACAAGAGATGCCACTTTGGAATACTGGAATGTAACACCTTCTCTCTTAATTTGTTCTCCGGTATCTTCAATACAGATTTCTATATTTCCTGTTTCTGTTTCTGCAAACGCCGGGTTCTTTACTGCTACCACCAGAAAACATATCAAAAGAAGAAGAATTCCGCATTTGATTTTTCCATTTTGCCGTCTTTTGCATCTTTCTTTTTTGTCTCCTGCTTTTCTTTCTTTTACGTTTCTTTCTCCTGTAGTGCTTACATTTCCTTTTCTGGTTTCTGTTTCTTTTTCTCTTTCCCTCACAATTTCTTTTTTCTCGCTTTCTTTTTATTCTTTCAATCACAACATATACCAAAAAGAGAATTGGAATCATTGTGAAGATCATTTCTCTGACAGACGGACGTTTCTTTTTGATTTCCTCTTCTTTTTTCTCTTCATACACAACCCGCTTTCCAGTAATCACTAACCGATGGGTATTAATTCCATATGGGGTACATGTGACAAGCGAAACCAGATCTTCTCCCGGTCTGATTTCCAGACTTTCTACCTCTTCTGGTAAGATTACATTTATTTCTTCTACTTTATATGCGAGTTTTTCTCCCAGTACTTCCAGAAAGAACTCATCGCCTTCCTTTAATTCATCCAGACGAGTGAAAAGTCTCGCACTTGCAAGACCACGGTGTCCCGTCATCACACAATGCGTATTTTCTCCCCCTATCGGAAGACTACTGTCCATCAAATGCCCTACACCTTCCTTAAGTACTGCCTCGCTGGTTCCATGATAAACCGGAAGCCTGAGATCTATTGACGGAATTTCCAGTACACACATCATTCCTGTCTGTATTTTTTCGGCATTTAACAGACCTTCATACTCTTCCATCTGCTCAGACTCGCTTTGTTCCCTGACTCCTTTCGATTCTGCCCAAAGCTTTTTATTATATTCATCAGCCTGATTCCTTAATTGTTCAATTTCATCTCCTGTTGTCTGTTCCACAACCTGTTCATATGTTGCCAACACATTTTGTGTTTTCTTCTGACTATACCAGCCAGTCAAAAGAGGTATACTACACAAAATAACTCCTATCCATAGTAAAAGATCTGACTGTAATCTATTGTTTTTCCTTTGCATTTTTTCTGTTTCTTCTCATTGCTCCTGCAAGAACAAGAACACTTCCGGTTGTAATACAGATAACAGCTGCTGAAGAACCTGTTACCGGCAGTTTTTTTCCAACTGTATTAATTACTGTCAGATTAGCAGATCCTTCGCCTTCATTTGTTGTCAGACTGACTTCTGATTCTTTCCAGTTTCCGTTAATAAATTCTTTGATCTGCGCAGATGTCTCCAGTTTTTTCAATCCTTTGTCTGTTTTTCCGTCTCCTTTTACATATGCGTTTCTATCATTTGGAAAACTTGCTTTTATATTTACCACAATCGGCTCTGTCAGCAGACGGTATCCTGCCGGTGCCTCTGTTTCTTTCAGATAATAGGTGCCACTATCTAATCCATAGATCACAAATGTTCCATCCTGACCGGATTTCATCTCCACCGCATTTTCCGGCTGCTTTCCACCTGTATGGTCGTTTCCTCCAAGACTGTCCCGGTTAATTACAATGTACCCACCTTCTCCCTGTTTTACATATACTTCATTTTTTAATCCAGCGTCAGAATAAAGTCTGAACCTGGCATTTTCCAGACTTTGTCCATGGTTATTTGATTTCAATGCATTGATTTTATAAGTGAAACAAACAACTGTATCCCACGGTGTATATCCTGTACTTCCTCTCACCGCTGAATCCGGATCATTTGAAAATTCCAGCCGAACATCGTTTTCAAATCCTGGACGTCCTGTATTTTTCGCTGCCTTTTCATTCAATGTTGCCTGATAGGTAAGCACTATTTTCTGTCCATATTTATTTTCTCCTGCTTCATTTTTACGATTAAACTCTCTGTCTATGATTTTTTTCATATCAGAAACAATGACCTGAAACGTATCTCCTCCTCCCGGAGCTTCCTTTACTTCAAATTCACCCTCTTTCAATTCATAATAATTTCTTGCATTTGAACTTTCATAAATCCGGATGGCTACAGAATCCTTTTTGAAAGTAAGTGCTTCACTCATCACATCATGCCATGCGTAATAATAGGTGTTGTATCCGTTAACATCAGGCATATTTGACTCATACCGATACGGAACAGTCTGCCCGATTTCAAAATCAGCCAAATCATTCCATCCCTGATTTCCAACTTTGTCCTGATCATCATCTTCCCGGATCTTTTTTGTCACAACCGGATAGTCTGATTTTATGTTGAGATTCATTTCCGGATTAGCTGTACTTACCATACACAAAGAGGCCGCCGAATTCGTTCCTTTTACCTCTGTCACTTCATCAATAATATAATATCCATACGGCAATCCCTTAATTTCAAATGAATTGTCTGCTTTTGTACTTGTCACTTCAACAGATTGACCTGTTTTTCCATTTCTCTGTAGATGGGTTCTTAATTCTTCTACAAAAACACGATATTCACTGTATGCTCCTTCCTTTTCCTGAGCGGTCTGCGCACCTTCTGTCTGATGCGTATTCAAAGACTGAATATAGTCGATCACCTCATACTCTGTTACATTTCTCTCATCCTTATGAATCCGCTGTCCCACGATATAACAAACAAATTTCTTGTATTCCGGATTAAATGTGTAATTAATGGATTCCATTCCTTTCGCATTTTCTGCCTGAAACAACTGATATACCAGAAATCTTTTTCCTTTCAGGCTCTGTCCGTCATTTCCTTTGATCGTAATACTTGCCGGTCCATTATTAAGATTTAAAACCCCATTTGTAGTTGCTGCTCTTTCCTGTACTTCATTTTCCGCTGCATATACAGATTTGATTCCATTCACACCTGTTGTTCCAGAAGTACAGAGTACCGCAGCTAAAGTCATCATATAACAAATTTTCATCATTCTTTTTTTCATTTTGTCATCTCCTCATTTTCACCGTTTTACTACTATCTTTTTTGCTCTTTTTTTCTGTAAATCATTGCCATGATTCCTACAGCTAAAATTCCTGTAAGTAACACAGGTTTTCCTGCCGATCCAGTATCTGGAAGCTTCTTTCCTGTCTGATTTATGATCTTCATTTTCACATTCCACTCCTTAATTGAACCTTCAATACTTATCTTGCTGTCTGCAGTATCTTTGCTTCTGTATTCTTTTCCATTCACAACCAACAGACACTTCCCTTCTTCCGGATTACTTTCCAGACAGATTTCATATACAATATCTGCATCATCTAATGTTTTCGGAATTCTGTAACCTGTCGGCGCTTTTGTTTCTTTCATATAGTATTTTTTCTTTACTTCCAGATTTTCGAACATTGCAATTCCATTCCCATCCGTCAACACCCGGTCAATTTCTTTCTGGCATGCCTGGTCTTCATATAAAGTAAACTCAGCTCCTGCAAGTGCAACACCTTTTTCATTTTCCTTTTTCAGCTCAATCTTGTAACAGGCCGGCTTATCTTCTATCGTCACTACCGCAATTCCATCCTCTGTATATTCGATAATAACCTCTCCTTCTTCTGTATTTACCTCAGATAAAAATTCTGTTTTCCCGCTCTCATCAACTTGAAAAATCAGTTCATTATTATTTGTCCGATACCCGTCCGGTGCTTTTACTTCTTTTAATTTGTGCGTTCCCTGAGATAATGGCATTACTTTCAGAGTCCCTTTTTCATCCGTTGTGAGAATCTTTTCACTTCCATCCGGTCTGATATGCTTAAATTGCGCTCCCGAAAGAGGATGTCCTGTCTCTGTTGCTTTTTTCACCAAATGGATCTGAAAAACCCTGTCCGGTATCGTAGGGTTCTGATATACATTTATTTTTTCTCCCGTACCTTCTGGTTTTATCTGGCAAACAAAGACTTCCTCATTCAGGAAATACCCTTTTGGCGGTTTTATCTCCTGAATTGTTACAGTTCCCAGCGGAAGTGCTTCTGTTCCGTCTGTCGCTTTATACAATGCATCACCTTTTACCTTATACTTCTCCTGATAACGGCAAACTGCTTTTGCATCTGTTTGAAAGACCCAGCTTCTGACTGGCTTTTTCCCTGCTTTTTCCGGATTTTTTCCCGGATCCAGAAGTTCTGCATAGAATTTCACTAAAAACTGTGCTCCTTGATACGCTGCTGTTCCCGACGGATCAACATATTCCTGTTCCATACCTGTTTTCTTTAACAAAAGTTCCACAGGATTCATCTGCGGCGGGTCTGAAAATGTCACTGTCGCTTCCTGCCCGGATTTTACTGTAACCGTTTTCACTTCATCTACAAGTGCATAACCTTTAGGAGCTTTTAGTTCCTTTACGTAATAAGTTCCTGCGTTCAGCGCAACTGATGACGAATTTCCTGCCGCATCCGTTCTAAACGTTCCTGCTCTTGATGCACCCGAAAGAGTAGGACTGCTATAAACACCATACTCTGCTCCCTCCAAAGAATAGCAACTGTTCTTTTCTGTCACAGAAGTATTCGCTGACACCTTCTTTAATCTGCCTGTTCCGGTCGGCTGGTATGTTCCGCCCCATTTACTGAGCGGCTGGCCATTGCCTTCATAAATAACCCCATATGCATCCGGAAAATATTTATAATTCTCTTTCGCCCATGCAATCCCTTTTTGATAATACTCAGATTTGTGTGCTGAAATCCAATGACCATTCCCACAGGCTACATTATTTCCTGTTTCTATCTGAACCATATCTCCATACCAGTGATGTACTTCATTCATGATCCACCATACTGCGCATTGTTTTAAGAGATAATCGTAATTCGAACTCACACCGTTGCATTTATTCTTATCGTAGTAATAGAACATTGCCGCGATCATCTGAATGGTCTGTTTGTTATAACGTTTTGAAGCATCTACTGCTGTTTTGTTGCCCTCCTGAAATTTTAATGTTGGATTGGTGCAATACAGACTTTCTCCTGATTTCGTACCAAGTCTTCCTTCATTCCAATGTTGTAGCACAGGCCAGTTTGGGTCGTTATAGTCAACTACATCGATTGCACCGATTCCCCTTTCGATCGCCTTTGTATAAACAGTTTCTCCTACCCTTTCCGCTGCATATACGCCTATGCTTTGTATCTTCTTTTCATCTGTCTGATCAAAAGTTTCTTCCTTGTCTTCCTCCTGTTTATCCTCCGTTTCATCACAAAATCCCACACCGATATCTTTCAGGATTTTTTTTACTTCTTCTGCCCAGCGCAGTTCTTCTTCAATATCAACCTCCGTTTTTTCTCCGGCCTCTTCAGGCTGTTTTTCAAGTTCTTCGGCCTTGACAATGCCTCCATATGTCATTGCATAGAGAATACAGATCAAAAAGACTGACATGCAGAGGATTGTTATAATCTCTCCGCGTCCTTTCATTCATTGTCCTCCCTGTCGATACACATCTCTTTCCCCAGCTGAAGTTTCCCTTCCTGTGCATAATAAAAATAAGCATGATTGCTTAAGATTTCTTCCTCAGGCACCTGCGTTTCATTGATTTCCCGCACCATTCTTTCTAATTCTGACTGACGGATTCGAGAGGATTCCGGTACAATGATCACTTCATGGACACTGCTTGGAAGAACATAGAAATTTTCCTTTAAGACTCCTGCAAGCATGTCCAGAATATAAGGGTATGCAATACAGGCCGCCCCATAATTTTTCAGTTTATTAGACAAAACATACATTTTATCTTTTTCCGGAAGTTCCAGTTCTTCATGAATATGCCAGGTTCTCCTTAACAGATTCTCCCGATCATGTTCCCCCGGAGTTGATCTGCTGAGCAGTTCATACACTGCAAAATTCATTCCGAAACATTCTGCCGGAAGCAGACGCTTTGTATTTTCTTTTGCCACATTCCAAAGCTGCTCTTTTGTCACCTTCCATTGTCTCATATGCAGATCTTTGATCAGCATCACTGCCGTCCCATCATTGTCCGCTTCTACAAGTACTGCAAACACAAGTGACAGATCCAAAAATTCTCTATGTGGAACATCCAGAAGTAATTCCTTGTTTTTCTCTGTGTTGATCAGTCGAAAGATGATTCTGTCTTTTACCCCTTCGAAAGAAAGCATTCTCTCATAATCCCATGATTTTTCCTGTCGGATTTCTTCATATAGTTCCACCAGATCTTCAATGATCCAATCCATCTGTTTCCCTTTTTCATATAGTTCAAAAAATTCTTCCAGATAGATTGTCGGCGATATATTAACACCCGGCGTCTCCAGGATTAGTCCTGTACGCTCTGTTGCATTATTTTTTTTCGTCGTATAGACGTTTACCCTGACACCTCCATTTAACTCCTGAGTCAGTTTTTCCTTTACCGCATTTACAAATTCTGTATAATTCACTCTTCTCCTTCCTGATTGCGGTTCATAAAATTAAAATGAGAAACCAGTACGAAATGTACTATTTCAATTGAGTTAGAATTTCCCGGAGAGTTCAGAAGCTCTCCAAATAGAATTTCTTAAAATTTAGAACAAATATTATGTGCTCTTTATTATAGACAGGCCTTCCTTAAAAAGCAAGCCAGAATTTTGCATAAATCCAAATTGATTTTTTTAGTGAAAACAGAGAATTTCATCTGATTTTGTCAAAGAAAAAAGGAACCTGCATGATACAGATTCCTTTTTGAAATACAGCTTAAACTGTACTAAATTCGTAATTAAACTCTTGACAGATACTCGCCTGTACGTGTATCGATCTTAAGAACATCACCTGTCTCAACAAACAGCGGTACCATAACAGTAGCTCCTGTCTCAACGATTGCAGGCTTTGTAGCTCCCTGAGCTGTGTCACCCTTGAATCCCGGTTCTGTCTCTGTGATTGCCAGTTCTACGAACAGCGGCGGCTCAACTGAGAATACGTTGCCCTTATGGGAACAGATCTTAACGTTCTCATTCTCTTTTACAAATTTCAGAGCGTCTCCAACTACATCAGCGTTGAGAGCGATCTGATCATATGTCTCTACATCCATGAAGTTATACAGATCTCCATCCTGATACAGATACTGCATTTCCTTTCTCTCGATGTGTGCATTCTCGAACTTCTCTGTCGGGCGGAATGTCTTCTCTACTACACCACCACTGATGATGTTTTTCAGTTTTGTTCTTACGAACGCTGCACCTTTACCAGGTTTAACGTGCTGGAATTCCAAAATCTGGAAAATATTTCCCTCAATCTCAATTGTTAAACCATTTTTAAAATCTCCTGCTGAAACCATGTATAATCCTCCTTAATTGCATTTCGTTCAGACAATGTAACTGTTCGTTACAGACTTTTTGTTTCTACCATTCTATACTAATTTGCGACTTTTTTCAATCTTTTTTTGCTCTTCTTATAGAAATGAAGCACAATCTTCTCCAAATACCGCTTTAAAACGATCTGAATCTCTTCTTTTGGATTGATCGGATGCACTAAAATGTTGTGTATTCCGACCCTCTTTGCGCCCCATACGTCTGTAAAAAGCTGATCGCCGACAAACAGCGTGTTCGTCTGATCTGTTCCCATGATCTCCATCGCATGAAGATAATTCTTTCTTGCAGGCTTCAGCGCATTATAAATATAATGTGTCTGGATCTCCTGATTAAACATCTCTACACGTTTTTTCTGATTGTTGGACAACAGACAGCTTTCAAAGCCAATCTCTCTCAGTCTCTGAAACAGTCTCTTTGCACGTTCATCTGCCGGTGCACCGTGAGGAACTAATGTATTATCAATATCAAAGATTACCCCCCGGTATCCTTGCTCATATAGTTTTTCAAAAGGGATCTTATAAGTCGACCCCAAATATTCATCTGGAAAAAATTTTTCAAACATTATTTTCATCTAACTCCGTAAGCTTTGAAATCAATTCTTCTATGATCCCAAGAATTGATTTCATTATAACAATTCAGTGAAATGATGTCTACTGTTTTTCCAACGCATCCTGCACATTTCTCCTGAATTCTACCCATGCGTCCTCATCCTCCACAAAATATTTCGGACAGATTTTTCCGGTTACATCATAGTGACGGATCACCTGATCTGCTGTCAGATCATATTTTGCACAAAGCCATGCTGTAAGTTGTACAAGTGAGCGGTATGTTGCATCAGTAAACTTTCCATTCTCATCCGGATGACAACATTCAATCGAAATCGTATCCGCATTGCGGTCATTTGAAGCATATGCCATCTCCCAGGTCGGAATACACTGAATAATCTCTCCTTCCAATCCTATCACAAAATTACTGCTTGCCGAAGTCTCATGGCTATCTTTGAGACCATTAAAATAATCTCTGTTATCCTGCGCTGTACTCCCCGGATTCGCTGTGTAATGGACAACAATCCCATTCACATGGTCAATTGTTGTCCCTGGTCTGGAATACGGATTTATATCTAACAACTGTACATCCATCTCCGGCTGCGTAGCATCCACATCAGCATATTGATTTTTCTTTTGTATACAGGATTTAAAAAGAAGAAAAAGTAATAAAATCATTAATGGGATCATTATGATCCGCAGCATTTTCCTGCCTCGCTTTTTCTTCCTTCGTGTATTCTTCGGCAATGTTTTCCGCCCTGCCAGCTGATTTCGTCTTGACGTACTCATTCGGTATTTCTCCTGATTTTTAATTCTCTCATTTCCATCGTTTAAAACAAACATCTTCTTATTTCAGCTATTATACCATATGTTTCTTAACCATTTATGAATTTTGTCTTAACTGTTTTATATTCGTATAAAAGAGAAATTCCCGGCAAATCCAGCTCTCACTGAACCTCCGGGAATTCCTCAAGGCGTTCCTATATATTATTTTATTATATCAGGGATGTGATTTTTCATCCCGTCAGGTAATGCGGAATATCCGCAGTACTTCCAAATTATCAGTCTGCATAAAATCTGCAAACTTCCCAATTACTCGTCTACACTGTAGTTCGGAGCTTCTTTTGTAATATGAATGTCATGTGGATGACTTTCTTTCAATGATGCCGCAGAGATCTTCACAAATCTTCCGTTCTCTTTGAGTTCTTCGATTGTGTGTGTTCCGCAATATCCCATTCCTGAACGAAGTCCACCCATGAGCTGGAATACCGTATCTTCTACAGATCCCTTGTAAGCTACACGTCCTTCTACTCCTTCCGGAACAAGTTTCTTTGCATTCTCCTGGAAATAACGGTCTTTACTTCCGTTCTCCATCGCTGCGATGGATCCCATTCCACGAT
>ERZ857965.783-NODE-783-length-40153-cov-68.237344_pt1 | contig 40153 bp, 43 predicted proteins | sample MGYA00519758_ERZ857965 | MGnify/ENA primary metagenome ERZ857965 (study PRJEB31778, sample SAMEA3449381) | human gut metagenome | biome: human gut; feature: human-associated habitat; material: faeces | place: United Kingdom | collected 2010/2012 ... | reverse complement strand
GAACTACATTTACAGCATTCACTGAAACAAATACAGGAACTTTGTATAAAGCAACTGAACAAATTGGAACAAATCCAGTAAAAGATGTATACTATTTTGCAGGAGATGCAAAGAATAACTGGGTAAAGTTTGGTAAAACAACAGAAAGTTCATGTACTTATAATAATTCTGAAGTGTATTATGCAGATTTATCAAGCGGTACCATGGTAATCAGAAAGCCACATAATCAGGAAGAATGCTTATCAAGTAATGTATGCACTTTAAACGAGCTAAAAGGGGTTGGCGTAACAGATAATATATGCACAGGAAATGGTGGAACATTAACAGGAGAAAAAGCAACATGGAATGGAGCAACTACAAATGATATGTACTGGAGAATAATAAGAACAAATGCTGATGGAAGTATCAAATTATTATATGCAGGAACTAGTCCAGATTCAGATAAAGCATATGTAGGTTTAAGTGAATTCAATACTACATCTAATGATCCAATGTATGTAGGATACAAATATGGAACAAGTGGTTCATTAGAAAACAATAGAACTAATGATAATGATAGTACAATAAAAAGATATGTAGATAATTGGTATAAAAACAATTTAACAGATTATACAAAGTATTTAAGTAAAGATGCAGTATATTGTAATGATAGAGAACTAGCAAGTGGACAAACATATTCAACTACAAGTAGTTTTGACTATGCTCCATATGAAAGATTAGGCGGAGATACAAATGCACCAACATATAATTGCACAAATATGAGCGATGCATTCAGCGTAAATAATACAAGTGCAAAACTAGATTATCCTGTTGGATTAATGTCAATAGATGAGTTAAGTTATGCAGGAGGACAAGCATTTACTACATTAGATGCACCATATGCTTGGTATTATACTAATGCTAATGGAGAAAGTAGTTATGGTAGTGTAGCATTTTGGGCCCTTTCTCCTCGCCGCTGGGGTGGCTCTGTCTCGTTCGTTTGGGACGTCAATGGTTCTGACACCCCTGGCAACTTGCTCAACCTCAATGTGGACGGTGCTATTGCCGTGCGTCCCTCAGTTTCTCTGTCATCTTGTAATCTGATATCCAGAGGAGACGGAAGTGCGAATAATCCATATGTAGTGTACATTGGTAGTGGTTCGTGCTAGGATTTAAAGCCGGAAGCAAAAACCCTTTTGCTTCCGTGTCCGCCGCTTTAGAGGCGGCATGCAGTTTTATAATAATAATGGTATCAAATGTGAAAACATTTTTGATATAGGGAATAAGCTATAAAGTGACTGGGCTTTCTTGTTTATGTGGTTGGGCCCTTTCTCCTAACAACTGGAATGGCTCTAACTCGAACGTTTGGAACGTCAATGGTTCTGACAACCCTGGCAACTTGAACAACAACAATGTGGACAATACTAATGCCGTGCGTCCCTCAATTTCTCATAGTTCAGGAGGTAATAATGTCATAATAAATGTTATGGTAGATGTTATTTTTGAGAAACAAGTTTATTTCCTTAGACATAGTCTAAAATATTTAGTATTTATCAGTTCTTGTCTTTTAGTAAGTATAACTGAAAAATGATATTGAACTTAGATATTTATTGTAATTGATGAGCAGTATTTAAATCAATTTGGATTTTATACTGCTCTTTATTTATTAAGGAGGAATATTGTGAGAATTTATAGTAATACATTTAAAAGGGAGTACCCTAATACAGTTTTTTTAGAAAAACATGGTATATTTTATTATGCATATGGAGAAAATGCACTTGTACTAAGTGGTATTTGTAATTATCAATTTAAAGATAACAGATGTGGTTTTCCAGTTAAAAGTTTAGAAAAAGTTGTTAGTATTTTATCTAAATTTAAAGTTAATGTTTATGTTGATAATATGTTTTTTGAGTTTGGAGATAAATATTCATTTTATCTTGAAATTTATAAAAGTAAAATAAATGGAGATAAATTAATAAATAATTTAATTAATGATATTAAAAAAGTTATAGAAAGTAATAGAGAAAATTATTATAAGTTAAAGGAGTTTGTAGATAGTTTATGAATGAATTAGTTATTTTTAATAAGATTAAATGGTTAATAAGTTATTCTGATAAATATGTTTTTAATTCTTTTACTAAAGTTCATATAAATTTAAAGATAAGGTATCAAGATAGGTTATATTCTCTACTAGAAAACTGTATTAGAAGTAATACTAATATTGGTAATATTAGAGTTAAATATCAAAAAGAAATGTTAATAGATATTAGTTTAATAGATTATTATATTGGAGAAGCATATGATAAGAAAATTATCAAAAAGAATAGGTTTTCTAGTGTTATTAATTCCTTAAATGAAATAAGAAAAATGACCTACAGTTGGAGTAATATTAATGAAGAGAAAAAATGTTCTATATGAAAATATGATTTCTTATAATAATATTTTAAGTGTTTATAAAAAGATTAAGAATAGTACTAAAAACAAAAAAGAGGTTTATAATTATGAATTAAATTTAAATCAAAATTTACTTGATACTTTATTTAGTTTATCTAAATCTACTTATGTTTTTAGTAAATATAATATTTTCCTTGTTAGAGAACCAAAGTATAGACTTATCATGAGTGAGAGTTTTCCTGATAAAGTAGTTAATCACTTATTTTCTAAGTATGTTTTATCATATGCACTTCAAAGTACTTTAATTAATTCTAATGTAGCAACTAGAAAAGATAAAGGAAGTAAAGAAGCTTATAGGTTATTTATTAAATATACTAATAAATTAATTTATGAAAAGAAAAAAAATTATGTTTTAAAGATAGATATTAGTAAGTATTTTTATAATATTAATCATAATATTTTAATGAATATGGTTAGTGAAAAAATTAAAGATGAACGAGTACTTAATATGTTAAAAGTAATTCTTGATACTACTGACAATGATTATATTAATAAAACTATTCTTTCAGTTGTTAATAGAGAGATTTATAAAGTTAACAAGTTAAATATTAGTACTAGTGAAAAGGAAAAACTTATTAATGAACTTAAGAGTATTCCTCTTTATAGAAAAGGGTATGGTCTTCCAATCGGTAATATGTCTAGTCAAATACTTGCTGTATTTTTTCTTAATAAAGTTGACCACTTTATTAAAGAAAAACTTGGCTGTAAATATTATATAAGGTATATGGATGATTTAGTTATATTAGGTAATGACAAGGAAGAGTTAAAAAATGTTTTTGAAAATGTCAGTAAATATATAGAAAGTTTTGATTTAAATGTTAATAATAAAAGTGGAATATATAGTTTAAGTGATGGTGTAAATTTTTTAGGCTATAATTTTAGGGTTTTTAATAATAAACTTATTATTAGATATAGAAGTGATACTATTAAAAGAGTTTACAAAAGACTTAAGAATTTAAAGGTATATGATAATGAAATGTATTTGAAGAGTGTTGCAAGTTATAAAGGCTATTTTCTTTTATGCAATACTATAGTTAGAGATAAGTATTTAAGTGAAATTTAGTTTATCACTTTTGGCAATTACAATAAAAAAAAGATACAATTTCAGTGTAATTGTCAAGAAAGGAGATAAGTCAACATGAGAAAAAAAGATGTAATTAGTTACAAAATTGATACAAGCGTTCTTAAAAATTATGTAGAATCTATTAATTCGATAACAGAACCAATGATTCAAATTAAGGCTCAACTTAATCAACTAACAAAGCCAATGCAAAAAGAACTAAAAAGCATTAATAATATGTCTAATGTAATTAAGAAACTTTTAATTAAATATCCAAACGACAAGCAAAAATATTTACAGATACTATAAAGCAAATAATGGATATAAATAACGGAATACTTTCTACAAGAATGATAGACCCACTATTTTTCACATATGAATGCTCTATATTTCTATGGAATGACAGAAGAATTTCCATATAATTATACAGTGACCGTACCTCAAAGTTATCATGCAAATACTGTAAATCAAAAATGTAATGTATTTTATGTTTCAGATGATGTATCTGTGATATTATAAGATCAAAAGAAAGAATGAATTTAGAACAAGTTAAAAAAGCAATAAAACAATATATGCAAAGCCACGATAAAGATATAGCAAAACTATCTAAATATTCAAAAAAATGGGAATAAATAAAAAGGTTATGAAAATGATAGGTTAATATTATGAGTAATTCTGCCCAGTCAGTTAAAGATAAACTAAAGAATATTTCTAGAGAAAAGAATGCGGCTTTTAACTCTGTTATGAGATTCTATATGTATGATATATTATTTTACATGTAATATAAATATCAAAATTCACTATTTTAATAATAATTAAAGTAGTGTTTTATATTTCTGAAAATACAATTTTTTTTCATCCAAATTTGGTAGTGAGAATAGCATGAAAAATATAAAAAATCTATTTAAATAGTTTAAAATGTGTTATACTTTTGTAAGAGGTATAAAAATGAAAATAAGTGAACCAAAAATTAAAAATTGTGAAGTATCTTCCTTTAATGAGTGTGTTAAAAATGAAGAATTTAATAAAGTAAAAATTATGGAAAATAGTAGTGTATCACTTGATTTAACAGATTATACATTTGACGAATGTGTTTTTGAAAATATAGATTTTTCTAATATAGAAATAAGTGATATATCTTTGATGGATGTTAAGTTTATCAACTGTGATTTATCTAATAAAAGATTTAATGATACGTTTTTAACAAGAGTTATATTTGAAAATTGTAAATTAATAGGTCTTACTTTTATGGACTCACATTTAAAAGATATCAAAGTTACTTCTTCGGTTGGTTTATATTTGAATGTTGCAGCAACAAATATAAATAATATTGAAATAGAAGACAGTGACTTAACTGAGGCTACATTTAATATGAGTGCTTTAAATAATGTTGTTTTAAATAATGTTAATTTAACTAAATCTATATTTTTAGGATGTAATTTAAAAGATGTAGACTTTAGCACGTCTATAATTAACGGGATTAGTTTTGATATTAAGAGTTTAAATGGAATAATAATTAACAGAATGGATGCTGGAAATATTGTGTCAATGTTTAATGTGAGAGTGAGGGACTAAAGTGACTAAGGAAGAAGTGTATGATTTTATAAAACACAAGAATATATGGTATGAAATTACTGAACATAAAAGAGTGTTTACTATGGATGAGTTAGACAATATTGTTTTGCCGTATCCAGCATCTGATGCAAAAAACTTATTTATTAGAGATGACAAGAAAAGAAACTACTACTTAATTACAGTAAGTGGTAAAAAGAAAGTTGATTTAAGTGTTTTTAGAGAAAAATATAATACTAGAAGACTTAGTTTTGCAAGTGAAAAAGATTTAATGGAAATTTTAAAATTAACCCCTGGAAGTGTAACTCCACTTGGTTTATTAAATGATAAAGAAAATTTAGTTAAATATTATTTAGATAGTTATTTTATAAATAAGTGTGACATAATCGGAATGCACCCATGTGATAACTCTTCAACTTTATGGCTTAAGACTACAGATTTGATAAATATTTTAAAAGAGAATGGAACTATAGTAAATATAGTAGACTTGTAACTCAACCTAAAGTTTAGAAAACTAAACTAATGCTTTATAGAAATTTTTATAAAAATATATTATCATTAAATTGTAAGGAGGAAAAATTATGAAAAAGAAAGTATGTTATGTATTATGTTCATTAATTTGTCTATTATTGGGAGGTATATCTAGTTATTTTATATTTAATAGTAGTAAAAACACATTAAAAGAGTTACCACTTCCAGAAGTTACTGGTGGAGAAAGAGGAAGTCTTGGAATAGACAAAAACATTAATGAGGAAACATTAGACGAATACTTAGGTAGAGAAGATGTGGTATATAGAGACATGAGAATGCTTAAAGACCCAGGAAATTATGAAGCAATTGGAGGGGACTCATATATTTCAGGTTTTGTTAAAGGTTTTGAAGTAGTACCTTATCCATATTTAACTGAAGTAAAGGGTTTACCTGAAATAGTAGGAGACACTTATACTGGAAAAACATTATTTAAAGAAGTTGATGGAAAGTATATTGCTAACTATGAAGAGTCAATGGAATACTTAGAATATTATTTTCCAAAAGATAAAATAATCTTCTTAATGTGTGGAGGAGGAGGTTATGCTGGCATGACTAAAAATCTTCTAGTAAGTTTAGGTTGGGATGAAAACAAAATTTATGATGTAGGTGGTTACTGGTTCTATAATGGTAAAAATAATGTACAAGTTAAAACTACTAAAGATGGTAAGACTACATATGACTTTTGGAAAGTTACTTATCATGATATAGATTTTAAATCATTAACTGAGGTAAAATAATGAAAAAGATAGTAGTAATAGTGTTAAGCGTATTCTTATTAACAGGTTGCTTTAGTAATAAGACTAATCAAGAAGATGGTACAAAACGAATATATTTAACTAGTAGTTATTATAATAAAGGTGAGTTTATAAAAGTAGACGATTTAACTACTTTAGAAAGTGATACTTATATATTATTTACTTACAACAACTTTTGTAATTTAGCAGTTTCATGCGATAAAATTTTTGAAAGTTTTATGAAAAAATATAGTATTGATTTTGTTTCAATTCCATTTGATAAATTTAAAGGTACTTATTTATATGAAACAGTAAAATATGCACCTTCTGTAATTATTGTAAAAGATAAAGAAGTAGTTAGTTATTTAGATGCTAATTCGGATGAAGATTTAGATAAGTATCAAGATGAGGAAGCTTTTGAAAGCTATCTTAATAAGTATATTTACTTTAATGATAAAGATTAACGAATGTTGGTCTTTATTTATTTTTAAAAGTATGATAAACTAGTACTGTGAGGTGGATTCATGAACTTAAAGATGATTTTGACTAGTGAAAATGTAAGTAATGAAATATTAAATAACTTAGATTATTTGTTAACAATTATTCCTGAAATAAAGCCTATGATAGGATTCAATCAAAAACACCCACATCATAATTTAGATGTATTTATACATACTTTGAAAGCTTTAGAAAACTCAAAAAATGATTATATTATTAGACTCGCTTTGTTATTCCATGATATTGGAAAACCACTTTCCTGTGTAGAAGATGGAGAAGTTAGACATTTCCCACATCATCCAGTAATTAGTGAAATGATTACTAGAAAAGTTTTAACTAGACTAAATTATGAAAAAAATATTATAAATGAAGTGTGTTATTTAGTAAAATATCATGATACACCTATAACTAAGGAAGACGTGGAAAAGAATTATAATTTACAACTTAAAAGATATGAAGTACAAAGATGCGATACGCTCGCACATAATCCACTTATGAATTCTAAAAGAATTTCTTATTTAATAAAAACGAAAAAGTTGTTTAAATAAAAAAAATATAACAAAATTGTATATCTTTCTTGTTATATTTTTTATTTATTTTCAATTTTCATAAATTCAGTTGTTTTAAGTTTGGTAAGATTTTCGTCATTTTCTAATATTTTCAATTGGTCTATGGCTATTTTATTTAGTTTTTCTAACCTAGCGGATTGCGTAATTTTATCATTAATAATTGTAGCATTTATGGTTTCTAAATTACATAAAACTAAAAGTTGTCTGATATCAGCGTAGTCTCTTTGGTTTCCTTTTAATCCTTGATTTTTATCTTTCCATTCTTTTGCTGTCATACCAAATAAGGCAACATTTAGTAAATCTGCTTCAGTAGAATATGCGTGTTTTTTCTGAATATCTGTAATTAAATTAGGAACTATTGAGTTTTTTATTGCATCGGTATGTATTTTATAATTTGCTTTAGATAATACTCTACTTGCATTCCAGTCAATTTTTTCTTGATATGCTTCATTTCTTTTTAATCTTTCAAATTCTTTGATTAAGTATAACTTGAATTCTGGACTTAACCAACTTGCAAATTCTAATGCAATGTCAGAATGAGCAAATGTACCACCATTATTTCCAGATTTTGATATAATACCAATTGCATTGGTTTCTTTAATCCATTTTTGTGGTGAAATTTTAAATTTATTACTACCTGCTTCATTTTTAAACGTGTCGAATTCGACACCTTTGAAATTTTCATTATTTAGTTTTTACCATAACCCTAGAAATGAAATAACATCTTTATTTCTCATCCAGTTTTGTATTGGATATCTTGGTTCATCTTCATCAGCATACCTTGCTAAATCGGTTAATGATATATATTCTTCCGTGCCAATTCTAATTACACTTACCTTGTTGTAATTAACGTTCAGTTCGCTTTTAATTAAATTATTTTTCATCAATGCCTCCTTTTCTTTATAATAAACTTATAGAAAAGTTAAATTTCAATTTTGGTTACCCCAGCAAGATTCGAACTTGCGAATGATGGAGTCAGAATCCATTGCCTTACCACTTGGCTATGGGGCAGTCACACTACTAATTATACTTTTTAAAACTAAGTTTGTAAATACTTTTCTAACAAATTAAAAACCTAGCAATGCTAGGCTTTGTGTTGTTGAACACATTTGTGAATATTTATCCCTCTCGGGACAACAATAATATATCAAATAATTTAAAAAAAGTAAAGGTATTTTTTAAAAAAATTATATATTTTTAGTCTTCATTTTTATTTTTCCACAAATAAATACAAAACTTACTATGATAACTGAAAGAACAAGTAGTATGAAAGGTGAGTAAGCATAAATATTTTTATACTTATTTATATAATTTTCATATGGTATTAAATAGATTATAACACCAATTAATAAAGAAATAATTATACCCATAACAATATATTGCTTTTTCTTAGTTTTAACATTAAATACTTCATAAAGCCCAGTTTTAATCGTCTGTAAATTGTATTGTAAACTAAGTGTCATAAATAACACCCATATTAGAATATTAATGTTTTCTATATTATCAAGAAAACTAAACATATTAATAGTTTTTAATACTTCATAACTTGGAAAAGTAAATAATATACTTACATCAATTCCAAGAACACCAATTGTACAAAGAAAAATTATTGATACACAAATGGTGTTAATGATGTATCCAATTAATATGCTTTTTTTAACATTTTCTTTATCAACTATATTATTTTTTGGAATAACAAGAAGACTTAAAATTGGTACAACACATAACATTGAAAACATTACTGAACTTTTTGATAGATGTGAAAAATCTTTATTCAATAGTGGTAATAAATTACTAAAATCAACTTGTCCCAAAAGAGATAGCACATTATTAAAAAATAGAAAAGCACCAATAAATAAGCAGAATGTACTAATTCTTGCAAGAGTATCAATATCATACATTGTTGAATAGATAACTGGTAAAATTAAAATTAATGTAATTAAACTGTTTGGTGTCTCATCAAGAAATTCTAAAGATATAAATGTAGAGTATCTCCAAAAAACAAATACTGCAAAGATAAACATAAATAAGAGAATAATAGAAACTATAATTTTACTTACGAACTTTGAAAATACATAATCTATTTTTTTAAATAAACTATATTCAGGAAGAAAATCAAATATTTTAAAGAATAGAAAGATTATTAAAAATCCAAGAAGAAAACCTATAAATATACTTATAAATACACTTGTTTTAGCAGTAACTAACATATATGGAATTAAAGTACCTGGTAGCATTGCATTAATAATGCATATAAATATAAAAGTAAAACTTAAACTACTTAATTTGTAATTTGTCATAAGTCACCTCTTAAATTTCCTTGTTTATATAGTGATACATCTATGTTATATTTTAAATTTAATTTATTTAGCCCATCTTTGTTCCAGTCTTTATTTTCAAAATCAAAATATTTATAGTTATTTTTATATATGTAGTTACCAAGTCCTAGAAAATCATAATTATATTTTTTGCTTTTATTAAATGCCTTAGTAATATAACTTTCAATCTCTTTTTCTGCTTTTTTACTGATACTTTTTAATACACCAACGTTATCTAAATTATCTTTACAACCATAATAAACAATTTCAGCACCAACACTCCCCTTAACATTAAGTTGGTCTATATTTAACTTACTTTTTAGTTTCATTTTACTTTCTAGAGTTTCAATAGTGAAGTACCCACCATCACATTCAATTGTTAATGTTGCGTTTTTAATTTTATTTCTTAAAAAGTTCACTCCTTTTGTTTCTTCATCAGTTAATTCAATTGCTTCCTTATCTTTAAAAAATACCATGTTTTTAACTTCAACGTAACTTTCGCTTTTTGAGTCTTCAAGACTATCATTCTCACTACTTTTACTAGTATCTTTTATATAAACGTTTGGAAATATTGTATATTTTCCTTTTGCATAGTAATTATTTATTAATTCTCTTACATGCAAACTATTAATTCCACCATATCTGATTTCACTATTCATAACTGCATCATATAAATTATTTGCAGAGTTTGTATCAAAGTGACTTATGCTAGACAAGATATCAAGACTTTTATTCTCAGTAGAAGTAACAACTAGAAAATTCAAAGAAAGTCTAGTATCTCTAATAAGAAAATCCATTATCTCATCAAGTCCATCATTTAAAACACTTTGGTCTAAAAACACATAATCAACATCAGCCAGAAAGAAAACTTTACTTGTTTTTTTATTCATACTTCTTGCTGCTTCAAATATGGTTTCACCTTGTCCGCTTATAACTGTAATCGGACTTTTATTAAGACCACTTTTTTCACTATCTAAAACATTCAATAATTGAATGTCTAAGTTATATAAGTCACCATCTTTGCTAATCCCCATAGCGCTTACGATGCCGAGCTCGTTAAGTTCTTTATAGTTATAACAGCCTGTACAAATGAAAGTCAAAAATATTAATAAAATGATTTTTTTCATAAATTACCCCTTTCTAAAAATATTCTTTTTAGTTACATAACTAGGTCTTTTATTTAATGATTTAATATCTTTTCTTAAAATAGCATTACCTTGTTGACTAAAAATGAATGGAAAAATTGGAATAGTGTAGGGTTTACCAAATATTTTAATGCTAGATAAATTTATAATGAGAAGAAGTATCCCCATGATAAAACCAATTACTCCAAATGTTGCAGAAAAAAACATAAGAATATATCTCCAAAATCTAATACTTCCTTGCATATCATAGTAAATAAATATTAAACTACTTATTGAACTAACTGCGACTACAATTACCATAATTGGAGAAATTAATCCTGCATTTACTGCTGCATCTCCCAAAACTAAAGCACCTAAAATACTTAAGGAAGTACCTCGGTTATTTGGCGTTCTTGCGTCTCCTTCATATAATAGTTCAAATGTAAATAAAAGAATAAATGCTTCAATAATAACAGGAAATGGGACATTACTTCTTTGCATAGAAAAGTTTATTAATAAGTTTACTGGAAGAATTTCAGGGTCGTATGATGTTAATGCAATAAAGAAAGCGGGAGTAACAATAGCCAGAATAAATGCAAGAAGTCTAATAACTCTCATGAATGTTGAAAAGAAAGGTTTATGGTAATAGTCTTCACTATTTTGAAAGAAATCAATAAAGAATGTAGGACACACTATTACACTTGGAGAGTTTTCCATTGTAACAATAACTCTTCCTTCAAGTAAATATCTTGACGCGTCATCCGGTTTTTCAGTATACAATAAAGTTGGAAATAACGTTTTATTAGAATTATCTATATAACTTTTTAAATAGTTAACATCCATTACACCATCTACATTAATAATCTTTAATTTTGAATAAACTTCATTAATTAACTCATCTTCACAAATATTGTCCATGTATAAAAGTCCTACTTTACTTTTACCTTGAACACCTAGAGTAAGTTCTTTTATTAGTAAGTGTTCACTTTTAACTCTTTTCCTAATAAGGCCCAGATTCTTTTGATAGTTTTCAGTAAATGAATCTTTAGGTCCACGAATAACTGGTTCGCTTGTTGGTTCAGTTACACCTCTATCTAATTCGGCTCTTGTTTCGTATGCAATACAGGTATTTTTGTAAATTACTAAAGTAAATCCACTAAAAAGTAGTTCATATAGTTTTTTTTCATCATTAACACATTTAAAGTTGATGCTCGGTATATGCTCGTTTATGTCTTTTTTTAAGTTTTCAAGCACCTTATTACCAATAATACTTTTGTTACTAAAATATTTTAAAATAAAATCATTTATTCTGTCACCACTACTTACACTTTCATTTGATACCACGTATACATGCTTAAAAAGCCCAATATTGATTTTTTTGATTATCAAGTCAGGCATGTTTTCTTTTAATTTATACAAGTTTTTAATTATATCTAATGTATTCATATTTCTATTATTGTCAAACTTTACCAAAATATACTTTTTGAAAACGACATAGTAAAATTTAAATTCATAGACAATTATGACTTTTTTTGATAAAATTAAATTAAAGAAGGTGTTAAAAATGAATATAAATAAATTAAGGCAAAAATTATGTTTAATGTTTAGTATAGATAATGTTAATAAAATGTTGCTTTATAGTATAATTAATGAAGAGTTTTTAAATTTTTTAGAAGAAATTAATTTTGAAAATATACCAAGTTTATGTGACATTGTATATAAAAAAGAATTAGAGATAATAAAAAAAATTGAGCAAACTAGAAACTATGATTACATAATAGAATTAGAAAATTATTTTAGCATTATTGAATTAATAACAGAAAACAGCAAATTTTCAAATGATTTAATAAATGAGTTAAAAGAACGTTATGGAGCAAATTATTTAGTTGCTTTAGAAGAAATAGACGGGATTAATGAAAGTGAAGATACACTTATAAAAAAATATTTCTTTATAAAGGAATATCAAGAAAAGCAAAATTTTTTAGGAAGAACAGTTTTAGAAAAACTACTTAATGAAATATCATGTCCTTATTCTGAAAATTATACTTTTTATTTTGATAAATTAAGAAGTAAACAAATACTTAACATAGAAATATTATCTCTTCTTTATAATATATTTTCAAAAGAACAATTAACACTTTTAATTGGTGGAAAAGCTTATGGGTTAGCTTGTCTTTATAGTTTAGGTTTTAAAATACCTCTTACATATGTTATACCTACAAATGTAAATATAGATGCATCTGTACTTAACATATTGAATAAAAATATTAGATATTCAGTAAGAAGTTCATGTGCAGTGGAAGATGGAGATAAATACTCTTTTGCAGGAATGTTTGAAAGTTATTTAGATGTTTCATATAATGATTTACTTTATAATATAAACAAAGTAAAAGATTCAGTTAATTCTGAAAGAGTTAGAAACTATATAGAAAAAAATAAACTTAAAAATGGAGAAATGGCTGTTGTTATAAATGAGTATAAAGAAGTTACTTGTTCAGGTGTATGGTTTGGAATTGATGTTAATAAAGGTATTTATGAATATGTAAATGATGTTGGAGAAAAATTAGTATCGGGAGAACTAACAAGCACATGTGTAGAGTTTAAAGAAAATGATAACACATTATTATGTGGTATAAATATTGGAAAAACATTTATAAATATTCAAAAATCTTTGGGTAATTTATGTGATTTAGAATGGGCTATTATAGATAATGAACTTGTATTATTACAACTTAGAAGTATTACAAAGCAAGTTAAAATCAATTTGAATAATAAGACTAGTAATGGTAATTTAATAACTGGTCTAGGTGTATCTCCTGGTGTTTATGAAGGAAAACTCGTTTATTTGAAAGATTTTAAAAATGTAAATAATTTTGTAGAAGGCAGTATTTTACTTGCAGAGAAAACTGATGTAAGATGGATGAATATATTGGAAAAAGTAGGTGGCTTAGTAACTGAAAAAGGAAGTTTACTATGTCATGCTGCAATTATTGCAAGAGAACTTAATGTTCCATGTATTACAAAAATTAATAATTTAGATTTTGAAAAATTAAAAAGCGCTACTGAGGTAAAAATTAATGGAGAAGAAGGCACGATAGAAATATGGAAGTAACTATAACAAAATTAAATCATGAAGGAAAAGGTATTACTAAAATAGATAATAAAATTACATTTATTCCAAATATACTTGTTAAAGAAGTGGCAGATATTGAAATAACTAAGGAATATAAAAAGTTTAATCTAGGAAAAGTTACTAAATATATAAGTACTTCAGATAGTCGTGTAGTTCCTGCTTGTCCATATTATGGAGTGTGTGGAGGATGTAATATAATGCATATGTCTTATTGTGCTCAACTAGATTTTAAAAAAGATAAAGTAAAAAACATATTAGAAAAATATGCAGGAATAGTAACTGACTTAGAAATCGTACCAAGTGATAAAGTACTAAACTATAGAAATAAAGTAACTTTACATATTAGTAATAATAAAGTAGGTTATATGAAAGAAGGGACAAACGAAGTTATTAATATTGAAAAGTGTTTACTACTTGACAATAGATTAAATGAAGAAATAGATAATATATGTGATAAAACAAGCGATAGTTATGTAATCAGGACAAACGGGAGTGATGTAATCAGTAATGAAAAGAATGACTATTTAATAATGAATATCAATGATTATAAATTTAGAATAGATATTAAAAGTTTCTTTCAAGTAAATTCCTATATTTGTGGTCTTTTATTTAAAGAATTAGAAAGTAATTTAGATACTACTAACAATGTACTTGATTTATATTCAGGTGTTGGAACACTTAGTATCGTATCTTCTAAAAAGGCAAAAAAAGTATTGTCTATTGAAGTAAACAAGAACTCTTATATGAATGCAGTTGCAAATCTAAAGTTAAATAACATTGATAATGTCGACTTCATGTGTGGAAAAGTAGAAGATTTAATAGATAAAATTAGTGTTAAACCTGACGTAATTATAACTGACCCACCTAGAAGTGGAATGGATAAAAAAACAATAAATATAATTAAAGAATTTTTACCAAATAAGATTATCTATATTTCATGTGAACCAATGACACTTGCAAGAGATATAAAATTGCTTAGTCAAAACTACACTTTAAATAAAGTAAAATGTTTTGATATGTTTCCAAATACTTATCATGTTGAGACATTCTGTGTGTTAGAAAGAAAATTTTAAAATAAGTTGGAAAATTATATAAAATATATCTACATTTTAAGTGAGTAAAACTCACTTATTTTTTTAATATCTTGACTGAACTATAACATTTTTTAGAAATTTTAAACATTTAATTGACGAGCGAACATATATGTGTTAAAATTGAAATGTAGTTACAATTATACTTAAAGATGAAGAGATTATATTTAAATAAGTTTTTTATAAATACTACTTCATTATAATTTATAAAATAATAGTAAAAGGATGTGAGATATATGAATGAAAGTAACATACTACTATATGAAACTGATGATGGTAAAATTAATGTAGATGTAATACTGAAAGATGAAACAATATGGTTAACTCAAAAGAGTATGAGTGAACTTTTTGATGTTAATGTTCCTGCAATTAATAAGCATTTAAATAATATATATGAAGAGAAAGAACTTGATAAAAATTCAACTGTTTCCAAAATGGAAATAGTTCGTAAAGAGGGAAAGCGTAATGTTAATAGGGAATTAGAATTTTATAATTTAGATGCTATTATTGCAGTTGGATATAGAGTTAATTCTAAAAAAGCAACTAAATTTAGAATTTGGGCTACAAAGATATTAAAAGATTATATGATTAAAGGTTTTGTAATAGATGTAGAAAAAATGAAAAATGGACCTAAGTTTGGAAAAGACTATTATGAAGAATTGTTACAAACTATAAAAGAAATTAGACTGAGTGAAAGAAGGCTGTACCAAAAAATTACAGATGTATTTGAAACGACAAGTATTGATTATAACAAAGATTCCGAAGAAGCATATACATTTTTTAAAATAGTTCAAAATAAGTTGCACTATGCTATTACAGGTAAAACTGCAGCTGAGCTTATTTACGAAAGAGTTGATAGCGAAAAAATACATATGGGACTTACTAGTTGGAAAAATAGTCCAAATGGTAAAATAATGAAATATGATATTAGTATTGCTAAAAATTATTTAGAAAAAGAAGAGTTAGATAAACTAAATGATTTAACAAATCTTTTTCTAGATGTAGCAGAAACAGAAGCAAAAGAGCAAAAGGTTATGTTTATGAAAGACTGGATTGAAGTTGCAGATGATTTATTAAAATATAGAAAAAAGAAAGTCTTAACTAGTTCAGGTAAAATATCTCATGAACAAGCTCTTCAAAAAGCCTTAAATGAATATGAAAAGTTTAGAATAAAGCAAGATAAAGAATATGTATCAAGTATGGATGAAATGTATAAAAGGTATTTAGAAGAAAGTAAAGAATAATGTATAGACAAAAACTATCAATTTTTAAATTTTTATAATATAATTAAATCACAAAGGAAGTGAAAATATGTCATTCGGTCAAAAACTAAAAGAAATAAGAAGTAGGTTTAATATAAGTCAAGAGAAAATGGCAAGTTTGATTAATGTATCTTGTCAAGCTATAACTAAATGGGAAAGTGACATAGGAATGCCTGATATATCAAACTTGGAAACTATATCAAAAACGTTTAATGTTACAATTGATGAGTTATTAAGCAAAGAAGATTTACCAAAGTTAGTTTATCAAAAAAAATTAGATAAGACAAAATATAAAAATAAAGTAGATGCATACTCTAAAGTGTTAAAAGAGTATTATTCTGAACCATGGGAAATTTATGTGCTTTCTGTGAGTAAAAAACTAAACATAATCGAAAAAGTATTAGACTTGTTTACTGGAGGAGACTATAACTTAATTAAAGATGCAAGTGATTTATCTCCTTACTACTTGGTTAAAAAAGACAATACTTCATTATTAGTAAGCATTAAAAACTGGACACTTTTTGTAGTAGAATTACCAAAAAATATGAATAATAAAAAATTTAGTTATAAAGATAATACATTTAGAAATTGTGGAAGATTAAAGTTAAGATAATTTATTTTTTTTATCAAATACTTAAAACCTGAAATAACGTTTCGTGGTAAAAATATTATTTTTATGATAAATTTTAAATAGGTGAAGAGAATGAAACAAGAAAAAATTGGAAAGTTTATAAAAGAAAAAAGATTAAAAAAGAATCTTACTCAAAGTGAATTTGCTAACATATTAGGTGTTACAGAAAGAACTGTATCAAATTGGGAAAATGGTAAAAATTTACCAGACTTATCTTTATATAATGATATATGTAAAATTTTAAATATAACTACAAATGAATTAATAAATGGAATGGATTTAAAAAATAATTTAGATATTAAAAAACTAATACCCTCTTTAATAAGTTTAACAATAATTATACTAGTATTTATAATTAATTCAAAAAGTATATTTAGTTTTATACTAATACTTATTTCTCTAATTATAATACTATTTAATTTAAATAAAATCACTAATAAAAAAGTAACTATAATTAGTTTTGTAAGTTTAGTTATATTTTTAAATTTTATAGATTACTTGAATGTACAAATTAATAATGAATTACCTGTTTTAAAGTATAGCATAAAAAATAATATAAATACTTCAATTTATAAAACATTATCATTTAAAGTAATTAATTGTAATAGATATGAAAACGAACCACTACATATAGTAAGTTTATTTAAAAGTGATAAAAAATATTGTACAAATTTGAGTAGGTTAGAAGTAAATAGTATCTTAAATAAGTTAGATAACATTGAAGGAATAACTCTTGCAATAAGAGTATTTGATGGAGAAAAAAATGATAAACAATATGTTACTACTACAGTACCTGGAACATATGAAATAGTAAAAACTATTACTGATAAAGAAATACTTAAAAATATAACTGATATATTAAAAACCGGAGAGTACGTTGAAAACTCAAATGCTATTGGATACAACCATCTACTACAAATATATACTAAAAATGAAACTATTGATTTTGAATTTAATGAAATACATTATGGTAATACAAAATATAATTATAATTTAACAGAAAATAACATGGATAAGTTAAAAGAATACTTTAAATAACTCTTGAAGTATTCTTTTTTCTTTGATAATATATATTTGTAAGTAGGTAATATTATGAATTATAAGAATATTAAAATCGAGGCTAAAAAGAATTTAAAAAGAAATTACTTTAAAAATGTATTAGTAGTTTTTTTATGTTCAATATTATTATATGGGGGACTTAATTTAGCAACTAAGAATATTTTAGAAGTAGATTTAAGAAACAAAAACAATGTTGAAAAAGTTAATAATTACAAAGAAAATAGTGAAATATTAGATGAATTATTATCTAAGTCTGATAAAGAAAAAAAGTATGAAGAATACATAAGTAATAATTATACACATGGAGTTATTTCTAAAATATTAAATGAAGTAACAAAAACAAATTCTCCAGTATTTACTTTGTTAAATGGAATAAATAAAATTCTAGGAGGAAAAATTAGTGCTGCAATTATCATAATACTAGCAAATATTTTAATAATATTAATTAGAATATTCTTTTTAAAAGTAGTAGAAGTAGGGAAAAATAGATATTTCTTAGAAGAAAGAAGATATAAAGTAGAATTAGATAGTTGTTTATATCCTTATAAAAAGAAAAAGAATTTTAAGATGTCTTTAATTTTACTAAAAAAAGAAATATACTTATTTTTATGGTCATTTACAATAATTGGTTTCTTTATAAAACTTTATGAATACAGTATGATACCATACATACTTGCAGAAAATCCTAATATTTCTAGTAAAGATGCATTTACTTTGTCTAAAGAGTTAACTAATAATCAAAAATTTAATATGTTTAAAATAGATTTAACATTACTTGTATATAAAATACTTGGTTTATTTACTTTTAACTTATTAAATATTTTCTATACTAATATATATAAAGAAACTATATATAGTGAAATATATATTAACTTAAGAAACAACAAAAAAGATAATTTAGATCTAGGTTACTTACTTAATGATGAATTATTAAATATTAATGAAATAAAAGACACTAGTTATCCTAAAGAAGAAAGAACTTCATCTTTATTACACATTGATTATGACAAAAATTACTCCTTAACTTCATACATACTCTTATTTTTCACATTTAGTATTATTGGATGGATGTGGGAAGTAATATTACATTTAGTAAATAATGGAGTATTTGTTAATCGTGGTACTATGCATGGACCATGGTTACCCATTTATGGTTGGGGAGGTTTAATAATTCTAATTCTATTAAAAAGATTTAGAAAAAAACCATGGAAATTATTTTTCATGTCATTCTTAACATGTGGAATAATCGAGTATTCAACAGCATGGTATTTAGAAACATTTAAACATTTAAGATACTGGAATTATAATGGATACTTCTTAAACATAAAAGGAAGGGTATGCTTAGAAGGATTAATATTGTTTGGATTAGGTGGCATGGTATTTACCTATTTATTAGCGCCTTTATTTGATAACTTATTTAAAAAGTTAACACCCAAAGTAACAAAAATAATATGTATTATATTAATAACTTCTTACTTAGTTGACTTTGTATACACTTCAACATTCAAGCCTAACACAGGTAAAGGAGTATCTTCTCCAGTAAAAAAAGTAGTAGAAAGTAATAGCGATAATCAAATAGTATTTAATTATTAAAAAACATGGTAACTCATCCAAATATACCAGATTAGACAAAATATCATACACTTTAGACATAAAAAATATAATTACTAATCAATATGTTAAAATAAATTTGGAGGTCTAGTTATGGTTTTTACTATTATTATATTGGGAATTATAGTTTTTGCACTTTTTGGATATATAGTTAAACAGGAAATAGAAGAAGAAAAATCTAAAATAAAAACAATTAAAACTAAAATATTATTTAAAAGGTACGAAAGAGTAGTTTCTGGTGGAAGAAGTAGAATAGAAAACGTACTCAGATTTGATATAAATGGAGACAATATACCATTTGATGTAAGTAAAAAAGTCTACAACAAACATAATGTAGGTGAAAAAGGTATACTTACATATAAAGGGGAAGATTTTATAAAATTTGAAGTACAAAATGGAGAGTAGAAATACTCTTTTATTTTTGATTAAAATTTGGTAAAATATATGTAGAATAAAGGGTGAAGAAGTATGAGATATGAACCTAATTATAATGAAGGATTAAATAGCGAACAAGTTAATAAAAGAATAGAAGAAAATTTAGTTAACTTTAATTGTGAACCTACTACTAAAACTACTAAACAAATATTAAAAGATAACATATTTACTTATTTTAACATAGTTAATAGTATACTTTGTATATTAATGATTATTGCTGGTATTATTGGATTACAATTATTTGAAGCACTTAAAAACTCCACATTTATGGGGGTATTAATATTTAATACAATTATTAGTACTATACAAGAAATGATGTCAAAAAAAGTTGTAGATAAATTAACAGTATTAGCATCATCTAAAGTTAAAGTTGTAAGAAATAGTACACCAATAGAAATAGATATTAATAGTGTAGTACTTGATGATATAACAGTTTTAGCTTTAGGAAGTCAAGTAGTATGTGATAGTATTATAAAAAAAGGAACTGTAGAAGTTAATGAATCATTTATTACTGGAGAAGTCGAACCTATTGTTAAAACTGAAGGTGATACCTTACTTAGTGGAAGTTTTATAGTAAGTGGTTTATGTTATGCTAAAGTTGACCATATTGGAAAAGATAATTATATTTCTAAAATAAGTATAGAAGCCAAATATAATAAAAAAGTTAATTCAATAATTATGTCTTCATTTGAAAAAATACTTAAAGTACTTAGTATAGTTATAGTACCAGTTGGAATTATTCTTATGTATAATCAATTTAAAATAACAGGAAACTTTACTACATCAGTATTTAACACAGTAGGTGCTTTAATAGGAATGATACCAGATGGATTACTTTTACTTACTAGTTCAGTAATGGCTGTTAGTGTAATTAGACTAGGCAAACAAAAAGTATTAGTTCAACAACTATATTGTATAGAAACACTTGCAAGAGTTGACACTATTTGCTTAGATAAAACAGGTACTATTACAGAAGGTATTATGGAAGTAAGTAGCATCAAACCATTTAAAGATACTTTAGATAGTGAAATAAATGAAGCACTAAGTAATATAGTATATGCATTTAATGATACTAATCAAACAATGGAAGCAATAAAGGAAAAATATCCTTTAAAAGGAACTTGGACAGTTAAAAACACTTTAGAATTTTCATCAACTAGAAAATATAGTGCAGTTACATTTTATGAAAAAGGTACATATTATATAGGTGCTAGTGAATATATACTTGGTAATAATATTAATATAATAGAAAAATATTTAAATGAATACTCAGATAAAAGAGTACTATTACTAGCAAAAAGTTATAGTGATATTGAAGTGAGTCCACATAATATAAAAGTTTTAGGTTTTATTTTGCTTGAAGATAAAGTAAGAACCTCTGCTCCAAGTACACTAAAATACTTTATGGACCAAGGTGTGGAAGTTAAAATAATAAGTGGAGACAACTATAAAACAGTTGAAAGCATTGCAAAAAAAGCAGGATTAGCAAATGTTGTAGGAATAGATGCTTCTAATTTAAATGAAAGTAATATTGATGAATACGTAGAAAAATACAATGTATTTGGAAGAGTAAAACCAGAACAAAAGAAAGAGATAATTCTCTCTTTACAAAAGAATAAACATGTAGTTGCAATGACTGGGGATGGTGTTAATGACTGCTTAGCCTTAAAACAAGCAGACTGTTCAATAACTGTAGCAAATGCATCTGATGCTGCCAAAAGTGTAAGTCAAATAATTCTAATGGATTCAAATTTTGAAAGTATGCCTAAAGTTGTATTAGAAGGAAGAAGAACAATTAACAATGTTGAAAGAAGTGCAAGTCTATTACTAATAAAAACAATATTCACTTCTATATTAGTCATAATTTGTTTATTTATGAAAAGTGAATACTTCTATTTACCAATACATCTTAGTTTAATAACTACTTGTACAATAAGTATTCCATCATTTATTTTAGCACTTGAACCTAATAACGAAAGAGTAAAAGGAAAATTCATGTTAAAAGTTATATCTAAAAGTATACCTGCGGCTTTAACTGTTGTATTCAATGTAATATTGATAACTTTATATAAAAATGCATTTAATATAGATGGAAATTTAGCTAGTACACTAATAGTTATTATGACAGGTACTACAGGATTTATATTCTTGTTTAGGTTGTGTAAACCATTTAATGTATTAAGAGCAAGTATGATAACTATTCTAATTGGTTTATTTGTATATGCTTTAATGTTCTGGTATAGTTTCTTTGATTTATCACAAATTACATTCAACACAATTTTACTTTACATATTATTTGCAATTGCAAGTGTACACGTATTTGATAGACTAAATAGTTTAACAAAATTTATAGTTAAAAAAATAGATAAAGAAAGTTTATGTTAATTCATAACTTTTTTCTTTACACATAACTTAAAATTTATAAATATAACTTATTAAAAAATGTTATAATATAAATGTGATATTATGAAAAAGTTAATTAAATTATTAATAGCAACCATATTTTTGTTAATTAGTTTTGTATTTATTATTGATATAGATGTTATATTTACTTCAAAACAATATATTAAAAACGATTATAGTGAATTAAAAAATGTTGACTGCATTTTAATACTAGGGGCTGGCATTTGGGATGATGAACCTAGTCCTATGTTAAAAGATAGATTAGACAAAGGAATAGAACTTTATAAAAATAATGTAAGTGGAAAACTATTAATGAGTGGAGACCATGTAAGTGAAGGACATGATGAAGTAAATGTTATGAAAAAGTATGCGATAAATAATAACATTAATTCTTCAGATATATTTATGGACCATGCTGGAATATCAACATATGATAGTATATATAGACTAAAAGAAATATTTGGTGTTAAAAAAGTTGTAATTGTAACACAAAAATATCATCTTTACAGGGCAATTTTTATAGCAAGAAGTCTTGGAATAGAAGCATATGGAGTAAGTGCAGAAGATATTCATTATAATGGTCAAGCCTTAAGAGAAGTAAGAGAAATACTTGCAAGAGATAAAGATTTTGTTAAAAGTCTTCTTAAAGTTAAATCTAAATATAGTGGTGAAACTGTATTAGTAAGTGGAGACGGAAATGTTACTAATGATGAATATACATATGAAAGGTAGGATGTAAATGATTCTTTTTTTAGAAATTATAGTTAGTTTGGTATTATATACATATTTTATGGTACAAAGTAGTAAAAAACCATTAGACATTATTTATGATTATCCACCTAAAATAGTTAAAAGAGTAGAAGAAATGAGACTTGTTGACACTAGAAAAAGAAAAACAAGTATACAATGATTGAATACCAAGATAATTATCATAAAGATTTTGCTGATTATAGAGTTTCAAACGATTATTAAGAGCATTGTGGTTTGAATTGGACAGAAAGGGACCCTAGAAGTATAAATAATTGGTTTCATGAACAAAACAATTTGTATGATGACAAACTAAGAAAAATCACACGATTGATAAAGTATTTTTCTAAGACTAGAAAAGACTGGGATATATGTGGTGGTTTTATAATAACTATCCTTGTAAATGAGGCATTAGCAAATATAACATTAGATGTAGATATAGATAAATTATTGCTAGATGTAATAAAATCTATTTTCAATAGGATTAATTTTAATATTTCAGTTAAAAATCCTACTAATAATCAAGAATTGATAAATGATGAAAAAAACAAAAAAAGATTAAAAAACTTAAAACAAAAATTGGATGAACATATTAGTGATATTGAAAATGCTTATTTAAATAATGATGAGGAAGATGCAAAAAGAAAGTGGAATAAGTTTTTTAAAACGGATTATTTTACATCTGATTCTCAAAAAAGAAGTAGATGTGAAGACAATGAAATGTTTATCGAAAATATATATAGTATTGATAAATTAATGCCAATAAAGTTTGAAATAAAATGCCAAAGATATATTTCAAAAGATAACTTTAAAAACTCTACATATGTTAATTGTTTTGACAATCAAAAATTTAGTATAACTCAAAATAGAGATGAAAAATTATGCTTTTGATTATGTTCCTTAATATAAAATGACTTATTTGATATTTCATTAACTTTGTATTCTAGTATTGTAAGAGTAGTAGGATATGTAATTTTGTATTTAGTAGGTATTATTACTTGTAAGTTGGTGTGCAAGATAGTTTTAATTTGTCCTAATTTAACTGTATATTTAAAGTTTTTTAAGATATCAGTTAAATCTTTATTAGGTTTTAAATTTTCAATTACTTTAAATTCAAGCATGGAAAGAAAACTTTTAAAGTTTTATATAAAAATAAAAACTTACGAACTTTTAAGTCCGTAAGTTGATTTCAAATGGAGACTTAACTATACACGTTTACGAAATTAAGACTATAAGATTTGATTAAATCTCTCTGATAAATAAATTATAACAAATAATAAATTTATTACAATACTTTTACTAAAAAATTCCTATATCTATTTAAAAAAATGTCAAAATATGTTATTATTATAGTAGTTCTGTATCATTAATTATGATACTTTTTTAATGCAAGAAAAGGAGTAATAGTCGATGAATGAATTAAAAGAAATTGTGAATATGATACCTGAAGATACAAAAAAAGAAATATACCAAGATGGAGTTAAACCTGCAATGGTTGAAACAGGAAAAACTTTATCATTAGTTCCTAGAGTTGTAAAAAATGCATTAGCAAAAGTTGAAATGTGGTGTATTAATAGAGAGTTTATGGTTAAAGAATTTGAACAAGAATTGCAAAGAAAATTGAAAAGCAAAAACGCAGAAAATATAGTTGATGCTGATCCAAGTATATTTATTCCATCTGCACAAGCTATTAGTTATAATTGGAAAAAAGAAGATATAAGACAATTATATTTAAATTTAATGGCTTCTGATATGGATATAACAAAAAAGGAAAATGTTCATCCAAGTTTTTCTGATGTTATAAAACAAATGGATTCTACTGACGTAAAGATTTTTACTAGAATATATGGTAAAAATATAATTCCCCTTTGTGGCTTGAAATTAAAGAAAGAAAATGGAACAGTTCCTATATTAGATTATTTACTAACAGGAGATTTCTATATTAATACTTCTGAAAATAAAGTTATAAAAAGTTTAAATAATTTAGAAAGATTAAAATTGATTGAGATTATAGATGATGAGTTTTATGTTGATGAAAATATATATTTTCCAATAAAAAATGGTAGTCAAATAATGAAATATAAATCAGAATTTTTGGATAATCTAGATATATCAAAAGGTATGATAAAGAAAACTGAATTTGGTAAAGATTTTTTTGATGTATGTTGTAAATAAGAAAGGTAGTGATTCTAATGAATAAATATTATGATAGTTTAAATGATGAAGTAAAAGAATATTTTAGTATTCTATCACCAGAATTTCCAGAATGGTTATTAGAGTATATTGATACTCCTGAAATGGAAAGAATAAGTAAAATAAGTATAAGTTGCGGTACAGATTATTCTAAATGCTTTAATATTAGATATTGGTATTCTAATTTAGATCATAGTGTTGGTGTTGCCTTAATTATTTGGCACTTTACACACGACAAGAAACAAACATTAGCAGGTCTATTCCACGACATTGCTACACCTGTATTTAAACATTGTATAGACTTTATGAATGGTGATTCAGAAACTCAAGAATCCACTGAAGAAAAAACATCTGACATTATTAATAATTCTTCAAAAATAATGAGTTTGTTAAAAAGAGATGGTATAAAATTAGAAGAAGTGGATGACTATAAAATTTATCCTATTGCGGATAATGATACTCCAAAATTATCTGCTGATAGATTTGAATACACATTTGCAAGTGGCTTAACTTTTTTCAGAGTTTGGGAATTAGATAAAATTAGAAAAATGTATAACAATATTGTAGTAACTACAAACGAAGATGGCATACAAGAACTTGCTTTTAAAGATAAAGAAGTTTGTGAAGAATATATAGACACAATTTCAAAATTATGGCCTGAATGGGTAAGCGATAAAGATAGAACTGTAATGCAATTTTTAGCAGATATGTGTAAGTCAATGAACAATGCTGGTTATTTAACAATAGAAGATTTATATACACTTTCAGAACAAGACGTAATTGATAAAATCTTAACTTGTGAAGATAAATACTTATCAGATAGTTTTAAGTTATTCCAAGATGCTGATACTGTTTATAGAAGTGCAATACCTGCTGATGAAAAATATTGTGTTAATATAAAAGCTAAAACACGATATGTTGTACCATTGGTTCAAACTGATGATGGAGTTGTTAGAATAAATCAGATATCGGAAACTGCAGCCAATCAAATTACAGAGTATTTAAATTGTCCAAAAGGTGGATATTATACATATTTTGATTTTCAATTCATACCTTACGAAGAAATAGTTACTAAAAAGCTTATTAAGAAAGACAATGTTTAGTTGGCATTGTCTTTCTCATTTTCAATATTAGGTATATATTTTTTTAGTATGGTATTTTGAAATTTTAAATATTCGATTTTAGCACCAATTGCTCGTTCATCTTCAAAGTAACCAAGATAGTGAAATTTATTTTTTACTTTCATTAAGCATTCAATATTTTTTTCTAGTGCCTTAGCAATATTTTTAGTAATATATTCTTCTTTTTTAGGTTTTAGTTCTTCTTTAACTTCGGTGTAAATGGTAAAATAAAATGTAGGAATTCGGTAAATTAATTTGTCGGTTTTGAGTTCATCACTCATATTGATTTTCTTTTTAATTATTTTAATCATAACACATCACACCTTTCTTTGTAATAATGCACAAAAAAACCAATCTTTTCAGATTGATTTAATCATTAACGTCACATTACTGCGACGATTTTATCTTATGGAGCGATAACAAAGGTTATTCAAAACTCCTAATAGTAAAAGTTGATAAACAGCTAATCACTAAAATAATAATAACATATTTTTCTAAAATATTAAATAAATTCAAAGAAATTTGAGTAAATAAATGGTATAATATATTTAGAAATTCATTCAGGAGATGATAGTATGCTTAAAGAAGTAAAAATTGAATTAACTAATAAATGTTCCAGAAATTGTAAACATTGTTCTAGTAATGCTACTAGTAGTATTTGTAATTTAAAGATTTTAGATTTTGAAGATGTATCTAGAATAATTAAAGAAGCAAAGTTAATGGGTGCTGATACTATTGTTTTTACTGGTGGAGAGCCTTTAATGTATGATAGACTACCAGAACTAGTAGAATTAACTTCAAAATTAGGAATGAAATCAATTATTTATACATTTGCATATAGAACCGATGAAACTTTAAATAAATATAGACAATTAATTGATTTAAACTTAAATAAAATAGTTTATTCACTTGCTGATTCACTATCTGATGAAGAAGATATTTCAGTTTATGATAAAGCTGAATTCTTTAATAAAGTATTTGAAAACAATAATGCAAGATTAGGATTTCATTATACTGTTTCAAAAGATTCTTTTTCTAGATTAGAACAAGTTGTAAATGAGACCGTTGAAACATTTAAAAGTAGATGTTATTTTGATAGAGTTAGTTTATTAAGGTTTGTTCCACATGGTAAAGGGACTACTGATATGGACTTATCAAAAGAAGAATTATTAGCAATTAAAAATCTTTATTTAAATTCAAATGATAAAGATAAAATTAGATTAGGTACTCCTTGGAATATACTTGGTATTGAAAATACACCTTGTATTATAGCTGATGAAATAATGATAATTGGTTTTGATGGAATAGCATATCCATGTGATTCAATTAAATATTTTACTAAATTAGGTGTTAGTGGAAATATAAAAGAAAACTCATTAATGGAAATGTATAATTCAGAGTATTTTAGCAATATTAGAAAATTTAATGCTGATAACTCTTGTTCTTCTTGTGAGCAATACTCTATATGTAAAAGTGGTTGTATAGGACAAAAGATAATTGCTAATTATACTGAAAGTGATGATAAGGTATTAACTTTAAAAAGATGTATTAACTCAAGAGATCCAAAATGTATGAGGTAGATATATGAAGAAAAGACAAGAAGTATATGATTTATATTGGTATTTTGCTTGTGAGCGACAAAACATATTTTGGAAAAAAATAAATGGAGAATCTGCTCCGTGGACTGAAGATAAAATATTACAAGAATATAAGTTTTGTAATAGTTATAGAGTTAATGATAGAGTTAGTCAATATTTATTAAGAAATGTTATCTACAATGATAAAAAGTATTCTGATGAAGATATGTTGTTTAGAATATTATTATTTAAGTTGTTCAACAAAGAATCTACTTGGGAATTATTATTAAATAATTTTGAAGATATTACTTTAAAGACATTTAATGTAAAAGATTATTCCAAAGTTTTGGAAAATGCTATATCTAGTGGTATTAAAATATATAATGATGCTTATATAAGTTGTGCTAATAAAGCATTTGGATATGATAGAAAGCACGATAATCATTTAGCACTACTTAATAAAATGTTTAATGAGGATAGAATACAAAATAAAATAATTAAATGCAAAACTATGGAAGAGGCATTTAATATAATTAAAAGTTATCCATTAATTGGAAACTTCATGGCTTATCAATTAGTGACTGATATAAATTATAGTGAAGTTGTAAATTGGCAAGAAGACGAATTTACAGTTGTTGGACCTGGATCACTTCGCGGAATCAAAAAATGCTTCATTGATAAAGGTAAAATGAGTAATGAAGATATAATTAAATACATGTACGAACATCAAGATGAAGAATTTAAAAGACTTAATTTAGATTTTAAAAGAATTGGTAATAGACCATTACAACTTATAGATTGTCAAAATATATTTTGTGAACTAGATAAATATTGTAGACAAGCAATACCTGATTTAAAGTCTAACAGAATTAAAATTAAAAAGCGTTATTCACCAAAGAAGGAAAAAATAAATTATATTTATCCGACAAAATGGAAAATATAGTTTTTTATTTGTATTTATTATTATAAGTAATACTAAATTTAATTCTTTATTTTAAATTAATATGATAGTATATTGAATTGCGAAATATTTTTTAATAAAAGTAATAAATATAAAAAATTGCTAAAATAGAAATGGAGATAAAATGAATTATGGATATTAAAATGAGTATGACTTTGTAGAACTTTTTAATAATAAATATTTTTCTCAGTTAGATGAGAATTCTAAAAATTTTTTAACTGATTTATTTCCTTTGACTATTGATGATAGTGAAAAAATTAGGTGTTGGAAAAATAAAATGGTACAAAAAGCAGATATTTTTATTAAGTTTAAAAATTATGTAAAAAATGTCAGTTTAAAATGTGGAAATAGTAATTCAGTACATCATGAACAAATTCAGGAATTTAAGAGATATTTAGGAAATATTGGTATACCTTATAAAGTTATTGATAAATATGTGAATTATCATTATGGTTATGCGAGGGATGGAGAAGGAAATATTGATTTTTCGAAACGATTAAGTTCATAAGAATATAAGTTATTTCATCAAAATGATTTGGATATGTTTAATAATGAAATAAATAAAACAAGATTGATAGTTGATATGATTGATAGATTTATTGTACGTGGCAGGAATTCTGATTATGATATTGATGTTTTGATTTGTGGAACAGTTAATGATTATGTTTGGATAAAGAAATATGATTTAATATTATCTAAGAGATGTTTGGATTTTACATCCCCACATGTTGCTTGTATGACAATTTGTCCAAAAAAGCGTAATATTAATGGTGATTCTAAAAATGATAAAGATAGATATATTGTTTGTGTTAGATGGAATTTTATAAAAGAAGATATAATTAATTTTAAAAAAAATAAATTGTAGGTTTTTTAATTTTCATGTCTTATTCAGGTCTTGTTTTTTTGTTATTTGTTTTTTTCGATAATTTTAATCATTAATAATTTAATTTTTATGAAATGACGACAAATTTAGTTTTTGTTGGGATGGAAGAGGTAATTTAGTGTATAAAAAAAACGTCATTATCTGACGTGAATTTTTTTATGGAGCCTTAACTATGCACGTTTACGAAATTAAGACTATAAGATTTGATTAAATCTCTCTGATAAATTAATTGTATCATTTGTTTTTTTAAAATGAAATTATACAAAATCTTTATTACATATGATATAATTCTTATAGTGAGGTGCGTTATGAAAAATAAAAAAAATAATAAGAAATACATAATTATAGGTGCTGATGATTTTAGTTTTAAAACAATATCTAGTACTTGTGATGCTTTTAATATTTCTGGTAGTATTGCTTATAATGATAAGAAAAGTGCTATTTATATTACCAATATTAAGTATTGTGCCGGAGATGATACTAAAGAATATGAAAAAATAGAATGTACGTTATATGAGTCACATGGAGATATAGAAAAAAGGATTAGTTCTTATGAATATAGTGATGGTAAGAAAATTAAATTAGAAAAGTTTTTAGAAAATGTAATTAAAGTTGGTGGATATAAAAAGACATGTGATGAACATAATAGTTTATATTTGCTTATATATGCCACTGATGATAGTAAAAATATAGCTACTTATAAAGTACCACTTGAAACACAAAGTATATGTGCTAAATAAAAGGAAAGTATTATTATGAAGAAAAGACTAAATGTACAAAAATTAATAAAAATGGCTTATAAAGAAACTAAAAGAAGTTCTTTAGCTATATATTTAATATTAAGATTTTTGGTTATATTATGTATGATTTTACAAATACTAAGAGGAAATTTAAATAATGCTTTACTCTGTTTATTATCACTTATCTTATTATTTGCTCCATTATTTATTCAAAATAAATATGAAATAACATTACCTGATGGTTTAGAGATTAGTATTTATTTGTTTATTTTTTCTTCAGAAATACTTGGAGAAATAAATAATTTTTATGGTATAATTCCTCATTGGGATACTTGTTTGCACACTATTAATGGTTTTTTAGCCACGGCGGTTGGCTTTTCATTAGTGGATTTACTTAATAAAAATAGTAAAGATATTAATTTATCCCCATTTTATCTGTGTTTAGTTGCTTTTAGTTTTTCAATGACTATTGGTACTTTATGGGAGTTTTTTGAATATGGTGGAGATAAATTTTTAAAGTTTGATATGCAAAAAGATACTGTTATTACAAGTGTATCTTCGGTTGCAATGAATCCTAGTGGTGAAAATAAACCTGTTATTTTAGATAATATTGGTAAAACTTTAATATATGATACTGATGGTAATTTACTTTATACTGTTAATGATGGTTATTTAGATATTGGTTTAAATGATACGATGAAGGATTTATTTGTTAATTTTATCGGTGCTGTTTGTTTTAGTATTTTTGCTTATATAGGACTTAAAAACAATAGAAAAAGTTCAGTTGTTAAAAAGTTTGTTCCTACGAAAGAAAAAAGAAAAATGGCTGAATCTGTTAAAAATAGTTTAAATAAGTAAAATGGAGGGTTATTATGGCTTATATAGAGTTTAAGAATGTAAATAAAGTATATAAAATGGGTGAAGTTGAAATAAAAGCTTTATCTAATACTTCTTTTGAAATTGAACAAGGAGAACTTGTTTGTATTTTAGGTCCTTCTGGGGCTGGTAAAACAACTTGTTTAAATATTTTGGGAGGTATGGATACTTTAACAAGTGGAAATGTTTATGTTGATGGCAAATGTGTTAACAAATTAACTGGTAAGAATTTAATAAAGTATCGAAGAAATGATATTGGTTTTGTTTTTCAATTTTATAATTTAATACAAAATTTAACTGTTATTGAAAATGTAGAACTTGCCACTCAGCTTTGTAAAAATTCTTTAAAACCAGAGGAAATATTAAATAAAGTTGGACTTGGAGATAGAATGAACAATTTTCCAGCTCAACTTAGTGGGGGAGAACAACAAAGGGTTGCAATTGCTAGAGCTATTTGTAAAAATCCTAAGCTTTTGTTATGTGATGAACCTACTGGGGCCTTAGATTATAAAACCGGTAAACAAATACTTAAATTGCTTCAAGATACATGTAGATTAGAACATATGACGGTTGTAATTATTACACATAACTCTGCGATTAGTCCAATGGCTGATAAAGTTATTAAGTTTAAAAATGGTTCTGTTAGTGATATTGTTATTAATGAAAAACCTATGGATATAAAGGATATAGAGTGGTAAAATGAAAACTATGTTATTTAAACATATATTTATGAAGATAAAGCAAAATTATAAAAGGTTTTTATCTTTATTATCTATGGCCCTTCTTGGAATTGGTTTTTATGCAGGGATTGAAGCTTGTAGCCCTGATATGCTTAAAACTTTAGATAAATTTTATGATGATAATAATGTTTATGATATAAAAGTTGTTTCTAATCTTGGACTTGATGATAAAGATATAAATAGTTTATCTAAAATAGGTGGATTTGATAAAGTAATAGGTTCATATGAAACAGATACTTATTTAAAGCTAAATAATGAACAATATGTTGTTAAAGTAATGGGGTTAAATAATAGTATTAATAAAGTTTATTTAGAAGATGGTAGTTTACCTAATGGTAATAATGAAATTGTTGTTGAAAAAAAGATGCTTTTAGATAATAATTTAAGTATTGGGGATTCTATTAATATTTTGGGTAGTAATAAAAAAATAGTAGGAACTGTTATAAGTCCATTGTATTTTTCTTCTGAAAGACCTAGTACTAATTTAGGTAGTGGTAAAGTTAATTATTATGCTTATACTTTGGAAGATGTATTAAAAAGTGATTATTATAGTGCTATTTATATAACTTTAAATAATACTAAAAATATGCTAACTAATAGTAAAGAATATAAAAATGTTATTGATGATGCTATTAAAAAGATAAATGTTATAAAAAAAGAAAGAGAAGATGAAAAATATAATGAGTTATATGGCATAAGTATAAATGAAAATGAAGTAGTTAAACCACATTGGTATCTTTATGATAGGTTAGATAATAATTCATATAAAGAATTAATTAATGCAAGTGATAATGTAAAGAATTTAGGAAATGTTTTTCCTTTAATATTTTTTGTAATTGCTGTTTTAGTTAGCCTTATTTCAATGATGAGGATGATTGAAGAAGATAGAACTGAAAATGGTACATTAAAGTCTTTGGGTTATAATAATTTTTATATTACTTTAAAATATGTTATTTATTCACTTTTAGCAACTGTTATTGGGGGTATTTTAGGTGTTTTTATTGGTTCTTATTTAATTCCTTATGTTATTTGGAATATTTATAGAAAATTATTTAATATACCGATATTTATATATTCAATTAATAGTGCATATAATATGATTGGTTTTTGGATATGTATATTATGTATTTGTGGTACAGCATGTTTTATATGTATTTATAATTTAAAAGATGTTCCTGCCAATTTAATGAGACCAAAAGTACCTAAATCTGGTAGAAAAATATTACTTGAAAAAATATCATTTATTTGGAAAAGACTTAAATTTTCTGATAAAATAACTATTAGAAATATTTTTAGATATAAATCTAGAGTTTTAACAACTATTTTTGGAATTTCTGGATGTACAGCACTTATTTTGGCAGGTTTTGGTTTAAAAGATTCTATTAAAAATATAAATGATTATCAATATAGTAAAATATTTAAATATGATAAAATGATGATTATAAATGAAAATGGTGATTATGAAAAGTTACTTAATAAAATTAATAATGAAGAAATTGTTAATAAAGCAGTAGATGTTAATTATCAAAGTATTAGTGTTTTAAATGGTGATATAAAACAAGATGTATCTTTGATAGTACCAAATGATTTTAATAGGTTTAATGAGGTTGTTTCTTTAATTGATTATAAGAATGAAGATAATATTTATGATGATATATTAGATGATAGTTGTGTAATTAGTGAAAAAACTGCGAAACTTTTAAATGTATCTATCGGAGATGATATTACTTTACTTGATAATGAAAATAATAGTTATACTATAAAAGTATCTTATATTGTTAAAAATTATATTAATCAGTATATGTATGTAAATAAGAATACTTATAATAGTTTGTTTGGTAATTATAAAGTAAATTCTTTTCTAATAGATTTAAATGAGAGTATTTCAGATGATAGTAATGATTTTGATATGAAGTATATTGCTAGTAAGGATGCTGTTTCTATTATTAATAATAGTGATGTAAAAGATGTATTAAATGATATGTTATCATCTATTGATTCTATAGTGGCTATTTTAATTATTGCAGCAGCAATGTTAGCTTTTGTGGTTTTATATAATTTGTCTAATATAAATATTAGTGAAAGAAAAAGGGAAATAGCAACACTTAAAGTATTAGGTTTTTATGTTAGAGAAGTTGATAAATATATAAATAGAGAAACTATTATATTGACAATACTTGGCATATTAATTGGTCTTTCATCTGGCTCTTATTTATGTCATTATATTATTTCTACTTGTGAACCTGATTATTTAATGTTTGATAGAGAAGTGTTTCTTTTAAGTTATGTTTTTTCAGCTTTAATTACTATTATTTTTACTGTTATTGTTATTGTTGTGACCCATTTTAATTTAAAAAATATTGATATGGTTGAATCTTTAAAGAATGTTGAATAGTATTTGATGATTATATGGTTATCCATGTACATAAAACTAGCAAGTATGGTGATGGTGTAATTATTAAAGAAAGCAAAAACTAAATCAACTTCTGGTAAAACTGCATACCATGGAAAAGGCATCTCTGCTTATTATTTAGATAACAACGATTATTATCATTATCAAGTATTAAGCTTTTATAAATAATTATATTGTTAAATAAATTACAATTTGCTATTGAGATTAGTTTGAAATATAACTAGTCTTTTTTTGAAAGCAAAATTAATTTGGTATCTAGGTTTGATAAACGGAAATAAATACCTGCTATTATATTAAAGGTATTTACATAAGCAACATTTGTACTTGTTATATTTTTAATTCTTTTGCTTTTATATTTAACATAAATGGGGCTTCTTTATATAACAAAAAAACTAACTATTTCTAGTTAGTCTGTATTACTTAAACTCGAAAAGTTCGAGTTTCCTATCAATCTGGAGCAGGTGATGGGAATCGAACCCACGTGGTTAGCTTGGAAGGCTAAAGTTCTACCATTAAACTACACCTGCATCAGTAGGCACTTTTAATTATACGTATTTTTTAAGTTAAGTCAATACATTTTAGAAAAAAAGTAGATTTCTCTACTTATTGTAATCCTTTTTCTACATATTCATCAAACAATTCTTTAAATCTTTGATAGTGAACAACTTCTCTTTGCCTCAAAAATGAAAGAGGTGCTAAAAGATCAGGATCATTTGTAAGATTTATTAAATTCTCATAAGTTGCCCTTGCTTTTTGCTCAGCTGCCATATCTTCTGCTAAATCAGCAAGTGGATCACCTGTAACAGCAAAGTATGCAACAGTAAATGGTACACCATTCGAATCAGTAGGATATATACCATAACCATGTTCAGTATATTGACTTTCTAATCCAGTTGCCTTCATTTCTTCCAGAGTGGCTCCTTTAGTTAATTGATATATCATAGTAGATATCATTTCAGCATGTGCCATTTCTTCAGTTCCTATATCAGTAAGCAATGCTTTACCTCTATTATCTGGCATTGTATATCTTTGATTAAGATATCTCAAAGAAGCTCCCAATTCACCATTCGCACCACCTAATTGAGTAATAATATTTTTTGCCATTTTTAAATCTTTCTTTTTAATATCGATAGGAAATTGCAATTTCTTTTCATAAGCCCACATATTTTACACTCCTTCCCATGGCCATGGACTATCTTCCCAAGCCCAAGGTACTTCCTTTAATTCATTTCCAGTAAGAGTTAACGGTTCAAATTTATTATTGTATTCTTTAATAAGATCACTTGTTTTCTTATCATACTGATTATATAAATTTATTCTTTCCTTATCATTTGGAAAATTATCTAAATACAAATTCAATTCATGAGCATAAAAACCATTTTTCATTATCTCTAATAATAATTTTTGTCTCTCGTTTTTAGGCACAAAATTGTATGTTTGTTTCTTATAAGGCCAATAAATATTTGTAAATATATTACCTCTTTTAAACCCCTCTTGAACACTAGTAAGATTTTTTTGTATTAATTTATCTTCTTCAATGTCAGTCGCATCATTAACATTATAGTAATTTTCATAATACATGTTATTAACGTTATTCATAATTACCTCCTATAACATAGTATGATATAAGTAAAAAATGGAATGGGTTTTTGTAAAGAGTTTAATGAGCATAAGTAACAAACACAATTTTATTTGTATTGATATTTATAAATAAAATGTATATAATACTATTAAGGAAGTGATTAAATGATACAAAGTAAAAACAAAGTAGAAAAATGTTCAAACACACTTATAATAGTATTTATGGCTTTATATCTTCTAAGTGGATTATCACTTGGAGTAAGCTTATTAACAGGAAATTTTGCAGAAATAAAAGAATATACAAAGATAGATTGTATTTATGATACACTAAATTCTATCATTGCATTTGCAATAATGGGTATTGGATTAATTATTTTAAATAGTGATAAAGTAGATTTATATAGTAATGAATATGCAACAAGTAAACAAGCATTTAATTTATTTTTTACATTTAACATATTAGGAGCATTCCTAGAGTTATTTTCAATGATTCTTAAATACTTTTTATATAAAGAATTTTCACTATATGCACTTGTAGTATTATTAGTAGCAAATGTACCAGTATATATATTATCTTATTTATTCATTCGCAATCATAATGTATTAAGTAAAGATAACGATAAAAGAACTAATATAGTAAATTTCATAATTGTATATTTACTTATGTCATGTGCCTGTAATATTATTACATTACTAATTACATTTATATTTGGCAAAATAGAATTTTTGCCATTCATAGAAAGAGAAGCAATAACAATCGTATCAGCATTTATAATACTAGTTGCATATAGATTAACAAACCAACAACCAGAAATGCTAAAAGATAAAAAAATAGTAGTAGAAGAAACTAAAACTAATGAAATAAAAGATGCAGTTATTGTAGAGGAAAATGAAAAAGAAACAAATGAAAACATTGAATTAAAAAATAATAATAAAAGAAAACAGAAAACAAAGAATGTAGAAAAAAATAAAGACAAAAAACATGAATAAATTAAACATTATTCATGTTTTTTCATATACTACAGTGTGATGAATATGAATATAAAAACAAATTCTAAGAGAATAAAAAAGGGAGATACTTTTATTGCACTAAAAGGAATGACATATGATGGGCATGATTATATAGAAGAAGCAATAGAAAATGGTGCAGAAAAAATAATATGTGAACATGGTGAATATAACGTACAAACAATTATTGTCCCTTCTACAAAAGAATATTTAAATAATTATTTAGATACCAATTACTACAATAAAATAAAAGATATTACATTAATAGGAATAACAGGCACTAATGGAAAAACCACATCTTGTTATTTTATATATGAACTATTAAAAATGTTAGATGTTAAATGTGCTTACATAGGAACAATTGGTTTTTTCATAGATAAAAAAGAAAGAGATTTAAATAATACAACACCAGAAATACTTGAATTATATGAAATGTTTTTAGAATGTAAAAGTAGAGGTGTAAATGTAATAGTTATGGAAGTATCAAGTCATGCACTTGAATTAGATAGAGTACATGGATTAAAATTTAACTACGTTTGTTTTACAAATCTTACAGTTGATCATTTATTATTTCATAAAACTATGGATAATTATTTAAACGCCAAGAAAAAATTATTTAATATGTTAAAAAAAGATGCAATTAGTATTACTAATGTTGATGATAAATATAAAGATAATTTCTTATTAGATGATACTATTACTTACGGAGAATCTAAAAGTGATTTTAATATAATAAAATATAAACTAAAGTTAGATAAAACTATATATAAATTAAGATATAATAATAAAAATTATGAAGTTAAAATGAATGTAATAGGTAAATATAATATTTATAACTCATTAGTAGCAATTATAGTTTTAGTAAATATGGGATACAATATAAAGAAAGTTATTAAACTTTTTAAAAGAATTAAACTTCCTAGTGGTAGGTTAGACATGATCAAATATAAGAAAAATGTTATATTTGTAGATTATGCTCATACACCAGATGCAGTTAAAAATGTACTTACTAACGCAATTAAATTTAAAAAAAACAAAATATATACAATAATTGGCTGCGGTGGAAACAGAGATAAAACAAAAAGAAAAGATATGGGAATTATAGCAACAGAATTAAGTGATTATGTTATATTTACTAATGATAATCCTAGAAATGAAGATGAGATGGAAATAGTAAATGATATGATAAACGGCATAATAAATGAAAACTATGAAGTAATATTAGATAGAAGTAAAGCAATAAAAAGAGGTATAGATTTATTAAATAAAAAAGATATTTTATTTATACTTGGAAAAGGTCATGAAGAATATCAACTTATAAATGGAATAAAACATCATTTTAGTGATAAAGAAGAGGTTTTAAATTATATTAACAAATAGCAATAAAGTAAATATTAATGTAAACTAAACAGTTTACATTTTTCCCGTTTTACTTTATACTTATTATTAGTGTTTAAGGACGTGATATTATGATAACAGTTAACAACGTTTCATTAAGATTTGGGAAAAGAACTTTATTTGAAGGAGTAAATTTAAAATTCACACCAGGAAATTGCTATGGAATAATTGGAGCGAATGGAGCAGGTAAGTCAACATTTTTAAAATTGTTAAGTGGAGAAATAGAAACAACTAGTGGTGAAATAAACATAGGAAAAGACGAAAGAATTTCAGTATTAAAACAGGACCATAATTTATATAATGATTATAGAGTAATAGATACAGTAATAATGGGTAATAAAAGATTATACGAAATAATAGAAGAAAAAAATTTTCTATATACAAAAGAACCATTTACTGATAAGGATGGAATAAAACTAGGAGAATTAGAAAGTGAATTTGCTTTTCTTAATGGATGGCAAGCAGAAAGTGATGCTGCTATTCTTTTGAGTGGTTTAGGTGTAGATATTCAACTTCACGAATTAACTATGAAAGAAATCCCAACTAAAGAAAAAGTAAAAGTATTACTTGCACAAGCATTGTTTGGAAATCCAGATGTTCTTCTTTTAGATGAACCAACTAATGGACTTGATATAGAAGCAAAAATATGGCTAGAAGAGTTTCTAATAAATTTTGAAAATACAATATTAGTAGTTAGCCATGATAGACACTTTTTAAATAAAGTATGTACGCATATAGTGGATATAGATTATGAAAAAATTACGTTATTTGTAGGTAATTATGATTTCTGGTATAAATCAAGTGAACTTATTCAAAAACAAATGCGAGATTCAAATAAGAAAAAAGAAGAAAAAATAAAAGAACTTCAAGAATTTATTGCAAGATTTAGTGCAAATGCTTCAAAAAGTAAACAAGCAACATCAAGAAAAAAATTGCTTGATAAAATAGTACTTGATGATATAAAAGCATCTAGTAGAAAATACCCATATATCAACTTTAAAGAAGAAAAATCACTAGGAAGAGATGTGCTTACTACAAAGAATCTGTGTGTAAGTGTAGATGGAATAAAATTAATAAATAACTTAAACTTAACTATAAACAATTATGATAAAATTGCATTCATTGGAAATGAAATAATAATAACAACACTATTTAAAGTATTAAGTGGAGAAATAAAACCCGATTCTGGAGAAGTGATCTGGGGGAATACAGTATTATTATCTTATTTTCCACATAATAATGATAATTATTTTAAAAGTAGTAAAAATATAGTTGAATGGCTTATGAGTTATTCTAATGTTGATGATGTAGAGTACGTAAGAGGATTTTTGGGAAGAATGTTATTTAGTGGTGAAGATGCATTAAAAAAAGTTGATGTGTTATCAGGTGGTGAAAAAGTAAGGTGTATGCTATCAAAAATGATGTTAAGTGGTGCTAATACACTTATACTT